>Ga0163148_10000569_pt1 | contig 50241 bp, 78 predicted proteins | sample OliLakLV19MP7P2_FD_148606 | JGI IMG/M metagenome (GOLD analysis project Ga0163148, IMG submission 148606) | Freshwater microbial mat bacterial communities from Lake Vanda, McMurdo Dry Valleys, Antarctica- Oligotrophic Lake LV.19.MP7.P2 | ecosystem: Environmental > Aquatic > Freshwater > Lake >... | reverse complement strand
GGAAGCCGACCTCGACACGCTCGTCCAGGCGCTGCCCTCCAAGTACGCCCAGTTCGGCGGGAAGCCGTCCGGGTACGAGCAGCACACCGTCGCTTCCGCTTCGTGGATCGACCGGTACCCCGCCGAGCAGCGCCTCGGCCGCGACGCCGGAACGAACGACGCTGTCATCCAGGCGGCCGTCGGGAACCTGTCGACGATCGGCGCCGCTGACGGTGCGCTCACCGCTGCGATCTGCGCTCCGCCCGAACCGGTGTACGACATCCCCACCCTCGGCACCGAGGAACGACCGGTCAAGGATTTCTTGCCGTCGTTCGGCGCGACTCGTGGCGGGATCGTCTACCGGCGTGGCCTGTCCCTCACCGGGGCTGGCACGATCGGAGCGAACTCGTCGGGTGTCACCGCCAACTGGATCGACGGCGACGCCAACAAGTTCGTGTTGGCGGTCGCCTGCCCGTCCACCGTCACCACCTCCGTCGAAGCGTTCGTCGCACGGGCCGAAGTGTCGAACATGCAAGGCCAGTTCGACCCGGAGTCCGTCGCCGCCGCTCTCCGCCTGCAGATGGTCCTGTGGGCACGGGGCGCCGAGACCAGCCTCCTCGACACGATCGACGCGAACTCGTCGCCGATCGGCGCCGACAACTCGACGGTCATCGGGTTCGGGCGGCTGCTCCTCCAAAGGTTCAACATCCTGGCCACCACCCTCCGCTCCCGTCAGCGGATGGCGAAGGACGCCACCCTCGACCTGATGCTCCCCTCGTGGGTGATCAACGCCTACCAGGACGACATCTCGTGGGAGTCGCCCGGCGACGGCCTCGAAACTCAGGAGCAGGCCGCAGCCGACCTCGAACGGCGTCTCGCCGCCCGAAACATCCGGGTCGGCTGGTTCCTCGATCAGCAGCTCATGCAGACGCAGGCCGCTTCGGTGCCGGCTCTCGCCGGTTACCCGCAGCAGGTCACCGGCTACATGTTCGAGCCGGGCGCCCACCTGTTCCTCGATGGCGGCGAGCTCAACCTCGGCATCGTCCGCGACTCGACCCTGAACAACACCAACGAGTACCAGACGTTCATGGAGACGTTCGAGGCGGCCGCCTACCGGGGCGTCGAGTCGTGGTCGCTGGAGATCAACGTGTGCCCGTCGGGTTCCACGTCGGCTCCGACGGCGATCTCCTGCGCCGAAGCCTCCTGAGGGGTCTAGCAGATGCCCCTGTACGCCAACGTTGCGCCGCCGCCGCGGCGGGCACCCGACAACGGGCTGCTCGTCGTGGCGCAACGTCTCGGTCTCCTCGAAGGAATGTTGGCTGCGTCGGACGGCGACGCGCCGACAGTGCCACCGGACATGCCGTCCGGTGTCGTCCCCGACAATGCCACCGGAGGCAACGTCCGACAGTGGCACGAGGTGGGCGGCGTCAACTTTTTGCCCGATCCGTGTTTGGGCGGCGGGACGTACGATCCGTGCGACCCGGACGCTGCCCCTCTCGTCGACGCCTCCGACTACCCGGCCGGTGTCGAAGTGGCAGGGTTCCCGATCAAGGTGGGAGTGTCGTGCACGGCCGTCGACCCGTACACACGTGACGAAAGTCGCCGTGCCGCCGTTTCCACGTTGAACGTGTTCCAACATCGGATCGCCGGCGACGAGTTTTGGAACGGCACCCAGACGCAGGAGTCGTCCTGGCCGAACCCGTATCTCGCCGACGCGGCAACCCCGATCGTCGGGTCGAACCTGTCGACGTGTGGCGCTCTCGCCCGACTGGAGGAGGCGCTGGCCGGCAACGCTGTCGGGTCGGGCCCCGACTTCTACTGTGGCGGCGCCCAAGGTCTCATCCACGCCTCGCCGGCGTTGGCGACCGCATGGTCGAAGGACTATCTGGTGCACCGGGAGGGCGGGCTGCTCGTCACCGCGTTGGGGACGGTCGTCGTCTCCGGGCCCGGTTACACCGGTGTCGGCCCGAACGGGGTGACTCCTGCTGTCGGGTCGTCGTACGCGTACGCCTCCGGCATGGTGTCGGTCCGTCTTTCCGACACGCAACTGTTCGACCGTGCAACGTCGATCGATAAGGCGGGCAACGTTTACGAACAGTGGGCGGAACGCGCCGCGAACATCGCACTCGACAACTGCTGTGTAGTGGCCGTCGAAGTCGACATGACCGAATGCGGCGCCGCCGTATGACCCTGACCCAAGGAGCCTGACCGTGCCCACCTGCCTCGCGTCGTACAACGTGTGCGCGATCCGTCTGACACGTCTGTTCGAGGACGGCGAGCCCGACTTCGGGAACGACGCCTACTCGGTCCACGTGCCCATCTCGATCGCGGAAACTCCGAACACCTACGAGGTCCCGGCGATCCAGCAGGCCAACGGCTGCGGCGAACTGTGCGTCGACGTGCCCGCCATCACCACCAACACCGGTTACGCCCTCGTCGTCACCCTGTGCGACAACGACTTCGAGCTGTTCGCCGCTTTGTCGGGCGGGTCGACGATCTCGACTGGCGGGGACGTCATCGGTTACGCCGAGCCGGCTGCCGGGGTGATCCCGTCGCCGTTCTGTGTGGAGACGTGGCAGCAGACCCGCCAGGGCGACAACGTCGGCACGATCGTCGGGGTCCAGCAGTACAAGGTGCGGGTGTGGCCGTATGTCGTGTTTCAGCGTGAGGGTGTCACCCAGGAGAACGCGACGACTCCGCAGGTGTGGAACGGGACGACCGGCGCAAACGACCAGATCGGCGCGACTGGCCCGTACGGCGACTGGCCCGGCCCGGTCAACGGCATCGGCGCCGAGTGGTACTCGTCGACTCTGCCCGCCCCGTTCTGCGGGATGATCGCTCTGGCGAGCTGAGCCCGTGGGAGTCTCGGCGCCTTGCGCCTCGTGGGCGTTCGTCGCCGACGTGTTGTCGGACCGTTGCGGCGGCGACGTGTGCGGCGACAGTGCCCTGTCGGACCCGTACGTGCTGCAGCAGTCGCTCGACGACGCCTCGTACCTGCTGAACGCGTGGACCGCCTACCAGTTCCAGGGCGGCCAGGACGGCTGCGCAGGTGTCGTCCGGCCGTGCGCCTCGTACGGCCCGGCGCGCAGCGTCCCCGAGTGGACACCGCACGCTGGCGGCTACGCATGGGGAATGTGGCCCACCGGCTACGGCAACACCGTTTCGACTGGGGTGCTCGACACCAACGGGTTCTGCTGCTACGGGAACAGTCAGCCGTTGGCTCGCCGTGGGTGCGGCTGCGGCGGCCCGTCACAAGTCGCCCTCGGCGCCTACCCGGTCACCGCAGTGACCGAAGTGCGAGTGGACGGCAACGTCGTCCCATCCGACGAGTACCGCATCGACGACCACCGATGGCTGGTACGTCTCCCACCGCCCGGCACGACCGGCCGCCCACACTGGCCGAACTGTCAGCAGCTCCAACTTCCTCCCACCGAACCCCGCACATTCCAAGTGTCGTTTGCGTATGGCGGCATCGTCCCCGAGGCGGGTGTGCGTGCCGCCATCGCGCTCGGGTGCGCGATCAACGCCGAGCGGTGCGGCGGTCCGTGTGTCCTCCCTCAGAACACGTCTCAGGTGAACAAGGACGGCGTGTCGATCACGTTGGTCCGCCCAACCGAAGACGTGCTCGACAACATGCCGTTCGCGGTGAGGTCGTTCGTGAACGCGGTGAACCCTTCGGGGTTGCGTCGTCGGCCACGGGTGATGACCCCGGACCTGCCACGCGAGGTTGTGCGCACCACTTGGACCGCACCGTAACCCGGTAGGTGCTACGGTAAACGTATGGTTGTGTTGTGATGGGCGCCGACATTGTCGACTCGACGATGCTCCAAGGTTCCCAACCGATCCGATTGCCGCGCAGCCGACACGACCGCCCCGAACGCGAACATTGGGAGTACGCACGCCTCGACTCGATGCGCCGCAACCTCAACCCCGGCGACGTGATCTACGACATCGGCGCCGAAATGGGTGACATGTCCACCCTGTACGGACTGTGGGGATGCCAGGTGGTGCTCGCCGAGCCGAACCCGGCGAGCTGGCCGTGGGCGCGTGCCACATGGGAAGCCAACGATCTTGGCCGTCCGTGGTGCTGGTGGGGGTTCGTGTCCGACAAATGCACCGACGGGCCCGACGGCACCGGACTGTCGGACGGATGGCCGCCACCCGCCAACAACCGATGCGAACCTGAACACGGGTTCGTGACCGAACACGAACGGGGCGCCGAGTGGCCGTCGGTCACCATCGACGCTCTCGCCGACATGGTCGGCCCACCCGACGCGATCACGGTCGACACCGAATCGTACGAACTTGAGGCGATGGTAGGCGCCGGGCGGGTCCTCGCCGATCATCGGCCGTTGGTGTGGCTGTCGGTGCATCCGCCGTTCCTCGCCGATCGTGGCCTGTCCGACGTGATGGTGCATGGCACGATGGCCGACGCCGGATATGTGGGCACCTTCCTGGCGTCCGACCACGAGGAACATTGGTTGTTTCGGCCCACCGAAACTGTGCTGTGATCCCGGCTGTCTGGTATTCGCTGTTCGGCGATGTTGACGGCCGTGCGCAGTGGGACGGCGGCCGGGGCGTCGTCGGCGACCTTGTCTCCGCCCGTTGCGGGCCGATCCCCGACCTGGTGCAGATGGACAACACCGACCAACGGTTCGCCGCCCGAAACGACCGGACTGTGGTGCTGCTTCCTGGTCAGCACCACGCCGACGCCCGGTCCGTCGAGTGGCTGTGCGAGGACTTGGCACGCTCCGAGCGGGTGGTGCTCATCGTCCACGGCGACGAGGCCAGCCTTTTCCCGTGGCAGCAAGTCGAACATCCCGATTTGACGTTGTGGGTGATGACGCCCCGCCGGTCGGTGCACGGGTCGTGCCCCGACGGGACACGGTTCATAGGCGAAGGCGCCGGACCTCCCGTCGCTTTACCGGCCGGCGTCAAAGATGTTGACGTGGCGTTCCTCGGCCAATCGACCCACGTCCGCCGCCAAGAACTCGTGGCTGTGCTGGCACAGATGGACCCGCAGCGGACGGTGTGCGAACCGACCCCCGGTTTTCTGTTGGGGCGGGCACGGTCCGGGTACATGGCGCAGATGGGCCGTGCGAAGGTGGCGCCGTGCCCCGCCGGGGTGGAAAGCGTCGACTCGTTCCGTTTGTATGAGGCGATTGGGGCTGGGTGTGTGCCGGTGGTCGAGCGACACGATCGGCGCGGCGTCGATGAGGGCATGTGGGAACTGTGTTATCCGGGTGGGGTGCCGTTTCCGGTGGTGTCGGATTGGGGCGAGTTGCCGGGGTTGTTGCCGAACCTGTTGGCGGGCCATGCCGAGTTGTCGGCCGAGTGCCGTCGGTGGTGGTCTGGGCGTCGGCGGGCGATGGCCGCCGACCTCACCGCCGACCTAACCCGCCCCTAGTAGGTGCTACGGTACGCCGTATGGCTCTCCGAGAACCAACAGACGCCGCCGAGATCGTGCGCCTCATCGCATCGGGGCACATCACCCCCCCGGCAGTCGGCTATGCGCCGTGCTGGTTGTGGCACACCCGCCCCGATCATGCTGCCGACGAGGTGGAGCCCCTGTATGCCGTCGCACCTGCCCACGCAGAGGGCATCGCCCGGATAGTGGGGGCGCCGGGAGTGCTGGACATGTTGTACCCGCCGTCGGTTTCGGTTGGCGAGCAGCTGACCGACTGGCTCGCCGAGGAACAGCTGGCCCCTCGGCTGTGACTCCCGATCAGTTGTGGGACTTTCACCGTGCCGCCACGTTCGACGACAAGATGCGGGCCGTCCGGTTCGTGACGGCCCGAGTCGTTCTCGTCGCGCTCGTCGCGGTGCCCGTGCTCTTCGTGCTGACGGGGTCGCCTCTGGCGGCCGTGGCTTGCGCTGCGTGTGCGCTGCTCTGCGCACCGGGTCTTGTGGCTGCGGTGTGGATCTCCGTTGGCGGGCACCGTGAGGCGCGCAGGTACAACGATCTCCCACTGTGGCTGCTCATCCAAGCCTTCGCCTTGTTGATCCTGTCCTTGATCATCCTTCCGCTGTGGGCAATGTCGAACGCGTGGAGCCTGTGACTCCCGACGACGACATCACTGTGCTCGTCACCGTCTCCCCGATCCCGTCGCATCCGACCACCACCATCATCGACGACTGCCTTACCACGGTCCGCGCCCGGCTCCCACACGCCCGCATCATCATCTGCGCCGACGGAACCCGCCCCGACCTCGAACACCGAACCGTCGCCTACCAACAGCACCTCGACACAGTCGCCGGCTACGACCACGTCGAACTGGTCCGCTGGGCCGAGTGGCAACACCAGGCTCGCATGGTCCGCCACGCACTCGACAACCTTGTCACCACCCCACTGGTCCTGCTCATGGAGCACGACACGACGTTGCAGGACACCATCGGGTTCGACGCGCTGGTCAACGTCGTGCACTCCGGCGAAGCGAAATGTGTTCGCTTCCACCACGAAGCCCGTGTCCTCGCCGCCCACGAATGGTTGAACGTTCGCGGCGGCCAAGTCGAGTGGGTGCAAGGCGTCCCACTGATCGCGACCGCACAGTTCTCGGCCCGCCCCCACCTGGCCGACACCGACTGGTATCGGCGGCTGCTCGGCCCCGACTTTTTTAACCCCGAGTCGCGGACGTTCGTCGAGGACGTGGCACACGGCGCGATCCTCACGGCCTACAAGGACCATGGGCGCGCAGGATGGGACCAGCATCGGCTGTTCATATACGCCGCACCCAACGACAGCGGGTCGATCCAACGGTCCAACACGGTCGACGGCCGACAAGACGACCCGAAAGCCGACTGCGACATCCTCCCGCTCGAGCTGGCGCCGTGAACGTCGTCTACGTCGGGAACGTCGGACCGGCCGCCCACGCCACCTACACCACCGAAAACCATGTCGCCAAATCGTTGGCCGCGTTGGGTCACACCGTTATTCCGGTGATGGAAGGCGCCGACTGCGGCATCGAGGTACGCCGCCAGCTTCGGGCACAGTCGGTCGACCTTGTCCTCTACACGCGCACCGACGGTCTTCGCTGGGACCACGGCGACGCCATCGACTGTTGGGACATCTGTCGTGGCCGTGGCATCCCCACGGCGTCTCTGCACCTCGACGCGTTCTTTGGACTCGATCGGCGCGGCGTCAAAGTCGCATCCGATAACGCCCTGTTCGCTGTTGACTATGTGTTCACCGCCGACGGCGACCACCAACAGCACTTCGCTGACCGTGGCATCAACCATCATTGGCTGCCACCTGGGGTGCTGTTCGAGGAGTGCGGGCCGGGCACCCCCCAAGCGCAGTTCGCCGCCGATGTGGCCTGGGTTGGCTCGTCTCGCGGATACCACCGCGAGTGGCCCCGCCGCCCACAACTAGTAGCAGCGTTGGAACAGGCGTACGCCGGTCGGCTGACGCGTGCCGGCGACGGGGTAACAGTCCGAGAGCGGCAGCTGAACGATCTGTACGCGTCGACGAAAGTGTCGGCGGGCGATTCGCTGGCCCCGAAACGCGAAGCGAGCCGCTACTGGTCGGATCGTGTCCCCGAAGCGGCGGGACGCGGGTCGGTGCTCGTCCACCCGACGATCGACGCAGCCGTCGACCTGTTCGGAGATTCGGTGGTGTGGTGCGGATGGGATATCGGCGACCAGCTCGCGGCGATCGACGACGTGTTGACGTGGACGCCAACGAAACGGGCCGCGCACATCGCCGCTGCTGTCGCCCACGTGCAAGCGGAGCACACGTACCGGAACCGGTGCAGGACGATGCTCCACACGATCGGCCTGTAAATGTTGGGTGTGTTGTGCCGCGTCGACTCGTCGGGTCTCGCCGTCCAAACACAGTTGATGGTCGACCTGCTGAACCCTGACGTTGTCGTGTACGTCGATATGGGATCGGCGAACCGGGGGCCCGTCCACCGGCTAACCCATCCGAACAGTATGTGGGCGCCCGGCCAGAACTCGGCGCTGACAGGGCAGACGGTCGCCCGGTTCGTACGTGATTGCGACACGGTGTGGACAGCCGAGTCGTTGTATTGGACGTCGTTGCCTCGCCGTCTCCGCCGCACCCGCATATGTGTGACCGCGAACCCGGAGCTGTGGCGGCCGTCGGGCGAGACGAACGTCGACGCAGTGTTCCCGACGGTGTGGCACGCCGACGGTCGGCCGGTTGTGCCGCATCCGTTCCCGGCAGGGCGCCCCAACTTTGATCGGGTCGCCGCCGGGAACCTGGCCCGGCAAGGTCCGGCTCGTAGGGTGCTGCATGTCGCGGCGCCGGCCATGCTGGACCGCAACGGCACCGACCCTTTGTTGGCGGCGCTCAGGTTGTATCGGGGGCCGCCGTTTACGTTGGTGGTGGCCGGGGCAGGGCTGCCGTCCACGTTTGATGTGCCTCGCCGTGTGGGGGATGTGACGGTGGAACGGTTGGCGCCGGTCGTTGACCATGCCGACATGTATGTGGACGCCGATCTGTATGTGGGTCCGCGCCGGTATGCGGGGCTGCACCTCCCGGCCGGTGAGGCGGCGGCGGCGGGAGTGCCGGTGCTCATGTCGGCTGTCAGCCCGCAGAACAGTTGGGGTGGGGTGGACGCTTCGATTGTGTGTGGCCGCGGCGAGTTCCATGCGATGCGCGGGGGCCGGTTTCGGGTGGCCGTCCCGGACCCGGCGTCGATCGCTGCACGGTTGGCTGCGTACACGTCTGATGATGGGTCGTGTCGTGAGGGGTGGCAGCGTGCGGCGTCGTTGTGGGCGTTTCGTGGCGGCTGGGACCATGTGGCGCCTGCGTGGAACCACTGGCTCCGCCGACCGTAGGTGCTACGGTAGGCGGTATGTCAACGACGAGTGTTTCTGAGCCTTCCGCCGACGAGCTTGCCCAGGTGGCGTTGCGGTCCATTCCTGCGCTGCTCGACAAGCACGGCTGGTGCCAGGGCGTGGACCATGACGACGACGGCGCGGCGTGTTTGCGTGGCGCCATCTACGACGTAACCCCGGCCGGTGAGGTGCGGGCGTACGTGTGGGAACGCCTGACTTGGCAGGTCGACGGCAACATCGTGGACTGGAACGACGCCGACGGGCGCACGGTCGGCGAGGTGCAGGCGGCATGTGTCGCCGCCGCCGCCGCCGAATCGCCGGGCCGCGTCGGCCACTGGCACGCCAACGTCGACAAGGCGCACAACGTGCCCACGCACGCCGCCGTCTGATGGCGCCGCCACCGCCAGCACGACCGATGCGCCCCCAACGCATCGAAGCGCTCCGAGCCGCCGCCAAAGTCCACGAAGGCCGCGTGTCAAGCAGCCCGACCGAAGCAACACACGACGCCGCCGCCGTCCTCGCGACCGCGGCAACGTTCGAAGTATGGCTCACCGAACAGTGACCGACACCTACGGCGCCGAATACAAGCAGCGTGTCCTCCACGACGGCCGTGTCGACCCGGAAACAGTGCGGGCGCATCTCGCTCTCCTCCACGAGTCGGGGGTGCCGTTGACGCGTGTCGCCGAACTGGCAGGCGTCGATTACTCCGGGTTGCATCGGCTCTACAGCCGTGGCGTGTCCCGCATCACAAGACGTGTCGCCCACGCTGTTCTCGCTGTGGGACCCGACGACGCCATCGACACCGGACGGGTGCCGTTCGCCCGGCTCGAAGCGGCCACCCGACGTTTAGAGGCAAAGGGGTGGACTCGACACCAGATCGCGGTGGCTGTCGGATGGCGGCATTTCCCGTCGGTTTCGCAGCGCGGGGCGAAGCGTGTCACTTTGCGCACATTGAGACTGGTCACGTCTCTCGAGAGCCAGCCGGCGAAAGCGTACGGCCGCACAGTCGTCGACAGGACCGAAGCGGACGCCCAACGCGAACGCGACATGCAACGCAAACGCACATGGCGTGAGGAGACTGGTGTGGCCCGAATCGTCGCAGCACCCGAACCGGGACGGTGGCGTCGACGATCGGCGTGCCGGGACCGTGACCTGACATGGCTGTTCTTCTCGGCGAAGGAGTGGGATGTGCGCCGAGCGAAAACGATTTGCGAAAGTTGCCCGGTGCGGGCCGAGTGTTTGGAGTGGGTGCTCGCCCAACGAACCGTCGACGATTTTTACGGGACCTGCGCCGGGACCTCCGAGGCGGAACGTGTTGAGCTGCGCAAACGGCGGACAGCGTGATCGAACGTGAATGCGAGGCGTGTGGCGCCTACTGCACAGGCGACGTATGCGAATGCGATTGGGACACATGCCCCGACGTGTTCGCCACCATCGAAGGCGGTGAACATGAACATGGCGAAGGTGAAGGGGTCCGCTAGCCATGTGTGGGCCGAGTGCCCGTGCGGCAAAATCGTTCAGCGGGCCACGTTCAGACTCGGCACGACACACGACACACGATGCCAAGAATGCATGCCGCCCCGAGGAACGGACCGGTGCGGCGAACAGGTCCGCAGCCCGGCGTGGCGTGGCACCCGACGATGTGTGCTGACCCGCCGCCACAAAGGACGATGCGAATGATCGACCTGGTGGCCACCGAACCGCATTACGCCGCCCATCTGCTCCCTGTCGCCGAAGCGTTGGGTTCCGACCTGGGAACGTTTCATTTGCCCGGCCCGAAAGTCGCGGCCCTGGTTGACTATCCGAACCGGTCGACGAACATCCCCGACCGGCACACCGCCCGTCCGTTGCTCGCCGCCGACTATGGGACCATCCAACAGCATCGGTATCGGCCGGTGGTTCTGGCTGAGCACGGCGCAGGCCAGCAGTACCGGGCCCCGAACCCCGCCTATGCGGGCGGTCTGAACCGTGACCATGTGGCCTTGTTTCTGTGTCCGAACGACCGGGTCGCCGCCGCGAATCGGCGCACATATCCGGGGACGCCGAGTGTCACTGTCGGTGTTCCGTTGCTCGACGCCCACGCGTATCGGGTGCGGACAGGGTCGACGGTCGTGTTGACGTGGCATTGGGATAACACGATGTGGCCTGAGTCTCGGAGCGCGTTCGACCATTACAAGGGCGGGCTGGGGGATGTGGTGGGCGAGTTGAGGGCTGATGGGTGGACGGTGTTGGGGCATGCCCATCCGCGTGCATGGGCCAAGGCTCCTAGTGTCGGCGGATGGTATGAGGCGTGGGGGGTGGAGCCTGTGTTCGAGTTTGGTGAGGTGTTGCGGCGGGCTGATGTGTTGGTGTGTGATCAGTCGTCTGCCGCGTTTTTGTCGGCTGCTGTGGGGGTGCGGCAGGTGGTGTTGGACGCCCCGTGGTATGCGGGCGGGTATGCGGCTGGTTTGTTTCCCCGGTTTTCGGTGCCGTTGGGTGTGCGGGTGTCTGGTCCGGGTGGGGTGCGGGCGGCTGTTGGTGGGGCGTGGTGTCCGGATGTGTCTGAGGTGGTGCCGTGGGTGGGTGGGTGTGGTGGCCGTGCAGCTGCCGCGATTCGGGCGGTGTTCGCGTGAGACGCAAACCCCGCTACCAGCGCGGAACACGCGAACGCGACCGCCGCAAAGCCAACCCCGAACATCCACTATCCGCCTACGACACAGGCACCGCCCACTGCCCCACCACCAAACGCCAATACGTCACCAAAGCCAAGGCACGCGACACACTCGGCAAAATGGCCCGCAAAAACGGGACAGGCATGGGAGGCCAAAACCGGCTCAACGTCTACAAATGTGCGGAGTGCGGCTGGTTCCACATCGGGCACCGTCCGACGATCAGACCGTAACGTCGTAGCCGAGTGCTACGGTCAGTGTTGCCCCAGCACCCCTCGTGCCCCGTCCGCTCACCAGTCGGACGGGGCACGAGCGCGTAACCTGACGGTGTGGCCGACGTGTCCCAAGTGATCGCACAGCTCGAAGCCGCCGCCGCCGACGCGTTCGCGGAGGCGCAAGACGCACTCATCGACGTGCTCGTCGCGGCGGCGCCCCGCAAAACGGGGGTCCTCCAAGAATTGTTTCGTGCGACAGTCGGGAGCGGAGGGACGGTCATCACGGGAACGGTCGTCAACAACGCCGACTACGCGTCGTATGTTGACGAGGGCACCAGACCCCACGAAATCGCCGGTAACCCGCTCCTCGCGTTCGAAGCGTTCGGGATGACCGTCATCGTCAGGTCGGTGCAGCATCCGGGAACGGACCCGGACCCGTTTTGGACGGACAACATGACCGACGCCCAGTGGAGCTTCCTGTTGCAAGAAGCCTTCGACGCGTCGACGTTCTAAACCGGCGGAACCTGCATGCTACGGTAGGCGGCTGTGACCACGTTCGTAGCCGACCTCGCCGAGTCTCTGTTGGCGTCGTCGGTGGCTGCCCTCGGCGGCGACGCCCCGACCCGCCGTGTCGTGTCGTGGACAGACGAGTCGGTCACCGCCGCCGATTGTGAGCAAATAATGGTGTCGCTTGGCCGTCTCGCCCGATCGAACTTGACGGCGGGCCGCGGGTCGTCGGTGCCATCCCAACCTCGGGCGCAGCCGTCGCTGCCGGTCGCCGTGTTCCGCGTCCGACTCGATCTGGTCTGCTGGCCGACCCTCACCGCCGAAGGCAACGACCCGACAGCGGCAACGGTCACCGCCGCCGCCTACGAAGCGCTGACCAAAGCGGGAACTCTCTGGTTGGGGATCTCCGAACAGGCGACGTCGGGCGCCCTGTTCGCCGACGTAGCCGACCTGGGCGAAGGGTGCCCACGGGCCGAGGTCACCCAATGGACTTCGACGCCGCCGCAGGGCCGCACCATCTCATCCGTGTTCGACGTGTCCGCCACGATCGTCCGACTGCCCTAAGGGACCCGCATGCCAACAGAAGAAACCGAGTCGAGCATCGTCGATTACAGGCCCGACGGGACTGTCCGCGTCATGCTGTCCGGCAAAGCCGTCAAGTTGCGTCGGCCGACCGTCGGCGACGTGTGGCGATTCCAGGAAGGGCTGACCGACACGTTCGACGAGTGGCAAGATCTCCAAGACTGCCATCGTGACACGGTCCGCGAGGCTGCCGCTGCTGTCGGTGTCGACATGGACCCCGACCCGCTGGTCGACGCTGTCGGAAAAGTGCTTGGCGGTTGGGCGGTCCTCGCCGCCGAAATGGGCGACGAGCAGGCCGACGAACGCTCAGCGCTGCTCGGCGGTTGGGTTGCCGAGATCGCCGAAAGCGACCCGCAAGAGGGAGACCCGCCACCGAAAGAGTGGCGTAAGACGCTACGCGAACTGAACCGGGCGAACAACCGGCAGGCAATGGGCCTCTGGTTCGGGTTGAACCGGCAGGTGTTCGACGCTCTGTCGACGACGACTCTCCCCGACGACGACGAAGAACTCGACCCGGCGTTGGGGTCTCAGTCGTTGGTGGTGGCGCTGCTCCGCCATTGGCAGACGGTCCCTTTGCGCTCTGGTCGCTGACCTCCGATGGTGGGGGGCCGAGCGACCGGCCGTGGCTGCCGAAGCCGCTGGATCTGTTCGATCCGGTGTTCCGGGCGATGGGCATGTTGGGCTGGTCTGCGGGCGAGGTGATGGTGATGGATGTGTGGATGGTGGCGTCGTGGCTCGGGTTGGGCCACGACGGCGCCAAACACGATCCGGTGATCCGCGGTCAACGGGGGTTGGTGTTGCCGAAAGACGCCGGCGACCCGCAAGCCGACCCGCAAGCCGCCGCCGATCATGTCAACTCGTTGTCGGGCGACGATCGCCGCGCCGCGTACAGGCAGGCGGCAGACCAGACGTGACCGGGGCCCGTGGTACGTTTCGGGGGTCGGCCCACGCCCGCCGACCAGGGGAGCACGGCTCCTCTGTTCCACCCGGCCGGGGCCGGTCCGTGGTCCCTTCGGACCGTGCCCCGGCTGCGGTCCCGGTCACAGCCCGTCGAGGGCGTATGCTCGGACTGTGACCTGCGCCCGGATGAGCTGCTGACGTGGCGACTCTCCAAGCCGATCTGGTCCTCGATCTGTCGCAGGCACAATCCGAAATCGAGCAGCTGGCGTCGGATATTGATTCGGCCACCCAAAACGCTGAGGTGACTGTCGATATCGACGCGCCGATCGATCAGGTGCAGGCTGACATCGAGTCGTTGGAGGCGTCGCCGATCGACGTGGATGTCGCCGCGAACGTCGACGAGGCCCAAGCCGAAATCGACGGGTTGGAAGCCGAACCGGTCGAGATTCCTGTGGAGGTGCCCGGGCTCGCTGACGCCGAGCAGGAACTGGGAGCGCTAGAGGACTCGTTGACCGGTGTTCAGGGGGCGCTCGCCGGGTTGGGGGGACTCGCAGCAGGCGGGGTGCTCGGCTCGGTCATCTCGGAGTTCGGTGAAGCGGAACGGGTTGGGGCTATCGCCGGTCAGGTGTTCTCGAACGTCGGCGCCGAGGTGGGCGTCACCGCCGAAGGTGTGCAGGCACTGGCGTTGTCAGTGCAGGAATATTCGGGGTTTTCGGATGAGGCGGTCACTCAGGCGGCGCAGGTCGTCGCGTCGTTCCAGAACATCACCAATGCGGCCGACGGGACGACCTCAACGTTCGATGACACTGTTCGGGTGTCCGCCGATCTTGCTGTCGCGATGGGCCAAGAAATCCCCGGCGCCGCCCGACTGTTGGGCCGTGCGTTGGCGGACCCCGAACGGGCGGCCGCCCGTCTGCGTCGTGCCGGGATCATCCTCGACGACCAGCAGCAGGCGTCGATCGCGTCGTTCGTCGCCCTTGGCGACACAGCATCAGCGCAAGGTGTCATCTTGGACGCTGTCGAAGCAAAATATGGGGGTGTCGCCGAGGCGGCAGGCGGCACGCTCACAGGTGGCGTGGACCGTGCCCGCGAAGCGTTCGGGAACATCATCGAAGTGATAGGCGGTAGCGGCGCGTCGTTCCTCGAACCGCTCATCGCAGGTGTCGCGTCGCTCGCCGAAGGGTTCACGGCGCTTGATCCAGGCGTCCAGGCGGCGATCGGTGGCCTTGTCGCTTTGACGTTGGCTGGGGCGACTGCTGCCGGGTCAGCGGTCGCGTTGAAAGCCGCCATCGGGTCGGAGCTGGTGGCGTCGTTGAAGGCTGCGGCGGTCGAGTTGCGGGCGTTGGCTGCGTCGTCGCAACTGTTCGCCTTGGCGTCGAACCCGGTGGTTGCTGTCGTAGCGTTCGCGGCGATCGGTGCTGGCATCCTCATAGCTTCGGGCCAAGCCGACGAGTTGAAGGCTTCGCTTGTCGGGTTGGGTGGTTCGCTGTCGACGTTGTCGAAGCCGGTCATCCCGGCGTTGGTGGCTGCGTTCGACGGGTTGAACGTGGCGCTCGCCGCGTCGACAGGTGCCGCTGACGCGGTGGCGTCGTTGACCGACGAACTTGCCGGCATTGTGGAGGTTGTGCCTGGGATCGAAGACGGGTCAGGTGTGGTGCAAGGGTTCTTCGAGCTTGCCACCAAGGCTGCGTTGGCGAGCATCCCAGGGTTGGGTAGCGCCCTTCAACTGTTGGACGCGGTTGGCGACCTGACCGGTTTAGGCGACGACCCGGCCAAGGGCATTCTCGACATTGCTGACGCGTCGGACAAGCTGGACCCCGAAGTGATCGCCGCTGAGGACGCCGCGTTGGCTGCGCTCGCCGCGACGTTGCCGACCGTCGCTTCCGGGTTCGACGATTTGCAAAACGCTGACCCTGCGGCGCTCGACGAGTTCTTCGGTACTGTCAACGCTGCGTCTGACCCGGCTGTCCTCTCCGCGAATCTGCAAGCACAAGCGGACGCGCTCAACGCGTTCAGCGCGAACTTGTCGATCGTCGCCGAGCAAGGACCGGCCGACCTCGCCGCGAACTTGCAGGCGCTCGGCCCGGAAGCGGCGACACTGACCGCCGAGATCGCTGCTGCGTTGGAATCGGGGGACCTGACCGAAGCGGCACGACTGTCCGGCGCGATCTCCAACTTGGAGGACGCAAAAAACCGGTTCACCGGGTTGGGTTCCGAGGCCGGTCAAGGGTTCTCCGATTCGGCTCAGGCGACCATCGACACGGGCGGCCAGGCGATCGCTGCTGCGTCGGACGCCGTGGGCAGCAACGCCGCTGCGGGTCTCGCCGCCGGGTTCGGTGTGGCAGCCACACTGTTGGGCGCGGCGATGGGGTTGGCTACTGCGCAGGTTGCTGTGTCCGGTGTGACTGTCGCGGCGACGGCGGGCACAGTGGGCCGCAACGCTGGCAACGCACTCTCCCAAGGGTTTCTCCAAACAGCGCCGGGGCTCGTCTCTGTTGCCATGTCGTCTGTGTCGATCCGTATCAGCTCGGCGTCGTTTGGGGTTGCGTCGTCGGCGCGCAGCGCAGGGTTCAGCATCGGACAGTCGTTGGGGGCGGGCATCCGAGCCGGTCTCGACGGAACAGTTTCGGGGATCGTCACTGCAGCCCGCAACGCTGTGAACGAGGCGGAAGCGGCGGCACGGGCTGCAGCAGACTCGAACTCGCCGTCTCGGCTGTTCGCTGCGATCGGCCGCGACATGGGCGACGGTCTCGCGTTGGGGTTCGCCGAGTCGGCGGCGGCGCTCATCTCCGAAGCAGAGAACGTGACGTTCGCGGCGTCGGGTGCCGCTTCCATGTCGACGATGGGCGGCGGCACCAACCTGGGCGGTGTTGTCGTGAACCAGACGATCAACGGCGACCCCGGCGATTGGCGGGCCACGAAACGCGCCACCCGAGACGGCATCGTCGACGGGATCGCCAAGTCCAGGTCCGCTATCAACTTCGACGTGGGACGCTGACATATGCCTGCACAGTGGAACCCGAACCAGTCCGGCACGATCGGCCTCGAATGGTTCCCGACGCAGGTGGGCGGCACAGCACTGACGCCTGGCCGTGGGGTGGGGATAACGGTCCCGTCGACGGCCACCGAAACGATCGAAAACGTGTACGTCGGGTTCGACAGTGTCGCGACGGCGGGCCTGTTCTGTTTGGACGTGTTCACCGCCGGCAACGAAATCCCGGCGGCTGTGACAACGGAAACGTTTGTCCCGAACGCCGATCTGGTCAACACGGCGTCTCTGTGGCAGAACCCGGTTCCGAACGCCGTCAACCTGTTTTCGTACATTGACAACGGGTCGGTGTCGGCGTCGTCGTACATCACCTATGCGGGGTCGTATACGGAGTCGGGGACGTACGCGGCAGGGTTCGGGACGGTGGCGTGGCCTGCGAACCGTCGGGTGTTGTCGATCACGTTCAGTTTTGTGGGGTCGGTGAACTCGTCGACTCCGGGCCGTTTGCAGGTCATTTACCGTGCCGGTGGTGTGTCGTATCCGATGGGGACTGTGACGCTCACCGATTCCGACAACCTGTTCCAGTTTGTGCTGGGGGAGCTGAATCCGGCTACGTCGAGGCCGTGGACTGAGGCGGAGGTGGAGGCGTTTGACACGTCGGCGGGGTTCGGGTGGCAGGCCCTGTCCGGGAAAACAACTCAGATGCGTATTTTTGATGCGTCGATGGCGGTGGCGTGGGTGCCCGAAAACCGGTTGGCGGTCGGCGTCGAAAACTTGGGGACGTTCACTGCGGCCGACGGTCCGGATTGGGAGACGTTCAACCTGACGGCCCCGAACACGGGCGTCGCGAACTGGGCGAAAGCGGCGAGCGTCGACTACCTGTTCGTGGTGCGGCCGTTGGCGCCGGGGTCTGTGTCGGGCGGGGCGGCCGGGCAGGGAAGTGTGCGGACGTTTGATTCGGGGTTGGCGTTGCCGACGGGATCGGTTGGGTATCGGCCGTTGTTGGCGCCGACGGGTGCGGTGGTGTCGCCGGGCGCCGTTGAGACGTTTGGGATGTCGTTGGCGTTGGACGTGAACGCGTCGGCAACAAACTCGGCCGACGGCCAGCCGTACATTCAGGCAATCGGGCTAGCCGGGGCACCGCAGACCGTCGACGGTGCCGCCGCCGGAACGTACACGTTGATGCGCGCCGCGCTGGTCGCCGTGGACGACCAGACGGCCGACGACGACATCGGTTGGACGATTGTCGGTCCTGGTCCCACCACCGTCGATTCGGGTGTCGTCACCTTCGCCGAGGTGGTGGCAGGCGTCCCGCTGGCGCGCACCGTCAACATACCCATCGTCGCAGCGTTCGACGGTCAGGGGTATCTGGTCGACATAACGATCAACGCCACGTTGGCGGCTGCCACCACATACGAGGTTGTGTGGGGGGCGTCGGACTCTGTGGTCGTCTTCACCCTTACCACCAGGGAGGGCTTGTTCCTTTCCGCCCGTGGCAGCCCTGCCACCTACGGCGGCACGACCCTGAAGTACGGCATTGGCGGCGGTACGTCCGACGACATGCCGGTCACCCTTTCCACAGTTCCCGACCCGCCCACCTCGTTCTCGTTTTCGTACGACTGGTACGACACCGACAACCAAGGCTGCAACCCCGAACAGATCCCCTACTGGACGCTCGAATGGGAACCCACCACCCTCGGCGCAACGTTCAGCTACTACCAGATCGACCGGCAAATCGACGGCGGCGCATGGGAAACGATCGGCCACATCACCACCGAAGCCGCCGTCCAATACCAGGACAAAGAGGCGCCGTTCGGGCGGCCCGTCACCTACCGCATCCGAGTGGTCCGAGCAGGCGACCTCATCCCGTCCGTCTGGACGACCACCATCGAACAGACGCTCCCCACCCCCGACTGCGTCTACTACCTCTCGTCGAACCTTCTCGACGTGCAACTGGCGTACAACGCCGGGGACCGCACCGTCTGGCAGTTCCCGTCCGCCGACGAAGTCCAGATTGCTCCGAGAGCGGGCGGCGACTACCAGCAGGCGCTTGTCCACTCCGAGTGGCGCGGCGACGTGTTCGACTTGGATCTGACAGTGTGGGCGCCCGCCAACCGTGCGGCCACACCAGGTCCCGGCGAGGACCGGTGGACGTTCGACCCGCTCATCGCTCTGACCCGAGCGGCTGTCCCGTACATCTGTGTGCGCGACCGCACCGGCCGCCGCTGGTACGCGAACGTCAACGTCGAGGAGGGAACGGCGAACAACGAAGGGGTTGTCCCTGTCGATGTGGCGTCCGCGGTGGTCGCCGAGATCACTGCTACGCCTGCGGTGGTCGACGTGTCCGTCGACTCTGACGTGCTCCTCCTCGATCTGTTCAACCGGGCGAACACGGCCAACATTGACGGGTCGCTCCCGAACGTCGGTCCCGCGTGGGACACCCTCAACTTTACGGGCGGCACCATCGGCATTTTGGCCGGTCGGGCGTACACGTCGGTTGCCGACTCCGCCGCGAACTTGGCGTTCGCCACCGGGTTGGCGTTGGCCGACGGATGGTTGGAGACGACGTACACGTACGACCCGCTCGCCGGCGCGGAGACGGTTGGGCCGCTGGTCTGGCGGCTGAACACGGCGACGTTCGACGGCTATCAGGTGCTCGTCGCCCAAGTTGCCGGCGTCAACCGTCTCCTCGTTGCCCGCCTCGACGCCGGCGTCCCGGCCGTCTACTACGACGAGCCGGTCCCGTTCGTGGCCGGTCAAACCGTCCGGTTCCGCGTCGACTATTTGGGGTCATACGCACGGGTCACTCTCGACGGGGTGACTCTTGTCGAGATCATCGACGACGCGTTCAACACGAACACGACTGTCGGGTTCGCGTTGAACGCCGCCGCCAACTTCTTGGGCAGCATCGAAGCGGGCGGCTGGCCGGACGGCACAACGATCCTCGACGTGGAAACGGCGGCGGCTGTCTGGTTCGACGCCCGCAACGTCGACAACGGCTGGGTGGCCGCCGACGGCTGGCCGAACTTGGGCACTCTCGGCGCCGCTCAGAACGCTGCCACCGCGGTAGGCGGCGGCAACAACCTCACTCCGACGTGGGTGAAGGCTGGCGGCACGGCCAACGGTGCCGCCGGCCCAGGGTTCAACGCCACCGACCTAGCCCCGATCGGGGCCACGGCCCGCAGCTTCACGGTCCCATACCATCTAGTGCAGACGATCCCCGAGTTTTCGGGTGGCCGTACCGTCACCTTCTACGGCACCTCCACCGTCGTCGACCCCGTCGGCAACAAGTGGGGGTGGACATACGACCTCAACGATCTTCCCACCTCAGAAAACGGGTGGGTTGTTGAGAATGTGCCGGTGGACGGGCCCCCGGACGGGCCGGTCATCACCGCCGCCGCGTCGCCGGGCCCAACGTTCGTCGGGGCCACGTACAACAACATGATCTACGGGCCGCAAGTGTGGACGTTCGTCGCCGACCGGGCCGGGCAAACGTGGCAGCTGTGGCGGAACGGGTCGCTTCTCCACACCACCGACATGTCGGCGTTGGGCGATTCTGACTCGGCTGCTCCGATGCTGCTCGGCCGGAACTATCTGTTCAAAGCGGTCCAGATTCATGAGACGGCGCTGACCGGCGCCGAAGTGGTGGCGTTGCACGAGTCGCTGCTTTCGGGTCCCGAGTTCCCGGCGCCGGAACCGTCGTACACGCCCACCCTGTTCGATGGGTGACCCGCAGACGTTCGCCTTCGTCCGCTGGGATGTCCTCGACGGCGACAATCAGACGGTCGGCACTGTTACCCCCGCCGACTCGGGGACGTTCACGTCGAAGGAAGGGGTCCGCCAGGTGCGGGGGATGCGACTGTTTCCCGGTTCGGGGTTCGACCCGTACGCCTCCCGTCTCCGCCCGACGTGGGTGGAGGGCGGCGTCGACACACCGTTGGGGATCTTCGTCGCTGTCGCCGGCACCGACGAATGGGTCCGCTACCAGAACCCGTCGGGTCCGACGGTCGGCTACGTCGAAACGTGGGATCTCCAAGATTTGACTGCACGGCTCGACGTGCCGCTCCTCGGATCTGTCGGACTGGCGCAAGGCGCGACGGTCTCCGATCTGATCGTCGAGCTGCTCGAAGCGGCAGGCATCGTCGACCATGAGGTGACGTTCTTTCCGGTCGGGGCTGTCGAACCGGCGACGTGGGAACAGGGCCGAGACACGACGTTGGCAGCGGTCGAAGATCTGGTCGACACGGTCGGCGGACGGTTCTTTTTCGACGCGGACGGTGTCGCAATCGCGGAGGCGACCCCGGCACCCGGCGACCTGTCCGTAGACCGTGTGTACGACACGGACGGCACGATCTTGGAGGCGCCCGTGTACGGCCGCGACCCGTTCGCGGCGAACCGGTGGGAACGGGTCGGCGGCACCGACGTGGCCCCGATCGTCGGCACCTACGACCTGCCCGCCGACGCGGCGAACTCGTACGCGAACCGTGGGTTCGTGGTGTTGGATCGCCGCGACACCGTTGCGACCGACTCGGCGACCGCTACCGCTGCCGCTCAGGCTGCCGCCGTCGACGCTGTCGGGTCGGCTGACACCGTCGACTTTTCGACGGTTGTCGAACCGGCGACGGGGGCGTGGGAGTGCGTGTCGGTGGACGGGGTGCTGTACGTCGAGTCGTCGTGGGCCTACGATTTGCGGGGCGACGCCCAGCAAACCCACACAGCGGGCCGGGTGTTCGTGCCGTGAACCGTGACAGCGTGTCGACGTTGACAGCCGCCATTTTGCGTCGGGTGCAGTCGTCGGGGATGATCCCCACCATCCGGACCGGTGAAACGGTGCTGTCGGGCACCACTCCCACTGTGCGACTGGCGGGCGACCCGTCGACCCGGCAGGCGCAAGCGTTGGGCGACCCTGCCGCGGTCGGCGAAACAGTGTGGGTGATGGTGTGGCGGAGCACAGCGCTCGTGTTGGGCCGGGCGGGCGGCACACGCCTCTACGGATACGCGACGGCGACCGCCAACCAAACCGGTATCACCACACAGACAGCGCTCACCGATCTGACCGTCGACGTGGTCGTCACGCAACCCAACCGGGTGTTGCACATCGTCGGCCAGGTACAGGCGCTGGCGACAACGTCGGCCGACATTGTGATCGGGTCGGTGCAACAGGACGGCGTCGACGTGGGCCGGTACGGCCGGTTCCGCGCCGCCGCCGACGGCGACTCGCAGCTCCTGTCGGGGTATGCGCGGGTGGAAGGATTGGACCCTGGCGGGTACACGTTCCGGCTGACGTTGGAACGGCAGGGCGGCGGGACGGTCACAGCGTCGAACGCGACGACGCCGGGACTGATCGACGTGGTCGACGCAGGTCCGGTCGTGGTGTGATGCCGTCGTCTCGGCTGGTGCTCCGTGGGTGGCCGCTCACCCTCGCCGCGTTCTACGCCATGTTCGTGGTCGCGAATCCGCCGCTGTCGCTGTTCGGCTTCGACACGTCATGGGCGGCGCAGGCCCTGTTCGGTGTGGGGGCGTTGGCCGCGGCGGCCACTGCGGCTGTACCGACACGGCAGGTTCGCACAGCCGCTCTCGGGCTGATCCTCGCGCCAGTCCTGTTCCGTGCCGTGACCCTCGCTCTCGGTGAGGCGGCGGCGGCGGGAGTGCCCGTCGCGAACACGATGGTGGCAGTCGGCGCCTACGTGACCATCTTCGCCGCGATCGCATGCATCCACCTGCTCACCGTCCCGCTCGTGGAAGACCGGGACAGGTGAACCCCGACGAGGTGCAGCAGGCCGTCCAAGGTGTCCTCGCCATCGGCACCACGATGGGCGGCGTCTGGTTCGTCCTGCGCATGGTCATCGGGTTCCAACGCGACTTCTCGGACCGGTACACGACCCGCATCGCCGACCAGGACGTGCGCATCGCCGCCCTCGAGGCGAAGGTGGAGCGGGCCGAGGCGAAGGCCGACGCGGCTGAGCGGGCTGTCCGCGAGTGCGAAGCCCGAGAGCATCTGCTGGTCGGCCGTCTCGCCGAAGCAGGCGTCTGGCAGCCCGGCCTCGACTAGCTCTGGCGCCTAAAGCTGGTCGATGACCAGTCCTCGGGCTGCGAGGTAGCGGCCGATCTCGGCCTCTCGCTCGGCCTTGTCGGTGGTGGGTCCGAGCGGCCAGCGGTCGGGCTCGCCGTCGAGGCGAACCCATCCCGAGAAGTAGGGCGTGACGGCGCCGGCGTCGTTGAGTCCCCAAAACGACTCGCGGAACACGTCAACTTGTGGGGCCGGGTCGGCCAACACGGGGCCGGTCACGGCCGCACCTCGCCCTCGACGTAGACGCGAGTGGCGGCGTACCAGCCGTACCCGCCGTCGGCGACGACAGCGCCGTCGTCGTCGATGAGGATGATTCCGCCTTGGGCGTCGGCGGCGTCCGAGGCTGCGATCTGCTCGGCGGTGGCTTCCCCGATGATCTCGCCGGTGTCGGCGTCCAGCAGGTTGCGGGTGGTGGTGTGCTCGGTGTTCGTCATGTAGGTACCGTAGCACGTACGTTAGGTGGTGGCAAGTCGTGAGACTCCGGAATCCGGATCGTTGCGGCGGCCAACGATCTCACATTGACCCTACCCAACCCCGTACGTATGTGCTACGGTCGGCGTGTGGTTCGCATGGAGCGAACCCAACGAAGGGACAAACATGGACGAAAACACACGCGACGAAGCCACCAACGCCCTCGCCGCAGCGATGGACAGCCGCTCCGACATCGACACCGGCATCGCCGAGTACGCCGACGCTGTCGTCGCCGCGCTGCTGGCAGGCAAGATCCCCGGCTTCCTGGCCTCGGGTCCTGTCGCCGCCGTGTGCGACGAGCTCGACGCACACGGACGGATGGTCGCCGACGACGACGACCAGTGGACCAAGGGTTACAACGCGGCGGCGTGGGCGTGGGCCAAGCGGCTCCGCGCGGCGATCGAGACGGCGACGTGAACCTGCCTCTCGCACCCGTCGAGGAACTGTTGTCGGCTCGGTGTGGTCGCCGGGCCACCACCGACGAAGTGGCCGAGGCGTGCTCGTGTTCGGCCCGGTCGATCATCCGCCGTCGCACTGCCGGGGTGACCGTGTGGGAAGCGGACCGGATCGCTGTGTCGTGGGGGATGCACCCGGTCAACGTGTGGGGCCAGGCGTGGGTCGACGCGCTGGTCGCAGCATGAACGCCACCGTCACCGAAGTGGTGTTGCCCGACGGGCGGACGGTCGTGGCCGGACAGTGGTTCCGTATCGTCGGTGAGCGTGGCGTCTACCGGGCGCACGAGCCGTCGGGGTGCGGTCTGTGGGCGTACGGCGGCGACCGTCATCCGCTTGGGCGGCGCCAGTGGCGGTGCGTGGCACTCGACCGGGTAGGCACGTTCGTTCGGGCAGAGAAGGGGTGCCGCTCATGAGCTGGGACGCCCGTCTCACCGACGACCGTGGGCACGAGCACGGCGACTGGAACTACACCCACAACTGCAACCCGATGTGCGACGCCGTGCTCGGCGAGCAGGTGGCGGCCACCGCCACCCCGTTCTGGGGCGGGCATTCCTGGTGGGCGCTCCTCGACGGCCTCGACGGCAAGTCTGGTCGGGCGCTGCTCGCCTCGATGGTGGAGTCGCTGGCCGCAGACCCTGACCGCTTTGAAGCCATGAACCCGGCGAACGGCTGGGGCTCCTACGTCGAGCTGGTGGGCGTGCTGCGAGAGATGCGCGACGCCGTCCCCGACTGGCCTACCACGTGGACATGCAGCGGATGAGCGAGCAGGCGTTCTTTCCGCCCGCCGATCTTGGCGAATCGTACGACGAGATGGGCGCCGACGAACTCGCCGACCTGCTCCGCCTTGTCCGCTCGACCCGTCAGGCGTGGGGACAGCTCGAGGCGGTACTCGAATCCGAGCTGGGCCGGAAAGTGCCAGCCGGGCAACACGTCACCGACGCCGGTAAGCCGTACCAGGTGCGGAAGGGTGCCACCTCATACGAGTGGGACTCGGCCGATCTGTGGCGGGCGATCGTGGCACGCGCCGCCGACGAACGCATCGTCGACGCTGAGACCGGCGAATACGAACGGGAAGGCGAGGCGGTCGCCCGTGTCCTCCGCTCGTGTTTGGGGGCCACACCGAACTGGACGACGACGGGGATCAGAGCGTTGGGGTTGGACCCGTCGGACTATCGGACGGCGAGGGGCGGCCGTACGTCGGTGCAGCTCTAACCGTCACACTCTTACCGTACGATGTACGCACACATTGAAAGGGACAACATGATGGACGATATGGACGCCGACACGTTCGGCCAGCTGGAAGAGGACCGGGGCCGCGACGTGCAGGACCGGTTCGCCGACCTTGCCGACGACGGCTACGACTACGCCGACGATGTGGCTTACGAGGGCACCGAGCATCCCGAGTTCGACCAGTGAGCGACACCCCCACCGCTGCTGCGTTGGCTGCGCTGCGTGCCCCGTTCGAGGCACACCAGATCGGGTCGTTGCCCCGTGGCGGAACCCAACTCGACTTCGTGGGGCATGCGGCGGTCACGGACCGGCTGCTCCAAGTCGACCCGGAGTGGACGTGGGAGCCGTACGCGACGACCGAGCACGGCGCCCCGCTCGTGTTGCACGACGGCAAGCGGCGCACCTTGTGGATCAGGTTGACGGTGTGCGGGGTGACTCGGCCCGGTGTCGGCATCGTCGTCGGCGACAAGGACGAGGTCGAGAAGGAGCTGATCTCCGACGGTATCCGCAACGCGGCGATGCGGTTCGGGGTCGCTTTGGACCTGTGGCACAAGGGCGGCAGTCTGAACGGCGACGGCCCCGAGGTGGGTCCGTCCGGCCAGGAGATGCCCGCAGAGCCGGACTGGTCGGCTCTCGGATGGAAGGATCGTGGCGACCACGACGCTACGAAGGCGGCGGTGAAGGGCGACGCCGGCAATCTGTCGGCCGAGTCGAAGGACGTGTTGCGAGGGTGGGCGTCGGAGACGGGGACGGTGCGTGCGGTGATGTCCGCTGACGATGTGGCCGAGTGGGATCGTCAGGTGTCGGCGCTCGCCGCAGGAGATCGACCCAACCCAACCACCGAGGAGACAGCATGACCACCCACAAAGAAGCCGAAGCCACCATCCGCAGGTTGAAGAGGTACGGCTTCGGCGCCCCCGTCGTCGCTTGGTGGCGTGAGCACGTCCAGCCCGCCGTTCCCACGCTCCCCGACGACCTCGAACTGGTGGAGGACAACGACGGGGTGCCCGTGTTCCGGGCCGTCACCAAGGACGACTACGGATGGATCGGGTACGAAGAGGGCCTCAGGTTGGTCGGACACGCCAGGAACCCGCTTCCGTCTGACACGTTCGGTGGCAAGCGGTACATCGTCCGCCAGGTCACGCCGCCCGCCCCGTCGGAAGTGGACCGTCTCGCACGAGTGCTGGCCGACTGCTACTGGGACAAGTGGGGCAATGGCCCCGTCCCCGACCTGGCTGCCTACAGGGTGAGAGCGCAGCACCTGTACGACCACGGGGTCCGCTGCCCCGACCAGACAGAAGATTGACCCCTACCCAACCCCGTACGTACGTGCTACGGTCGAGGCATGATGGACAACGACTACGAAACGCAAGCCCGGACCCGCAAAGTCGACCGGCTCGCAGCGTGGATCGTCGCCACCATGACCGCCCAACGGGACCTGTCGCCGATCGACGCGTACGACGCAGCCGTCCGATTCTGCGACAACGCCAACGCCGCAGCGTGGGAGATGGCAGCGAAAGAAGCGGGCGTCCACGTCCCCTCCGAGCAGACCGTCGGTGTGTTGCGAGCCCGGCTGGCGGTCATGCGAGACGAGCTGGCGAAGCCCGGCGACCTGTTCGCCGGGTTGCCGTGATCTTCTGTCCACGTTGCGGGATCAAAGTGGTGGACGTGTACGAGGTGCGGCGCATGGTGCCCACTCGCGTCGAGTTTGGGTGTAACCGGTCGGGGCCGTGGGAGCATGTAGTTGATCGGCCGTGGCCTCGAGGCGAGGCGGTGGTGCAGCCATGCGGGTGTGCGTTGCCGTTGACTGTGGTGCGACAGCTCGCCTAAAACGTCCGTGGCTGTGTGGCGTGGTACGGTAACGGCTGTGACCGCCGACCTCACCGCCGACCTGCTGGTAGGCGTCGCCGATGTCGCTGAGATAATCGGGCGACCGAAACGGACGCTCGGCGAGTGGCGTGGCCGCGGCCGACAACGCATCCTCCCCGACTCGGAGATCATCGCCGACAAGCGCGGCACCCTCATCTGGCGTGCGTCGCATGTCCTCGGAGTCCTCGCCTACTTCGGCCAGTACGACGGTCCGATCCCCGAGGCGATGCGGCTACCGGATTTGGTGTCGCTCGGCTACATCGAGGAGTTGACGGGGGCGGAACGGCGGACGGTCCACGATTGGACTCGGACTGTCGTCAAACACGGCAAGCTGATCCGAGAGCAGACGTTGCCTGATCCGTTTGTTCGCGTGTCGGGTTGTCCGTTGTGGGAACGGTCGACGATTTGCACGTGGGCCGCGCAACGCTACGTTGGCCGCCCGGTTGCTGCGACGCCTCTACCGTAAGGACACACCGTGAAGATCGTCTTGTCCCGTATCGCCGGCGCCTTGTCGGACCTGCGCGATTTCGCCAGCCGTGAGCCGGCGCTGACCCGCTACCTGCTGGGTCTGGTGGTGACGGTGGCTGCCCGCTACGGGCTGGCATTGGACGCCGAGGTGGTGTGGTCGTATCTGGTGGTGGGTGGCGGGGTGACCGCCGCGACCCGCGGCAAGGTCACGCCCGTCGACTCCTACCAGCGCCTCTACCGTGAGGACACACCGTGATCCGGCACTGGGGCGGCCCGCCCTACCCGCTGTGCGAGTGCGGCCATGACCGGCTCGCCCATCGCGGCCAATACGGCACTGACAACCTGGCTACGTCTGTCTTTGAGCTCGGGCGTCGCCGTCTCGGCAGGTGTGCGGCCACTAAGGGCACTGACTGGTGCAAGTGCTCCCAGTTCGCCGCCGACCAGGGTGTAGCTGCCTGATGCGTCTCCCGTGGACCCGTGCCGCTGGCCGGACCGTGGCCGATGGTGGCGCAGACTTCGCGGCCCTCGTTGCTGAACTGGAACGGGAACGCCCCGGCTTAGTCGTCGCAAGGAAGCGGGTTCGAGCCCGTTGCTGCCAGCGCTGCTTGGCGGGGAACCAGTCGATCGGGATGACCGTGTGCCCCACGTGCGGGAATAAGCGATGCCCTGCCGCGAGCGACCATCGTCTCGGCTGCACTGGCAGCAACGAACCGGGACAGCCCGGCTCCGTCTTCCGGGCGGTGTCCTGATGCGTCTCCCGTGGCTGGCCGACGTGCTCCGCGCGGCCGGGCTGGCCGTCGTCGAGGTCGGCGACTGGCAGAACCGCGGCGACGACCTGCGCTCAGTCGAGGGGATCGTCTGGCATCACACCGTCACCGGACCCCGCACGAGCGACCAGGCCGTCGCACGTCTCCTCCGCGACGGCCGACCCGACCTCGCGGGCCCGCTCTCCCAGCTGGGCCTCGACCGGGCCGGACGCTACCACGTCGTCGCCGCCGGCAAGGCCAACCACAACGGGTACGGCCTGTGGGGAAACCAGTCGATCGGCATCGAGGCGTACAACGACGGCGTTGGTGAGCCGTGGCCTGACGTGCAGGTCGCCGCCTACATCACCGGGACACGTGCGCTGCTTGGCCGGCTCGGCCTGGGTGTCGACCGGGTGAAGGGCCACAAGGAGACCGACCCTCGCCGCAAGATCGACCCGGCCGGGCTGGACATGGACGAGATGCGGACCCGCATCGCCACCGACCAAGGAGACGAGTTCGACATGGCAACGATCGAAGAACTGAAGAACCTGTTGGGCGAGTGGGAGAAGGACACCCGCACCGAGCTGCGCAAGGTGGTCGACGGTCAGACCGACCAGATCGACCGGTACACGGTCTGGTCGATGCGCCGGGACCTGAAGGCCGACGGTCTCACCGACAAGCAGGCCGACGCCAAGATCGTCAAGGTGTTGGGCAAGTCGAAGCTGCCTGCCCGCTGACCGACTAGATCGCTGCGAGTCGGCGGAACACTGTCGCCCGCGACAGCCCCGTCAGCTTCGCCGCCACCTCGGCGGTCCTGCCGTCGTCGACCCACTCTCGGAGCAGCCTGACCTGTGCGGCTCGGGCGGCCCGTTCGGCTTCGACCGCCGCTTCCCATGTTGCCCGCCACTCGTCCTCATCGGCGACGCGGGGACGCCCCGCCGGGATGGCGGGGCGCTCCTGGTCTGCTGGACCGGTCACCACTCGTCGCCGAGGATGCGAGGGTCCTCGTCGCCGAGGATGCCCGTGATCGTGGCGACCATCTTGCTGTCGCCCGCCTGCCCGGCCTCGTCGCGGAGGACCGTGAGCCGGTCCGTGTCGAGGGTGCGCAGGTCGACCTCGACCTGGCCCTCGCCGTCGTCGCTGAGGATGGTTGCGGTGAAGTCGTTCATGTCTGTGCTCCTTGTGTCGGTGTTGGCGGGCGGGGTGCCCCGTCAGTCGTCCTGCTCGTCGATCTCGGCGAGCAGGCTGTCGATCAGGCGGCTGGCGTCGAACCTGGTGAGGCGGCCGAGCATCCCGTCGTGGGTGATGGTCTGGCGCTTCGGGCCGTAGCAGCTGTGCTTGCGGGCCGCTACGGCCGGGTCTGCGTAGCCTGCGTCTGTGGCGAGGCGACGGATGTAGGAGGACTGCTTGGCGGTTACGGCTGGTGTGTTCATGTAGGTACCGTAGCACGTACGTTAGGTGGTGGCAAGTCGTGAGACTCCGGAATCCGGATCGTTGCGAGAGCACCAGCGTGCACCCGGCCCCCATGCGTCCTCGTTGCGCCGCCGTCGGGGACTAGCGTGACCGGAACGCTCTCGCCGCCCACTAACGGCAGAGAGCGTTTCCTGTACCCCCGACCGAAAGATCGAACCCATCAGGCGTTCCCCGAGCTACCTTGCCCTGTCCTTAGCGCTCATCGTTCTGTTGTCGGCGTGTACGCCTCAGCAGTGGATGCGGTGGCGTGTCGACCACGGCCGTGCGTTCGGCGGGTCGAACCCTGCCGAGCAGGTGCGGGGGGTGGGGGGCGGCCCGTTGGCCCCGCTCGACTCGTTGTCGCATCCGGTGTGCCATCGGCGTGGCGGCGGCGTAACCGCGAACCCGTGTCCTCGTGGGTCGACGGGTCCGTTGACGGCCGTCCAGGTGCGGCAGGTGTCAGCGGAGGCGCGTACTGTCACCGCAGTCCTAGCGGCCATCGTGTCCGCCGCGAACAAGTCACCGGAGGGCCATGTCCGAGCTGCTGCCCGCGAGTTCGGCATCCCCGAGGAGGCGTTCGTGCGGGTGGTGCGCTGCGAGTCGGGGATGAACCCGGCTGCGGTGAACAGGTCGTCGGGGGCGCTCGGCCTCGGGCAGCATCTGCCGAGGTACTACGCGGCCCGTGCCGCGGCTCTCGGCTACGGGTACGGGTCGTGGTCGGATGCTCGCGCGAACGCCCGTGTGTCGGCGTGGTTGTGGGCGACGAGCGGCCCCCAACACTGGGTCTGCCGGTAGAGTGTGCGGAACCAGCGGTCCGCCTGTCACAGCGACGGACCCGACAAGGAGCGCCCTCGCCTACGTGTGGGGGCGCTCCTTGGGTCTCAGGAGCCTTGCGCCACCGCATCGCCTGACCTGGGTCTGCCGGTAGTCTGGTTCACGGTGCGGAGCCCTTCCAGGCCCACAGGAGCGCCCTCGCCTTCGGGTGGGGGCGCTCCTGCGCGCACAACGTCCTACGTATGTGCTACGGTCGGCATGTGACGATTCAGACAGAGCAGACAAACGCAGCGCTCACCCAACCCACCACACCACGAGCCGTCAACGAGCAGGTTCTGACCGGATGGGCGCAGATCCTCGGACACGGCATCGTCGACGCAGACGAGCGGCGTCCATGAGCGCTCTCGAAGCGTTCTTCGTCGAGGTCGCCGCCGCGAACGCCCGCGACTGCCGATGCCCGGACCGCGGCCGGGCGTCCGGCGTCCGCCACTACGCCGACTGCCCGTACGCCACCCCCGTCCCCGTCGCATGGAAGCGGTACGGGTCGTGAAAGAGCCGAGGGGCTGCAAAATCGACGGATGCGACCGCAAACACGAAGCGCGCGGCTGGTGCCAAAAGCACTACTTCAACTGGTATGCGACCGGCAACCCGCTCGGCAACGGCAACCGCACCGGCCCGACGCCGTCTCTGACGGCCGCCCAGGTGGCCGAGGTGCGCCGCCGTGTCCGCCAACAGTTCGAGGCGCCCAACAAGGTCGCCGCCGACATGGGCTGCGCCGCCAGCACGATCAGAGCGGCGCTCAAACCCGGCTACAACCCGAAGGACGGCACATGACCGAACCAACCCTGTTCGACGCCGGCCCCCCCGCCTACGCCGTCGACAAAATCGGCATCGCCTGGTGGACCATGATGGAAACCCATCCCACTGTCGGCGCCGAGTTCGTCCGCCTCGCCCGCCAATGGCGTCAAGCCAACCCGACCAAACCTGTCGGCTCGAAAGCCATCCTCGAAGTGCTCAGGTGGAACACAGCCGTCGGTGTCGTCCCCGTCGAGGGGCAGCCGTACCGGGTCAACAACAACTGGTCGGCGCTCATGTCACGGTGGGCGATGGACACATGCCCCGATTTGCGTGGAGCTTTCCGACTCCGAGAACGGATCTCGACGTAACCCGCCCCGGGCCCAACAAACCATCCCCCACCTAGGCAGTGGTACGGTAGACGCATGGCGTACACCGACGACCAAAGAACCGAAGCAGTCGCCGTCTACGCCACCGAAGGCATGGCCGCCGCCCACAAAGCCACCGGCATCCCCAAAGGCACCATCAAAGGATGGGCCGACAAAGTCGGAGCGGCCGCCCCCGAACGTTCCAAGGCCAAAACAAAGGCCGCTACCGAAGCCCGCACCGCCCAACTCAACGAACGCAAACTCGAGCTGGCCGAAGGGCTCATGGACGACATCGCCCAGCTCAGAGACCGCATGTTCGCCCCGTGCCAAGAACGCAAAATCGTGACGATCGGCGGAACGAAAGACGACCGAGGGTTCTGGACGGTCGGCGAAGTCAACCGCGACGAACCGACGTTCGTCGAACAAAAGTCGCTGATGACCACCATCGCCATCGCCGTCGACAAGGTGCAAGTGCTGACGGGCGGCGCGACGCAACGCACCGAACATCGGTACGAGTCGGGTGTCGACGCCGAGATCCGTGACTTGTCGGCGGCTCTGGCCTCCAACGACGGGTGACTGTTCTCACTAGGGGCGAGGCGTTGGAGCGGGTGTCGGCGCTTCCCACCGAAGCGCAGGCCAGGGTCCGCTGGAACTTGCAGCGCCGCCCAAGCCAGATCCCACCGGACGGCGACTGGTCGACGTGGCTGATCATGGCCGGCAGAGGCTGGGGAAAGACTCGGGTGGGGGCAGAGTGGCTGGCCGAACAGGCGTACACGTGTGCGGGGACACGGTGGGCGATCGTGGCGGCGACGTTCGCCGACGCACGCGACACCTGTGTGGAGGGCCAGTCGGGGTTGCTGCACGCGTTGGGTGGCGCAGTGGCAGCCTGGAACCGTTCGCTCGGCGAAGTGATTTTGCATAACGGGTCGAGAATCAAACTGTTCTCGGCGGAAGAACCGGAAAGGTTGCGAGGCCCACAGTTCGTGGGGGCGTGGTGCGACGAGCTGGCCGCGTGGAACTATCCGGCTGCGTGGGACCAACTACAGTTCGGCCTTCGCCTCGGCGACCATCCGCGTACGGTGGTGACGACGACGCCTCGTCCCACACCGCTGATGGTGGCGTTAGCATCACGTGACGACGGAACCGTAATCCTGACGCGAGGGTCCACGTTCGAGAACGAAAAGAACTTGGCGCCGTCAGCGCTGCGAGAGCTGCGGGAACGGTACGAGGGCACCCGGCTGGGCAGACAGGAACTGTACGCCGAACTGTTGTCCGATCTTCCCGGCGCGTTGTGGCAGCGCACCTGGTGGGACCAGCCCAAGTTTCGTGTGTCGATGCCATCCGATTTGGAGCGGGTCGTGACAGCGATCGACCCTGCGGTCACGTCGTCGGAAGACGCCGACGAAACCGGGATCGTGTCTGCGGGCACGTCGCCCGCCCGATGGTGTCCCGAATGCCAAGAGGTCGACGCCCCCCATTTCTTTGTGCTCGCCGACGACTCGGGCCGCGGGTTGACCCCCGAGCAGTGGTGCCGCCGTGCGGTCGGCGCCTACTACGAACATCGCGCCGACCGGGTGGTAGCCGAGGTCAACAACGGCGGCGATCTGGTCGAAGCGGTGCTCCGCCAAGTAGACCGGGATGTGGCGTACCGGAAAGTCAACGCGACACGTGGCAAGGCGGTCCGTGCCGGCCCGGTCGCCGCCTTGTACGAGCAGCGCCGAGTGCACCATGTCGGCGACCTGTCCCGGCTCGAAGATCAGTTGGTGTCGTGGACGCCCGAAGCTCCTGGTTCCCCCGACCGGATGGACGCTTTGGTGTGGGCGTTGACCGATCTGATGGAACGGCCGCGTGGTCGGGGAGAGTTCGCGTCGCCTGTGTCGCACAGCCTCCCGAAGCCGCCCCTACAATCCCGCGGCTTTTAGACGCTGGCTGATGCCCGATGCGGGTCGGGCATCATCGTGCGTCTAACCGTGCGAGCAGTTGGGGGAGAGCTGCGGCGGCGGTCTGCGGTTGGACGGCGTTGCCCAAACACTTGAGCTGGGCGGTGCGGGGAATGCCCACGTCGACCCACCCTTCGGGGTAGCCGAGCATCCACTCGACGAACCGGGGCGAGAGGACAGGCTTGCCTTTGCTGGGGATGGTGGGGGTTGGTGCGGGCCGGCCGAAGACGGACGCCCAACGGTTGACTGCGGCCGTGTAGCCGCCGAAGTGCTCGGGCAGCACCTGGCCGGGGAGTAGCGGCTCGTCACTTCTGCTTCCCCCTCGCCGCTGGTGCCCACCGCCGGCTCGGGGTGTGTCGAGAAGACGGGCGGCTTCGATGGACAGGGACGGGCCGTGGCCGTTGCCGTTTCCGTGACGGTCGCGCATCGTCGCCGTCCACTCGTCCCACTCGTCGACGGTCTTGCCGGCTCCCATGTCGTTGACCACCGGAGTCGGGAGAAGAGCTACCGCTGTGCGGAGGAGGTCGAGTCCCCCGTTGCCGTGGACTCCCGGTGGCACAGTTCCGCTATCACGTTCGGCAGACATATCTGGCGTCCAGCCGCCGCTCGAAGAGACGCGCGTGTCGACCCCCCGCCCTCGTCGGCCATCGGCGTCGGCAGCAACGATCCACACTCGGAGCCGTCGATGGCAGCCACCAACGGCCGAACTGCCGAGAACCCCGTAGGACCCCACGTAGCCGACTGCGGCCAGGCCCTCAACGACTCGGGCCATAGCGTCCCCGCCAGCAGCAGACAGCAACCCAAGGACGTTCTCGAACACGCACAGTTGGGGCCGTGGGTCCATTCGCCCGATAGCGGCGAGGATCGCATCGAACAGCCACCTCTCATCGTCCATCGCCAGCCGTTTGCCGCCACTGGAGACGGGCTGGCATGGAAAGCCTCCGGTGAGAATGTCGACCGGCGCAAAGCTGTCAACGGTCGTGAAGTCGCCGATGTTCGGAACGCCGGGCCATCTGGCGGCGAGGACAGCACCGGCGCCCTTGTCGATGTCGGAGCACCACACCGTCTCGGCGCCTGTCACCTGTTCGACGGCCATGTCGAGCCCGCCGATACCGGTGCACAGCGACCCGACCCTCAACGTCCCCATCCCGGTACCGTACCACTAACGTCCGGCGTTGGGTGGTGGTGGCAGGTTCCAGGTTTCGTGGTTGTGTCAGCTCGCCGTGACCTGCCAGGATTTGCCCCCGTTCCTTTTGGTGAGTCCAGAGTCAGGTGTCCCCCCACACAGCAAATCAGAGGATTAGCCGTGGAGGAGAGCACCTGGCGGGGCTTGTTCCTTTCGGAGCCGTCCGTCGCGTGGAGCCCACCGTCGGGGATTACTCGACGGTCAGGACCGGGGATAGGCCACGGGCTCACAGCGAGCGTCCTCTACCGGGTCTGCCTTCACAGAGGTGTCCCGTGGTTCGGTGTCGCTGCTGTCACCGGAGCGTTCGGGGTGCCTGAGGGTTCTTGGGCCAGCACCGCCCCATTGGCGCTGTGTCGGGCGCACCCCGTCCCGACGGTTGCGTGTAATACAGCGGTCGGGTAGTCTGAGAGCAGACGGGGGTCTGCCCTGTTTGTCCGATGGTGCCTCCGCTGTAGTGGCGGGGGCATCGTCGCGTCTGGCCGCATGCTCGTGTGGTGCGGCGGTCAGTGTTGGGGACTGTACCTGTGGGTGCGGCGCCGGGTCCACGGCCCGCAGTCAGTTTTGTGACGCAACCCACTTTCGGAACCCAAACCGCCGGACGTAGGTGCTACGGTCGGGGTATGTTCTCGAAGCGTGCACAGTCCAAAGCCGGAGCATGGAAGCTGCGCACCGCGAGAAACGCGGCATGAGCCGCCCGACCGACGAAGAGCTTGTTGCGATCGTGGCTGCGCGGTGGCCCAGCCTGGAGCGGTCCGAGGCGCAGATTGCGGCTGGGGACCTTGGCAAGCCGATGGCAACGTCGGGCTTCCGGGATCTCGCCGGCCACGTCGACGCCCGCACCGTGCTTGCCGCCACGCTCATGGACCTCGATGGCTACGGCCCCGGCCAGGCCGAGCAGGAGGCCGACGCCATGCTCGCCGCCCTCGCCGCTGCCGGGCTGGCAGTCGTTCCGGACGGCCAGGTGCAGCTCGGCGGCCAACGCTTGGAGATCATCGCCAGCGACTACGGCACCCTCGACCGCATCGCAAAGCTCGCCAATGCTGCCGGGTCCATCACTGTCCGCATGCTGCCCGTGGCCGGCACCAAGTGATCCCCGACGAGACGGCGAAAGTGTGGAAGCGGGAGTTTTGGACGGCCCGGAACCGTGAGGTGCTGTGGCGGGAAGCCGCGCTGATCCCGTCGGCGCTAGTCGCCGCCGTCGCCGCAGGTGAAGACGTGTCGGGCGCCAGGTGGCAGCGGGTCGCCGCCGACGCTGGACGCGACCTTGCCACCGCACAGAAGTACGAGGCCGACCATCCCCACAGCCGCGAGCCGTGCCACACGGAGAAGGTGTGCGACTGGTGCGGCCGACCGAACCCGGTGTGGTCGATCGACGATGAGGGGTGGGCGGCGGCCGGGCTGGTCCACGGCGGGCATCCGTCGGGCGAACGGTCGTATGTGCTGTGCCCGTCGTGTTGGGCGTGCGCGTGGGCGGAGCGCCATCCGGGCGCACTGCTCAACCTCGAGGTGACGCCATGAGCTTGCCGCTGTCGGTGCCGCTGTTCGTCGGCTGCGTTGAGTCCGAAGCGCACATGGTCGTGTTCGGGCCGTTCTTCGATCCGGTGTTCGCGCAGCAGGAGGCCGACGGCGGCAGAGCGGTCGACGACCGGTGTCCAAACGCCCATCTGATCGGCCGCACACTCGGCCCGCACACCAACGTTCTTGCCCCTTCCATCCCGAAGGCTGCGCTCGACGGTGAGCACGGCGACGCCGTCATCGCCTGGCATCAGGAGCGCCGCAAGCAGACGCCCGAGTACCGGCTGGTCCACGCTACCGACCCGAAGGAGACGCCATGAGCACGATGAGGTGGCCCGTCTACGTGTGGGACTCGTCCTCGCACACCCACCTGTGGCCCCGGCGAGACGCCGACCCCAAAGAGTGCCACCCCGACGAGACCGCCGACGTGGAAACCTACTCGGCCGGAATCGCCATCCGCAGCGACATCTTCGACGCTCTCGTCCTGTACCGGCACGCCGAGCTGCTCGAGCAGCCCAAGGAGATGAAGAAGGCCCGGAAGGCTGCCAAGCGTCTCCGCGGCAACATCGGCTCGTACGCGTGGTCCGATCAGGAGGGCATCAGGCGCGCCCGCAAGGTGACGCCATGAGCGACGAGCTGCTGGTGCTGGCCGCCGTGGTCCTGTTGGGCGGGGTGGCGTTGGCGGTCACCGTCCTTGCTCTGGCCGCCGTCGTCGTCGGAACGGTCGGCTGATGCGTAATGCTACGGTCACGGTGTGATCCCCGACCATCTGATCGTTGACCTGTCCGGCCCTCGGCGCCTCACTTCGGTCCGAGTGATCGGCGGCACCATCTACGGCGAGACTCGCAGCCACCCTGACGGCGCACCCACCGCCGACGACGCAATCGTGGCACTCGGCGACCTCGACGGGGCTGCGACGGTCGAGGTGCGCCCGAATCGGCGGTGGACAGCCGGCGAGTGGACGGCGACTCGCAGCACCGGCTGCAACTGCGGGGGCAAGCATCGGGCGTTGAGGGCGTGGTCCCCCACCACCTAGCCTGTGGATTGCCTGTGGACAAGTGAGGGTGGTGGGGGTATCGTTGCGGATGCAACCTTCCGAGAGGATGCTGACGATGCCCCACCCACCGTTGCCGTTGCCGTCGTGCCCGAACTGCACACGGCCCCAACGGGGACGCGACCTCGGCTGTGTGTGCGGCCACCGCTTCCCCACCCCGGACCCGTTGCGCATCGACGACTACACCCGTCTCCTCGGGTTGCGCGAGGTGCGCCGGGCCCGCCGCACACTGGCCGTAGCCCGCGCCATGCACCAACTCGCCAACGCAACCTAAACCGTCGGACGTACATGCTACGGTAGACGGTATGGATAGATGCCGGTGGCTGCGAGTCGATCTCGGTGGGTTCCGCCACGCCCACCACTGCACCGCCCACGACACGTGGAAACATCCGTGGGCATGCTTCGACGACGACGGCCTACTCGACTGTGCGTGCAGACTCGACAGTGTCCACCGACCCGCCACCCAGGTCGCCTCGTGACGTTGCCGGGCCCCACCAAAACGGACTGTCCGTGTGGGTGCCCCAAGTTCGGCACGCCCCGCAAGAGCACCGGCCACATACGAGACTGCATTTGCGAGCGTTGCGCCGCCGGGCAGGTCCGCCAGCCGATGTCGAGGACACGTCGCACGTCTACCGGTTGGCAGGCGGCCCGCCGGGAGGCGTTGGAGCGAACGGCTGGCAGGTGCGAGGTCGGGTCGCCGTGGTGTGAGCCTGGCGTCCATTGGGCGGTCCATGTCCATCATCGTTTGCCGAGGTCGGCGGGCGGCTCGGACGTTCCCGACAATCTGTTGGCGTTGTGCGCGGCGGCTCATCGGGGTTGTCATGCGTATCCGGTGTTGTCCCGAGAGCGTGGCTGGTTGTTGTCGCGCTACCCCTAAACCGCCGACCGTATGTGCTACGGTCGGGGTTATGAGCATCGAACCTGACCTGCTGCCCACCGACCTGCTGCATTTCTGGGCCGACGATGTCGACGCCGACGTGGATGACACGACGCGCATGGCGGTCGAGCTGCTGGTGGCACGTGAGGTGCTGGGCCTGCTCGAAGCGGGCGTCCTGAGCGTCCCCTCTGTGCCCGGCGTCGCCCGCACCATCTGGTGCCCCCAGAGGGGCTGGCAGATGCTCGCCGCCATCCGCCCAGACCTGGCCGCCTACCTCGACGCACTGGAAGCGCTCCCCAAGGAGGACTCGTGACCCCCAACCCCGAACCCGTCCTGGTGTCCGCCAAGGACATGCGTGAGCTGAACCTTGCCGACAACTACATCGACGGCGCCATCGACCCGTGAGGTCATCCGGGCGCTGGTTGCCGGGTCGTACAGCGACGACGACCCCCGTGCCGAGGGCCGGGACTACCTGCTGCTCCGGGCGCTCGGGCCGGCCCTGTGGGGCGATGCCGGCGGCGACTACGAGACGTTGGTCCGGGTGCGTCCCGACCTGGCCCGGTACCTGGCCGCACTGGAAGCACTGCCCCAGGAGGGCAGCCTGTGAACGCACGCCGCATCGAAACGTTGGCCCGCCTACTCCACAACGCCGACGACCCGTTCCACATATGGGCCGACCAGGCGCCCTACTGGCAGGAACGCTACCGCACCCTCGCCGCCACCGCCCTCGGATGGACCGACCGCCACCCCGAAGCGCTCCCCCAAGGAGGACAGCCGATGAGCGCCGAGCCCGACACGCCCGAGGGGCGGTTGCGGTGGTTCAGCGAGCACGGCGACGAAACCTGGCTGCCTTCGCCGCACTTCGACGCAGCGTTCGTGCTTCTCGCCTTGGACGTAGCCCGTGCCGAGCGTGACGCCGCCCGTGCCGACCTGGCCGACCTGCGACGGCGGGTCACCGCCCTGGCCGACGAGATGGCAGAGGACATCGACGCCTCAGACCACCAGTGGGACAAGGGCTGGGACGCCGCGGGCCAGGCGCACTCCATAGACCTGCGAGCCCTCATCGCCTGTCCCACCTGCGGCGGCACGGCGTGGGTCGACTGGACCGACGACCACCCCGGCGGCATCTGCCCCGACTGCACCAAGGAGACCCCGTGACCATCCACGAAGAAGCCGAAGCCGCCATCCGAGTGATGGAGACGTGGTTTTCCGTGTCCGACCAGACCCGCACCGTCGTCGCGTGGTGGCGGGAGCACATGCAGCCCGCCGTTCCCAACATCCCTGACGGGTGCGAGCTGGTGGAGGTAGACGGGGTGCCCGTGTTCCGCCTCGTCACCGAGGCCGACTACGGGTGGCTGAGGCAACTCGGCCTCACCGTCGCCCACGTCGGACGCTACGCGCTCCCATCCACGACCTCGAAGTTCAACGGCAGGCGGTACATCGTCCGCCAGGTCACGCCGCCCGTCCCATCGGAGGTGGAGCGGCTGGCACGACTGCTGGCCGAGGCTTACTGGGCCAGGTGGAGCAATGCCCCCGGCCCCAGCCCGGCGTCGGGCCACATGGAGACGGCCCAGGACCTGTACGACCTCGGCGTGCGCTGCCCCGAGCAGACGCCATGAGTGACGAGATGTCCGACCACGCCGCCAACGTGCTGGCTTGCCATTTCGCGGCGCAGGACGACACGTACGTCCACGCTGAGCAACAGGTGGCAGGCGATGCAGCCATCGCCGCCCTTGCCGCGGCCGGGCTGACAGTCGTGCCGTGCGCGCCAGCGCCCCTCGACGGAGAGGACGCCGATGCGTTGGCTGCCAAGTATCTCTCCCCCCTTGCCGCGGCCGGTCTGACAGTCGTCCCACTGCCCGTGGACGGCCCCAAGTGACCGCTGAACCCGAGCGCCACGGCGGCGCAATGGCCCGCTTCTTGTGCGTGGCCGGATGCCACGATTATGAGCGCATCTGTTCGTGTGGGCGGAGCAGGTGTGCCCGATGCGGTCACCTGCGCCCCGAGGACGGCCCCAAGTGACCGCTGAGCCCCACGACGAGATGGCGCGTCAGCCGCCGTCGTGCATGACCTGTGGCGGCGAATGGGAGAGCGACGTGTGCCCCGCCTCCCAGCGGCCGTGTGGTCACCACTGCAACCACATGGACTACTCGGGAATCTGCCACTGGTGCGGAGCCGAAATGTCGGCAGAAGGAGCCATTGAGATGCCCGTGGTGACGCCATGACCGCCCCCGTGTACGGCGACGACCTCGGCGTCGACACCCTCACCCCCGACTGCGGCCTACGCCACCACTGGGACACCGAACCGGACGACCGGCCAGCACCACCACCAGCCCTGCTCGTCGACGCCGGCCCCGTCGCCGCCCACGCCCACCGCCTCGTCGACTCCGGCTGGCAGCAGCAACAGATCGCCGCCGCCGCCAGCTGCTCACCCTCCACCATCCGCGACCTTCTCGGCCGCACCAGCCAAGCCCCCCTCGCCCGCATCGGCCGTCCGTACGCCGCGGCGATCGTCGCCCTCGACCCCCACGAGACGCCCGCAACCGGCTGGCAAGCCGACGCCGCCTGCAAGGAGATGCCCGACGACTGGCAGCCCGGCACCCCCAACCAGGCCCGCCGCCGCGCGTGGGTCGCCCAGTTCTTCCCCGGCCAGGGCGAGTCGACGGCCCCCGCCCGGCTCATCTGCGCCGCCTGCCCTGTCCGTGTCGCCTGCGCCGCCCACGCCCACCGCAGCGAACATGCGGGTGTGTGGGGTGGCGAGTCCGAACGTCAGCGCCGCCAGACGAGCCGGACGTGACCGAAGCCTTGTGGGTGACAGGCGACAGCCTCACCACCCTCCGCGCCCTCCCCGACGCATGCGTCGACCTGATCGTCACATCGCCGCCCTTCCTCGCGCTCCGCTCATACCTGCCAGCCGACCACCCGGACAAGGGCCACGAAATCGGCCAGGAGGCCACCCCCGGCGCGTTCCTGGACGTGCTCCTCGACCTGACCGAAGAGCTGGGACGGGTCCTGACGCCGACGGGGTCGCTGTGTGTCGAGCTGGGCGACACGTTCTCGGGGTCGGGTGGCGCTGGCGGCGACTACGGCCCGGACGGGATGCGAGACGGTCAGCCGAAGTTCCGGCAGGGCACGCCCCGATGGGACGGACGCCCCGAAGGTCAGGTGCGAACCACGACCAGCGACCCCGCAGAGGTGATGGCGTCTCGTCCGTCCGGCGGTGCCGGTTGGCCTCAGGCGAAGTCGCTGTGCCTCATCCCCGAGATGTACCGGATGGCGCTCGCCTACGGCGTCAACCCGCTCACCGGGCGAACGACGGACCCGTGGAGGGTCCGCAACGTGGTCCGCTGGTGCCGTCCGAATCCGGCTCCGGGCGCGCTTGGCGATAAATTTCGGCCGGGTACGTCGGAGATGGTGGTGGCGTGCAAGTCGGCCCGCCGCTGGTTCGACCTCGACGCCGTCCGCGAGCCGTTCAAGCACCCCGACGCCAACGTTCGGAACCTGGGCCGAGGTGGACCCACCACAGGTCTGAAAGGCCCGAACCTCGACCGGGGCGACCTCGGCGCCGGCAACTTTGGCAGCAGCACCGCTGGTGCGCCGCCGCTCGACTGGTGGGAGATCCCCACCCAACCCTATAGAAGCGCCCACTACGCCACATTTCCTGCGGCGCTTGTTGTCCGCCCTGTGAAAGCGATGTGCCCGTCGGAAGTGTGCACGACGTGTGGCGAACCACGACGACGCATCACGGAGACGACCAACGCGATACCGGCGGCCGCAGCGCGGCACGACGAGCAACAGCGCCGGGCGAACACGGCCGACTCCAACGCATGGCGCAAAGCCACGGGCGACACCTCATCCGACGTTCGCACCCTCGGCTGGTCGGACTGCGGGCACGGCACCTACCGGCCCGGACGGGTACTCGACCCGTTCGCCGGCTCAGGCACCACCCTCGCCGTCGCCACCGGCCACGGACGAGACGGCATCGGGATTGACCTCGACCACCGAAATGCCGACCTCGCACGCGACCGCATCGGCCCCATGTTCTTCGCCGAACACACCGCCGACACCCTCGCCGCCCAGCTGGCCCTCGACCTCGAGGAGACCGCGGCGTGACCGCCAGCTGCCTCACCTCGGCAACGCCGGGATGGGCGTCAACCGTGGGCACGTCCACGGCTACATCGCCGCCCTCTCAGACCGCCTCGCAAACGTACGCGTCTGCTGCGGCGACTGGTCACGAGTCGTCACACGCGGCGCCCTCGTCCACGGGGCCACCGTCGGCGTCGTCCTCGACCCGCCGTACACCGAAGGGCTCCGCATGAAGGACCTCTACTCCCACGAGGTCACCGACACCATGATCGGCGACGTGCGCTCATGGGCCGTCGAACACGGCGACGACCCCCGCTACCGCATCGCACTCTGCGGCTACCAGGACGAGCACACGCTCCCCGACGGGTGGACGGTCCACCGCTGGACCGGATCGCTCGGCTACGGGACCACCGCTGCGAAAGCCGACGGCCGACAGAACGAGAACCGCCACGAGGAAACCATCTGGTTTTCGCCGCACTGCCTGACCGGTGCGACCCCAACCCTGTTCGACCTCGGCGGCACCACGTGACCGATCTCCCCGACGTGGCAGACAGCATCGGTAACGTGGCCCCGTGAACGCTCTCACCGTCCTCCTCCTCTGCGCAGCCACCTACCGGCTCACCCGCCTCATCGGAGCCGACACCATCACCCAACCGGTACGCGACCGCCTCGAACGCCTGGCAGCCGAAGGCGTCGCCGCCCTCGACAAACATCAGGTCCCCACACGCCGCCAACGGGCAGGCGGCTGGGCTGTCGAGCTGGTGTCGTGTCCGTGGTGTCTGAGTGTGCATGTCGGCTGGTGGGTGGCTGTGGTGTGGTGGGCGGCGGTGGGTGTGGCCGATCCGGGGTTGTGGGTGCCGGTGGTGGCGTTGACAGCGTCAACGTTTGCGGGGGCGTCGTCGACGTTGCTGAGCCTCGCCGACGACAGGTGACAGTGGGGTTCCCTCGCCGCGTGTAGCACACGGGGTACGCTCAAAGTCGCATGACTGCCCTCAACCGCCGACGCGACCAACGGCAGATCCAACTAGGCGCACAGCGAATCGACACGACCCGCGGTCTGATGCGCCGCCCGCTTTACCGGCCGAACGCTCTCCCCTGGCATTCGCGGGCTTGGACGTTCTACGACGGCAACGCCGACTTGCACCGTGGGTACACGATCAAGGCGAACACGATTGCTAACACTCGCCTGTACGCGGCGTGGCGAGCGAACCCCGACGACGAGCCGGTCCCGTTGGACGAAGCGTTCACCTCGGCCGACATCGACACGGCCGGGCTGACCGCGCAGGTGGTAGCCGACGCGAACGACGCCTTGTGGCGAGTCCAGTCGACGGACGGCGGCCAAGCCGAAATTTTGCGTCTGTTCGCGTTGAATCTGGATGTGGCGGGCGAAGGCTGGCTGCACGGTGTCGACGGCCCCGACGAAAATTGGAACGTCTACTCGGTAGAGCAGATCCGCTGGCAGGGCGGCGGATACATGCTCTACGACCAGCCCGACGCAAAGGGCCGACCGGTTGGCGCCGACGACATCCTGATACGGGTGTGGCGGAAGCATCCCCGGTACACCGAGGCGTCCGACTCGGCGTTCCGGGCGCTGCTCGACCTTCTCGAGCAGATGCATCTGTTGAACTCGGAGGTGACGGCGGCGGCGTCGTCGCGGCTCGCCGGGTCCGGTCTCCTTCTCCTCGATTCTCGGGTCGATATTCCTCAGCCACCCGACCAGCAGGGCGCGTACAACGAGGCGCAAGCGGTCATGGAAACGTTGCTCGAGGCGATGCAAACGGCTCTGTCTGACGCTTCGTCGGCGGCGGCGGCGGTCCCGTTGCTGTTCCAGGCCGAACCGCCTGACGGTTCGTCGGTCGCCGACATGATGTCGCATCTGACGTTCGATCGGCCGTTGCACGAGGCGACGGTCCGCCGTTACCTCGACCTGCGGAAAGAGATCATCGAGGGCGCCGACTTTCCGCCCGAGTGGGTTCACGGTTTGGGTCAAACGTCGACGTATGCGAACGCGCGGATTGTCACGTCGGAAGGCTACGCGCAGGACGTGGCCCCGACCGCCCATCTGATCGCCTCGGGTATCGGCTCGGCGTGGGTTCGCCCGACGATCATCGAGGCGGGCACCCCGAAGGACGTGGCCCGCAAAATCGTTGTGTGGGTCGACCCCGACTCTGTCATCGCGAAACCGGACCGCGCGAAGTACGCGGCCGAACTGGCGAAGGTTGGCGTGTCAACCGGGCCGCTCCTGTCCGACGAGGCGGTCCGTGCTGCGCTCGGGTTCGACGAGGGCGACGCCCCGCCGCCGGAACAGGTGGCCGCCTGGCAAGAAACGCAGGCTCGGCGTCTCCCCGCCGCCGGCGCTGCGTCGGACGACAACCCGAACAGCGGCGACGCTGCCACCCAGGCCAGTGTCCTTCCCCCCATCGCGCTCGGGTCCGGCACCCCCACCGCCGCGAAGTTGGCGCGCACGTCAACACAGCTCGCCGGCATCGACGTGCACCTGTCGGCCCGTCTCCACGTCGCCGCCGACAAGGCTGTCACCGACGGTTTGAACCGTGCCGGCGCCCAACTTCGTGCCCGCGCCCAAGGTTCGAAAGCGCAGAAGGCGAGAGTGCGCAACGTCCCCAACGCCGAAGTGTTCGCGATGCTCGGCGACACGGTTGCTGCGTTCGGCACGTCGGAAACGGAACTGCTCGACGGTTCTTTGGTAACGCTCGAAGCGAACTACAAGCGGTGGACGGCGGCGGCGCAAACCCAAGCGTTGCGTGCGGCGATGGCGGTCCGTCCCGGCGCCTACTCTGCCGCCGACGTGGCAGTCCTCGAATCGGAGCAGACCACCGACCGCGAACAGGGGTGGGGTTGGCTTGCCGTCGCGTTGCTCGCGTTGATGCGCGGCAAGTTGCACGACCCGAAGTTCGGGGGGGCGGACACGCGTGGCGAGTTCGACCCGTCGACTGTGAACGTCCCGTTCGGGCATGTCCGTTCGGCTGTCTCGATCGCGGGCGGCGAACCGGCGGCGGCGGCAGCCCAAGATTTCAACGCTGCTGGGGCACCTGCGGGCGGTGTCGGCACAGGCGCCCTCATCTTGGGTTCGTTGGCGGCGTTGGCGGGCGTAACAACCGGGTCGTACATCTGGTTGCATGGCGCCCCGGCCCGGCCGTTCGAGCCGCACGAAATGTTGGACCAGGTCGAATTTACTGGGTGGGACGACCCGGTTCTGGCGAACAGTGGCGGCTGGCCTTTCACCGATTTTTTCTACCCGGACGACCACGATTCGTGCACATGTTCCGCCGAACATGTTCTCGTAGTGGACTGACCTGCCATCATGGGAGACACCATGCCCGACACGATCCTGCACTTGACCGTCGCATCGCCGATACGGCTGGTGCCAACCGACGAGCAGGCGGCCCCGTTGACCGCTGCCGTGTCGGTCCTGACCGCTGCGCCGTCCGGCCAGCTGCCCGACATCCCGCCGGGCGAGTACCGGTGGGAGACCGCCGAAGGTTCGGCGCTGCTGTTCACCGACGTGGAAGTGTCCGCGTCGACAGGTCGGGCTGTGCTGGAGTCGGCTGGGTACGGGCACCGTGCGCTGCCTCTTCCGTATCAGGCGAACCTTGACACGTCGACGTTCGGTCACGACGGCGCCGAGAACGTGGGTCGTATCGACACGCTGATCGACCAGAAGCCTGGTCCGTACGCGGCAGGGTTCTTGACGGTCTCCGATTCCGGTGAGGGCCGCGAGTATGTGTTGGCGGTGGCGATGGGCAACGTGCCGGGAGTGTCGGCAGATGTGGCTGTCTTGGAACACACGATGGTCTATGAGCAGGACGAGATGGGTGTCATCGTCGATGCGGTGGTGGTCGCGTCTCGTTGGGAGATCATGGGGCAGACCGGTACTCCGTTCCCGGCGTTCGCGGATGCGCGTGTGACCGTTGAGGGTGTCGACGTGCCCGGCATCCTCGCCGACGTGCCCGCCGACGAGGTCGCAGAGGACACCGAAGAGGAGCCGGTTGACGAGCCCGACGACGAACCGGCCGAAGCGCTGGCTGCGTCCGCTGCGACGAAGCCGCCCGCCGCCTGGTTCGCCGACCCGACCCTCGACCATCCGACACCTTTGACCGTCGACGACAACGGACGCGTCTACGGCCACATCGCCCCGTGGGACTCGCCCGACGCGAAGGCATGCCACGTCGGGTTCGCCGACCGGTGTGTCTGCCCACCGAAGTCTCCCGACGGCGCCTACCCGTACATGATGTCCGGTGGCACCGTCTCCTGTTCTGATGGCACCCAAGCACAGGTGGCGACGGTCGCCTACCTCGGCGGGCATCCCGACGACGACGGCACCGCCCCGTGGACGACGATCAAAGCCGCGTACGACAACCCGGCGAACGCCGGGTTGCAGGTCGCTGTCGGCGAGGACCGCCACGGCATCTGGCTGGCGGGCCGTGTCGCCCCAACACGAACGGCTGCCGAGGTCGAAGTGATCCGGGCGTGCGGCATCTCCGGGCATTGGCGGACCCGCATCCAAGGGGACCGGGTGAAGGGTCCCCGTCTTATCGGTGCGTGTTGCGTCATCGCCGAAGGTTTTCCGAAGGCGGTCATCACCGCTGCCGCCGGCGACGCCGATTTGCCTGCTGTGGCAGCGGGTCCGCAGGCACGTTACGACGGCGACGAACTGGTGTCGCTTGTCGCCGCGAACGGGTCCGCGGGTCTCGCCGCCCGGAAGGGTCCTGCGACTCTCAGCGATGTCGACGGGTTGGCTGCACGCCTCACGTCGTTGGAGGCTGCCAACGTGGCGTTGCGGGCACGGCTGGTGCTGCTCGATGGGCCGGTGCGGGAAGCCGCACAGTCGATCATGGGTTGAGCTGGCGTCCCGTTTCGGTCAGTGTCCACCGGCCGCATTTTGGGCAGTCGTCTTCGATGGTGGATGTGCCGTCGGTGTATTGCCAGATGATGGGGGTGGTGGCGGTCCACTGGTGGCCGCACCTACACGCATGGGTCATCAGAAGCACGCATCGCAGGTGCAGTGGGCGTTCGGTCCGCCCGATGCGAGCGACCCGGATCGGCACGACGAGATGCCGTCGTGCGACGGACCTCCCCACCCGGACTCTGCGATGCGTGCGCACATTGGGCACGGGTCGAAAGCCTGGGGGAGTCCGTCGAGGTAGGCGGCCAGATCGGGGCGGATGTCGGGCAGGTCCTCGTAGCGGCCGCGGTGCCAGAAGGCCCACCCGGAGTTGTCGAAGTAGCGGCGCAGGTTGCCTACCGTGAGCAGGCCCAGCACCTCACGTGACAGCAGCAGCTCGTTCGCCATCGCGCCGGCCTCGAGGGTGTCGGGGGCGGGGTCAAGCCCGTCGGCCCAGAAATGCAGCAGCCCGGCGTGCAGCAGGTCAGGTGGGTTGGGGGTCTGCGGGGTCATCGGCGGGTGCTCCTTGCGATGGCGGCTTGGCGGCGCCGGTGGGCGGCGACGGTGTGATGGTCGGGGCCGTGGGCCCACGCGGCCCACAGACGCCAGAGGCGGGTCATGTGGGAACGCTGCGCGAGAGGGTGGAGCTGTGCCAGTCGGCGAGCAACGCCGGGCCGTCGGGAACCCACACGGTGCCGGACCATCGGCCGTCGGGCGGGTCGGCGGGCGGGCAGGTGCCGTCGTCTCCGAACAGCTTCGCCACCGCCCCCCGCTCGTCGCTCACGGCGTCACCTCGTCTGGCATCAGCGAGCGGCTGGCACGCCCCAGCCGGCCCCGCACCCGGCGAGGGTTGGCCGGGGGTAGACCCACATCCGCTCTCGCAACGTCCAGCAGCGTCAGGTACTCGTCCACATGGCGGGCGGCCAGGGCGCTCATGGCCTTGCCCTGAGCCTTCATGGCAGCCCGGTCCTGAGCGCGTTTCTGCGGGTCGTTGCGCCGCTTCCGTTGGTCGGCGGCTCCTCCTGTCGGGTTCGCCGCCCGCCGTTCCCTCGCTCGAAGCCGGTGGCACATGAGACACCAGGTACCCGGAACGGCGTTGGAGGGGAACGCGTCGGTTGCCTTGACCGTCTCGCAGTGCGGGCAGCGGCGGCCGGGCTCGTCGCTCATGGCGTCCCCTCAGCGTCGGTGGCGTTTGTGGCGTCGTTGGCCTCGCGGGCGGCGTAGAACTCGGACAACGGGATCGAGGCCCACACATCAAGGTCGAACCGCTCAGGGGCATCCGTGCTGGCGTAGGCCGTGCCGTCGTTGACGAAGAAGCCGGGCAGGCCACCGGGGAAAATCTCGTGCTCGTAGCCGGGCATCGACTCTCGGGGCTCGGCCATGCTGGGCATGGCCTCGTGGATCGCTTTCTGCGCCTTCGAGCGCCGGTAGGGCTGAATCCACGAGGCGTGCACGCCGTCCACGATGCGCCACCCTTCGGGCGGGCCGTCCTCCCGGTCGGAGGAGAGCACCTCGAGACCAGCGACCCCGATCGACCAGCCCGCCAGCACGACGGCCTCACGGCCCATGCCGTACTCGGCGGCGAAGGCGTCGACCTTGGCGCGGTACTCCTTGCGAGCAATGAGGCTTTGCTCCCACCATTCGATGACGGCGGGGTCGCTGCTGGCAAACGTGGAAGGGTCCCTGCTCATGGGGTCTCCTTGGTGCAGCGGACCCCGCGGTCGTACAGGTTCTGCGCAGCCGCCCTCACGTAGCGCTCCCCTTCGGAAGCGGGCAGGCCGCCCCACATCATCCCCGTGGACTCGGCCAGCGCCTGCGCGAGACGTTCCACGTCCGATGGGGCAACCTGGCGGACGATGTACCGCCACCCGTCGAACTCCGAGTCCGGGGACGGGGGCGCACAGGCACTGACCAGCCAGAGGCCCACGTCGTGCTCAAGCCACCCGTAGTCGGCCACGGTGGGCGCGCGGAACACGGGCACCCCGTCTACCTTCACCAGCTCACATCCGGCGGGGACGGGCGGGACGGCGGGCTGGACGTGCTCCCGCCAGTAGGCGACGAAGACGCGGGCGGGCGAAGTGGTGGAGGCGCCGTACGTCTCCATCACTCGGATGGCGGCTTCGGTCTCCATGTGGGCAGTCATGTTGTCTCCTTGGTGGTGCACGGCGGGCAGGTTGATTTCGGCGGTCACGGTGTGGGCCCCTCGAACTCCCAGGCAGCTTCGATCGTCTCGCCGCAGCCGACACACGACGCCTGCCAGTAGACGGTCCCCCATCCGCCACGGCGGCCGACGTGACCGCACGACTCGACATCTTCGCTGTCGGCGCCGCACTGGCAACGCAGCGTCACATGGTCAGACGGCTGCCAGTACGGGGAGGTGTCGTCGGGAACGATCGTCGCTTCGATACTCATAACCCCGACCGTAGCACCTACGTTCACGTGGGGCAAGGTGGGGATGGTCCTTGCCTCCCGCCACCCCAATGCGTACAGTGACCCCCGAACGAGCGGTGTCGGTCCCTAGGGCCGGTCCGGTACCAGATCCTCAGGGTCCGGTCCCACGCAGGCTCAGCGGCCACAGCCCCTGACATCCCACCTCATGTGGGACTAGCCGACCCGTGGAGACCCATCCGCAATGGACGCCCTGCTCGCACTCCTCACCGCCATCCTCGGCGAAGACCACGCCCTCGTCGTCGCCCTGTCCGACGCCGAGCCGACCACCGATGTCGTCTACGACGGCGCCACCGAAGACGAACTGGCCTCCATCGCCGCGTTCGGCAACATCGACGACGACACCATCAACCAGGTCATGTCGGCGCTCCGCGACGCAGCCAAGGACGACAGTGTCGACACTGACACGATCACCCAGGCTGCCGACGCTTACAGGGGCCTGTCGTACATCCAGGATGTGCGCGCTGAGGCTGCTGAGCTGGAAGCTGCGGCCCGTGAGGAAGCCCTCGCCGCGTTCGACACCGACGACGACGACGGCACCTCGGACGATGCGGACGCCGAGACTCCCGCCGCCGACGACAGCGCCGCCGACGACGAGTTCGCCGGCGCGGAGACGGTGACGGCATCCCGTCCCCGCATCGGGAACGTCGCCCCCCGAGTCCCCAAGCCGATCGCCCCGATCCCCGCCACCGTCGAACAGATCGCCGCGTCGGCCGACAAGATCGCCCTCCGACTCGTCGACGGCATCGGCGGCCAGTTCGCCCGAGGCCAGGAAGCCGACCTCGACACGCTCGTCCAGGCGCTGCCCTCCAAGTACGCCCAGTTCGGCGGGAAGCCGTCCGGGTACGAGCAGCACACCGTCGCTTCCGCTTCGTGGATCGACCGGTACCCCGCCGAACTGGGCGTACTTGGAGG
>Ga0163148_10000565_pt1 | contig 50285 bp, 61 predicted proteins | sample OliLakLV19MP7P2_FD_148606 | JGI IMG/M metagenome (GOLD analysis project Ga0163148, IMG submission 148606) | Freshwater microbial mat bacterial communities from Lake Vanda, McMurdo Dry Valleys, Antarctica- Oligotrophic Lake LV.19.MP7.P2 | ecosystem: Environmental > Aquatic > Freshwater > Lake >... | reverse complement strand
TTTGAATAAGGTAGAAACGCAAACTAGCGATAGTTGGCTTTTTGCCTCTCGGCTGGGCTAGTCTTCTCTGAAAAATTTGGCTAGCTCAGTTTTTTTGTTTTAGTCATCCTGGCATTTCCCATTCTCCTATAAACACTTGAACAAATATTTAGTTACACTTGAGCTCAGTTTTCTTTCAAATTTCACACTCAATTTCCTTTTTCCTTTTCTTGGAATGTAAATTAAAATAAGTTTTTAAATAATGCAAGAAAAAAAAACCTTACAAGTTGTAAGGCAATTTATTGTAAAACTATTTAATTCAAATGGCTAGGCATAAAAAAAACTCCACTATTTTTAAATAGCAGAGCCTATTAAATTTCAAATTAGTGATTCTTCAGGCACTGGTTTTGAATGATTGAATTCAACATCTTTCAGCCATTTGCGAATATGCACTTGAATCATTTCTTTTATTTCTGCAAGCTTAGTGTTATCTAATTTTATTTGCACTCTAAGTTCCTTATAGCCAATTGGGTCCCAAGCTATATCTCGAATAAGTAAATCTTCATAAGCTTTGTCGGCACATTGTTTGGAGCAGAATCCGAGATGTTTTCTGTATTCTTTTGGCTTAGCAATAATTTGTGCATTGCAAGGGCCATATCGGCAATTGTGATAATCTTCAGTTGGCTCGTCAGTATAATGGCATCTGGCAATTATACGGTGAGTTTGGCTATCGCCCACAGCAGTACTAACTCTATCATCGAAAGTATAGAGATTACCAAGCCAATTGCCATCGTTGAATTGATTGACATATTTGACCACGCCGCCATCTAACTGCAAAACATCTTTAAGTCCGTTTTGCTCAAAAAGTGCTGAAACTTTTTCGCAACGTATGCCACCAGTGCAGTACATTATAATTTGTTTTTCTTTGAATGTTTCTTTGTATTTATCAATTATATTTTGAACTTCTTTAAAATTGATAGTGCCAGCGGGAACGGCTCCTTTGAAGTGTCCAAGTTTAAATTCGTAGTTGTTTCTCATGTCCAGAATAGCATATTTCTCTGGCTCACTGTCCATAATTCGCTTAAATTCTTCTGGAGAGATTTTGTGCATTGCTTCTTCAATTTGCTTTTGCTTATAAAGCACTCCAAGAGCCACTATTTCCTTGCGGTAACGTACTATCATTTTAGGGAATTTATGTCCATCTACAGGTGTAGCTTTGGCATCGTAATCAGCAATATCTTGAAAATATTTATTCTGGTTGAGATAAAGTCTATAAGCTTCCATTTGCCCAAGATTGACAGTAGCTTGAGCATTGATACCCTCTTCGCCAATAAAAATTCTTCCTTTCATTCCAATATCTTGGCAGAATTGCTTATGGCGTTTAACTTCTTCTTCGGGGTTTTCAATATCTACAAATTTGTAGAAAGTGATTAGTTTATATTTAGTTGTCTTTTGCATAAGTTCAAAAATATCAATTTATTTTTTGAAAGAAAATGAGTTTTGTCAGATTTTGCTTATTTATCTTTCAAATATCGTTTACGTAAGAAATTCTGTGCTGGAATTTCTACAATGTGATAAAGTAAAGCAGCAGCAAAATTCATAATTAAGAGAGTAACAAGCACTGACCAAAATTCTGAATTTAATGAATAACGTAACACAAATTTTGTGAAAGAAGCCAAATCATTTATATCGTAGTAGTTGACATAATGGAATAAATAAAGAGCGAAAGAGATTTGACCAAGATAGACAATGAACTTCATTGAGAAAAGTTTATTGAATACTGAATTTCCCACTAAAGAAAGAATTATTAAAAAAGCTCCATATTTATAGGAGTTTAAAGCAGTTATATATGTGAAATAATTGCCATTGGGTTTAGCTGTACCGCCGTGCATTTCAATCCATTGCGAAGCAAAGTAGAATATAGATATTCCAACTATGAAACTTAGATTAGCAAGAAGTTTATTTTTAAGCAATGGACTATTAGGAAATTTTAGCACTACAAAGCCAAGGACAATCCCCAAACCGAAATCGCCATAGCGACCAAATATAGTTGTAAATAGTCCGCTATCTCTTGCTTGCCCCATCCAATTTGTTGTGAAAACAAGAATATATTCCATAATTCCAATGCCAGCAAATTGGAAAACGAAGAAAAGTCCAGTGATTACAGCCAGTTTTGAATAGTTGCTTTTGCTACGGAATTTATTCCAAATAGTGCCGAAAAGAAAAAGCAGAAATGGAATAAGCAAATAGAAGCTTTCTTCGGTGGAAAGAGTCCACATTGGAATATTGATAGATTCACGAAAAGGTTTGAAGAAACCGTGAGTCATAGTTAGGTGTGTGGTTATATCCCAAAAGCTATATTGCCCAAACCTTGTAAAGATTGATATAGAAAGGATTAGAAGATACAAAGGATAGATTCTAAATATTCTTTTTAAAAAAAATTCTTTTAACGACTGAGTTCCTTCCGTAAATTTGTCTAAATAAAGATATGTGAAAAGGAAACCAGAGAGAACAAAAAAGATGTTTACTCCAGTCCATCCATATTTTAGAATCCAAAAATCGCCAAGTAGATTATAGTTAGTAATATGTCCAAGCACAACCATAATGGCTGCTAAAGCACGCAAACCAGTTAGCGAATCAATCTTTTGGAAATTGTTTGGCTTGATTTGATATTGATTTTCGGGCGATGAATTAATCATATATATTTGAATTGGCAAAAATATTTAAACGAAACTAAGCAAAAAATTAAAATCTGGTATTGGAAACATTTTGAAATAATTAATAAATAAAGATTATTTTTGAGAACACCAATGCAAACAATCTACAAAAATTGTTTGCAAAATTAAGGAAAAGGTAGAAAGAATGCAGTATTTAACTTTTGATATAGAAACCGCACCATTGAATTTTGAAGAGTTTTCGGAGTCTCAACAGGAATATTGGCTTCGTGGCACAAACACTCAGGAAGAAATAGACAAGAAAATGTTCGAGATGGCACTTACTCCAATGACAGGGCAAGTGGTCTGCATAGGATTGCTATTGAATGAGCTGAAAGATGGCGAAATAACAACCATCAGCGAAGGAGCAATTTCTGTTGACCCTGCTTTTACGGACGAAGATAGCAAAGAAGAGATATTAGGAAATGGCGCTAAGTGGTACTTGAAGAGCGAGAAAGAAGCAATATTACTATTTTGGAAGATTCTTCATAAATATAATTCATCGAAATTAGTTTCATTTAATGGAAGAAATTTTGATGCACCATTTTTAATGTTGCGATCGGCTTTGCATAAGATAAAGCCAAGTAGAAACTTAATGGCTGGTACGAAATTCAACTATCCAAACCATATAGATTTGATAGATGAACTTACTTTCTTTTCTGGTTCGGCTTATGGCGCGACAAAAAGATTTAACTTCGATTTCTATGCAAGATCATTCGGCTTGACATCACCCAAATCTGAGGGGGCTCAATGGTAGGTGAATTTTATAAAGAAGGAAAGCATAAAGAAATTGCTGAATATTGTATGCGAGATGTTCGCACAACATGGGAATTATTCCGACTTTGGAATGATACTTTAAATTATTAATTATTAATTAGAAATTAAAAAGTAAGAAAAATGAAAAGAGTAGCATTAATAATGGCTGGTGGAGCTGGCGAAAGATTTTGGCCAGTTTCCAGACAACGCAAACCTAAGCAATTGCTAAATCTAGTATCAGAAAAGATGATGATAGAAGAAGCAATAGATAGAGTTGAAGGGATAATAGATATTAAAGATATATTTATTATCACAAATGAACTTTTGCAAGAGCATATCAGAGAAGCTTTGCCTAGCTTACCGGCGGAAAATATTATTGCTGAACCAGCCAAACGAAATACTGCACCTTGCTTGGCATTGGGTGCCGCATTTTTGCAAGCACATTATGGACTGCCTAATGAAGAAATCTCCATCGCAGTTTTGACCGCCGACCACGTAATGAAGCCAATAGAGAAATTTAGAGAATCTGTTCAATTAGCAATGGACTTCTCAGAGAAAGGTAATTCAATAGTAGTGTTTGGAATTAAACCCAATAGGGCAGAAACTGGTTATGGCTATATAGAACTTAGTAACGAAAGTGAGGAAATTGAAAAAGTAGTTTCATTTAAAGAAAAGCCAAACTCTGAAACGGCAGAAGAATACTTACGAAAAGGTAATTACTTATGGAATAGCGGAATGTTTTTCTATAGATTAGATACATTTATTAGAGAATTACATAAAACATTGCCAGAAGTGGGAAACAGAATTATAGATTTGAAAGAAAAATATAATGGAAAAACAAGCACACAATTTAGAGGTGCGAACCCAGAAGTGAAAGAATTATTTGCTTCGTTTCCAGATATTTCAATTGACTATGGTTTGATTGAAAGATCACAAGTAATTTACTGCTGCAAAGCTAGATTTGATTGGGACGATATTGGTTCTTGGGATAGTTTGGAAAGAGTACTTAATAGTGGCTTAGATGGGAATATATCGCAAGGCGATAATTTATTTATCGAATCGAACAACGTAATTGTAATGGATTTTGCAAAACAGCACAAACATATATCTGTAGTAGGAATGGAAAATATAATAGTAATTCATACAGATGACGCAATTTTAGTTTGTCCAAAAAGCAAAGCACAAGAAGTGAAAAAAATAGTAGAAAGTCACAAAAAGAATCAAAGATTGGATTTACTGTAACTTATTTTGTTATTTTTGGGTTATTAGATTATTAAAAATTTACAATTTTAGGTTTATATATGAAAAGAATGACAAAATTATTAATGTACACGTTGTTATTTTTTACAACTAAATCAATTTTATCTCAAGATTTCCCAGAGATAATCACGCCAAATGGCAGTGAAACTCTATATGTAGGTGCCAATTACGAAATAGAATGGACAGGCATTTCGCCTAGCGATACAGTAACAATTGAATATAGTTTAGATAGATGTAGTAATTGGATAATGATTACTGAAAAAGCTACAGGTCTGAAATACACTTGGAAAAACATCCCAAACACAATTAGCAATAATTGCCTGCTTAGAATAAGAAAGTATAAGAAATTTACTGCTGGTATAGATAATGGCTATATACAAATGACAGGGCATTCTGGAAGAACTTATGGCTGTGCTTGGTCTCCCAATGGTCTTAGAATTGCAAGTGCTGGTGAAGACGGTAGGTTGAAAATACAGAATTCTGTTACAAATAAATTAATTAAAGATATACCAATTAACAATGTTGGTATTCATAATATAATGTGGAGTCCTAACGGTAATTATATAGCAACAGCTGGAAGAAATAATGAAGCAGTTATTGTAGATGCTAATACTTATAAACAAAAATATGTTTTAAAAGGACATACTCAAATGTTACAGTGTGTTGCTTTTAGTGCAAATGAGTGTAAATTATTTGCAACTTCCGGCGATGATGCTACAATTAAAATATGGAATTTAGAAAGTGGAAGTTTAATTACAACTTTAACTGGTCACACAAATATAGTTCATGGTATAGCTTGGAGTCCAGATGGAAAGTATTTAGCAAGTGCTGGTTATGATAGGTTAATTAAAATTTGGAGAGTTAGTGATTGGACTTTAGTTAGAACAATTGCTGGACATACATCTTGGATATATTATGCAACTTGGAGCCCTGACAGTAAATATTTAGCTTCTAGTAGTGGAGTTGGAGATTTGTCACTCAGAATTTGGGATGCATCTAGTGGTTTGGAACTCAAACAAATGTATGGACACCAAGATAAAATAAACTTCGATCCATGGAGTGCTGATGGAGAAAAGTTGTTAGGATCTTCAGATGATCGCACGATTAGAATTTGGAATATTGAAGATGGTAAAATTTTAAAAACTTACAATGAAAATTCGGGAGTTTATTATGCTGAATGGAGTGTTTATAAAAATCGTATTGTTAGTTCTACAGTAAATGGATCAGTGAGAATTTGGGAAAAAGATACTTTAGATTTCACAGAAGATATTTCAGATGAAGTTTGGTCTATTGTACCAGCACCTTCAAAACCGTGTGGATTCTCAGCATTTGATTATAGAAGTTTTAACTTAAATACAAATGTTACTTTAAATGAAGACTCAAAATTAATTGACTCATCTATTTCATTATTGAAATTACAACCGTTTGCATTAGGAGCAGTTTTAAATAAAAGCAAAGTGTTTTTTAAAAATGGATTTACGACTTCGTTTTCATTTTCTAGTTCAAATGGAGATAATAATCAAAATTATGATGCTTCATTGCCAGGTGCTGATGGGGTAACTTTGGTTTTACAAAACAACCCTTCTCCTGTTTTAGGTGGTCGTGGTGGTGAAATCGGATATAATGGAATTCCAAATGCTATTGCCTTGGAAATTGATACTTATAGAAATGGATTAGATTATAATGATGCAAATGGTAATCATATTGCTTTGCAAACTACAAAAGATGGTAAAGCAAGTTCGCATCACGACAACTCCTTTGCTATCAATAATGATATTTTCACTTTGAAAGATAATGTCCGTTATTTTTTAAAAATGGATTATGATGCACCTAAAAAACATATTGATGTTTATTTAGACACAAATAGCAATTTATTAAACAAGGTATTATCAGTTGATAATGTTAATTTAGATCAATTGTTCGGGTCAAATAATGGCAATTGCTGGATTGGAATAACAAGTGCAAGTGGAGTAGCATTTGCTGAATATTTTATTCATAATTGGAATTATTGCGAGAAAGATGGTAGCTTTATTTCTGATGTAAAAGAAGAAACAAATGAAATATTCCCAAATCAAAGTGAGATTTATTCGGAAATACTTGTATATAATCAAATTGGACAATATTTACATTCTGGACAAAATGTTACGATAAACCAACTCAAAGCTAGTATAAAGACTAATGAGCCTTTGTTCTTTTACTGTAAAAATATTAATGGCTCTAAAAATTACAAATTGATAATTGAATAATCAAAATGAAAAGTAAATACATACACGAAGAGAACGTACATAATACTGATGCAGCAAGCATTATAGTACCATTTGTTATTAACTTGTTAAACCCAAAATCTATAGCAGATATAGGCTGTGGGTTAGGTACTTGGCTGAAGGTATTCCAAAATTACAATGTGAAAGATGTTATTGGAATTGATGGGAACCACTTAAATAAAAATCAACTTGTCATAGATAAAGACTTAGTTCTATTAAAAGATTTAGAACTACCTTTTACTTTGGAAAGAAAGTTTGATTTAGCAATGTCATTGGAGGTTGCAGAACATCTTAAAGAATCATCTGCTAAAAACTTTGTATCATCTATAACAAAATTAAGTGATGTAATTTTATTTTCAGCAGCCATAACTAAACAAGGTGGTCAAAATCACATTAATGAACAATTACCTACTTATTGGAGTAATTTGTTCGCATTAGAGGGATTCACTTTTATCGATGTAGTCAGACATAATTTTTGGAATAATCCCAAAGTTGATATTTGGTATAAACAAAATATTTTTCTTATTGTAAAAAATGAAAAATTGGAAGATTTTAATAACATTACAAGATTTAATCAGCTTGATATTATTCACCCTGATTTGTATATTTCTAAGTTACAACAAATTGAAGAAGGCAGAATGGGGTTAAGTTTCCCTATAAAAGTTTTAACTAAAACTTTAATTCGTGGTTTTAAAAAATTATTTTAAAAAACTATGAAAATTCTTCATAACATATCGCAATTAGTAGTTTCTCAATCCAATCCAAAGGAAGCTTTACGTGGAGCAAACCTTGGTAATTTAGAAGTTATTACTAATGCAACAATGCTTTTCGATAAAACAGTAGTATTCATAGGCACTGACGATGAAGTGAGAAAATATATTCTTGATAACGATATATTGGTAACTGATACTATAAATGCAAATGACAAGTGTGTCATTCCAGGGTTTGTTGACTCACATACCCATATTGTTTTTGGTGGCGATAGAGCAAACGAATTTGGACAACGATTGAAAGGTGCTACATATCAAGAAATTGCTGTAGCTGGTGGTGGGATTGCACATACTGTAAAGAAAACTAGACTTGCCACTTTCGATGAACTTTATCAGAATGCTTCAAAACTACTTGAAAATGCTATTCGATATGGAACCACAACAATTGAAATCAAATCAGGTTACGGTCTCAACTTTGAAGGTGAGATTAAACAACTTGAAGTAATTAAAGAACTTCAAAAAAACTATCCTCTTGAAATTGTTTCTACTTTTATGGGAGCCCACGATTTCCCTGCTGAATTCAAATCAAATCCTGATAAATATGTAGATTTAATCTGCAATGAAATGCTACCTTATGTGGCTGAAAATAAGTTAGCAGAATATTGTGATGCATTTATTGATGAAGGTTACTTCACAATTGCACAAACTGAAAAGATATTCGAAACTGCTTTGCAATATGGCTTTAAACTGAAACTTCATGCCGACGAACTAGTAAATAAAGCTGCTACTGAATTTGCTTGTAGAATTGGGACAATATCTGTGGATCATTTGCTTATGATTAGCGAGCATGGGATTGATTCTCTTTCAAGTTCTGCTACTATTGGAACATTGCTTCCTGCCACTGCCTATTTCATTCGTATGCCTTATGCACCTGCAAGGCAATTAATCGAATCTAATTGTGCTATTGCAATAGCTTCAGATTGCAACCCAGGTAGTTCTTTCACAGAGAGTATGCAGACAGTACTTTCTCTTTCTGCTATGAATATGAGAATGACTGCTGAGGAATGTTTAAATGCAGCTACAATGAATGCAGCTTTCGCTTTGGATAGGCAAAACAAGTCTGGTTCGATTACGGTGGGTAAACGAGCTGATTTCCTTATTTTGGATAGTAGTAATTATCTCGATTTGTTTTATCATTTCGGTATTAACCACGTGGCTCAAACTTGGATTGCTGGAAATATGTATTCTTCTTATGATGCATAATCAATTCCTTATATTAGTTTCTTTCATCACTGTTATTTCTCCTTTTTTAAAAAGTACTTCCGATTTATTGACTTGTTCTTGGCTATAGTACAAATCCTGTACGGATTGTCTAATAGCTCTATTCAGTCTGCCCGTGACTGTTTTGAAAATCATTGCGATTAAAAAAGAAAGAAGAATTGAAATGATTACATATTTCATTTGTTGTACCCCACGAATTGAAATAATAAAAAAAAATCTGGACTGCTATTGCTGCCCAGATGCTTTAAATTTTGCGAACTTATTTAGTTTTTTAGAACTAAGTTAGTTTCTTAATTTTTTTGACATACAAAGCAGATAATCCTATTGTCATGCCCCAGATACACAAGATTGCGATTTCCGAGAAGCCGAAGTTGGACTTTTGCATTTCACGATGCTCGTCCAAGCTTGACGCACTGCGAACAACTTTAGAGTCTTGGTCTAAGTTTGCAGTGTTGATATTTGCTTTGTTCTTTTCGTTTGTGTTTGTAATTGGCTGTGTTTCACTCTCTGTATTAGTGAAGTTGTCTAGCTTATATTCTTCAGCAACGTTTTCAAGAACAACAACATCTTTTGTGCTGCTGTTTACTTTAGCAGACTCCGCTGCTTGTAGATTAAATCCACTGAAAACCATTAGAGAGAACACAAGCAAAAGCAATGTGTTTTTCATTTTGGTAATCCCGTTTGTTATATGTACTTTTTCTGTTTTCATTTTTGTTTTTTATGCAACTTAGGCTATTTTTAGCCAATTTGCATCCGTGTAAATACTTAATTTAATTTAGACAAAACTTATGCCACTTTGTGCGTTCTTATAAGTTAGTAACGTATGAAATTAAATTATGTTACAAAACTACAACAAATAGTTGATTTAAAAGGCACATTATTACTGACTTTCGGGGTGTAATTGTATTAAAATGAAAAATAATTTTGCAAACTGTAAATAAGTGTGTAATATATTACACACAAAATAAAATTAACTGTCAATTTAAATTTACACTTTATGGTACTAAGTTAATATGTTCTTTGTTTTCTGTAAATATTGAATGAAGCAAATCACTCCACTCGCAAAAAATTGCTTATTTTTGTAAGCGTTTCGTTTTATATTTTCAATTCTATCTATAATGTTAAGAAAACAAGACCTTCCCGAAAGGAAGTATAAATTAATTACATCCAACAAAAAAGCTACTTTCGATTTTGAAGTTATCAAAAGACTCGAAGTTGGGATTCAGTTAGTTGGCACAGAAGTCAAATCTTTGCGAAAAGGCAAATGCAATTTGCAAGACGCTTATGTCGGATTCAAACGAAAAGACAATGACGATATGTATGCATTCAACATATCAATTGCTGAATTCGAATTTGGTAATAGATTAAACCACGAAACTAAACGACCTCGCAAACTATTACTTCATCGAAGCGAAGCAGTCAAATGGCGAACCGATGTGGTAGAAAAGGGATATACAATAATTCCAACACAAATCTACTTTTCTGGACATTTGGTGAAACTTGAAATAGCATTAGTGAAACCAAAGAAAAATTACGATAAACGCCAAGTTACCAAAGAAAGAGAAACCAAAAGAGAAATAAATAGAAGTATCAAAGGTTCTTTTAGAGATTAAGCATAGGTAAGATTTTTAATTTGTAATTCTTATGCTTTGTTATTGCTTATCATAAGCAGCTATTAACTTTTCAATCTTAAGACACCTATCTAAAAGCACTACTCCGAAACAGCGTTGATATGTATGATTTCGGCAGAATAATGAATGAGAGAAGTAGGCAAAAGTATTTCATCTTGAAGCAAGACTGTGACTAAAAGTACCAAAATATTGTCAATTCAAGTAAAAAGTGTTTATGTATTTGTTAGTAAGTATAATACATATATTATAATCCCAAGAGGGATAAATAAAAAAAAGGATGTACAATCTACCAATATTGAATCCCTTTAGTGATTCAATATTGGTAGAAAAAGCAACCAAAACACCTTACACCAAAACTGCTTTCAATTCATATTCAGCGGCTTCTGTTATTCGTACATTTACGAATGTACTTATTGATAGAGTTCCATCGTTGGGAATCATCACCACATTGTCCACGTCTGGAGCATCGTGTTCTGTGCGGGCAAGGTAGAAGTCTTTGTTTTCAAAGTCAATTAAAACTCTGTATTCTTTGCCAACTTTTGCTTGGTTTTTACGAAGTGATATTTCTTGTTGTGCAAGCATTACTCTGCCTCGGCGAGCTTGTTTCACATCTTCTGAAATTGGGTCGCCAAGTGGGAATGCTCCAGTACCTTCTTCCAATGAATAAGTGAAAACACCAACTCTGTCAAGTTCCATTTTTTGAATGAAGTCAACCAATTCATCTACGTCAGCTTCCGTTTCGTTTGGATATCCAACAATAAATGTAGAGCGAATTGCTACATTTGGCACTTTCTCACGAATGGTACGAACTATAGTTTCTATTTCTTCTCTGTCCACTCCACGACGCATAGATTTAAGCACTTTGCTTGAAGCATGTTGCAATGGAATATCTACATAGTTACAGAAATTAGGAGTGTTAGCCATTAAGTCCAATACTTCAAAAGGGAATTTGCGAGGATACGCATACATCATTCGTATCCATTCAATTCCTTCCACTTTGCTAAGCTCTTCGATTAATGAAGCTATGATACGTTCGCCGTAAAGGTCTCTACCATAATAAGTCGAATCTTGGGCAATAAGCACTAATTCTTTGGTTCCAGCTGCAGCCAAACGTTTAGCTTCTGCTATTAATGTTTCTTTATCTTCGGAAATGTGCTTGCCACGCATTAATGGTATAGCACAGAATGTACATTTTTGGTTGCAACCTTCACTAATTTTCAAATAAGCATAGTGTGGGGGAGTAAATTGCACTCTTTCGCCGTGTAGTTCATATTTCTGATCGCCAAGTAGAATTTTCATTATCCTATCGTCTGCATTTACTCCAAGGAAATAGTCAACGTTTTTGATTTGTTGGCGAAGTTCTGTGTTGTATCTTTCGGCAAGACAACCAGTAACAATAAGTTTTTTAAGTTTTTTCTTTCTGCGAAGCTCAGCCGCTTGCAAAATTGTATTAACGTTTTCTTCTTTAGCTGCCTTTATAAAGCCACAAGTATTTATGATAAGTGCATCAGCATCATCAACATTTTCGATTATGTTGATACCATTGGCACGAAGCTTTCCAGAGAAACGTTCTGAATCCACTAGGTTTTTGGCACAGCCAAGAGTGATAACTGATACATTCTTTATATCGTTTGCTTTACTAAGGGTTTTGCTTTTAAGGAGAGTTGACATTGTAAGTATTCAAATTGATTCAAAATTAATAATACAAAATTAAGCTAAAATTCTGAATGATAGATGTAATAAGATTGTTTAATCGCTTTTTGAATAAAACAAAACGTAAAACTGTCCAGAAATCAAGAAAGATAAAAAATAATTTTCAGAGGAAAGAAGCCAATAAATGACTAAAAAGAACAACATTAATATATATATGAGTTGCTAATGAAATTGAAAATAGAATAAAAGCTTGAAAAATGAGGGAAATTATAAGATATTTTGCAAAAAAGTAAAAATAAATTTTTTTTTTAAAAGAAAATGCCTTAAGTTTGTAAACTCTATTCGATACGGCACAATAAATATTTGGAAATGAAATGCCTACTATAAGTCAGTTAATTAGAAAAGGCAGAAAAAAGCTAATAAATAAAAGCAAGTCTGCAGCGTTGAAGTCTTGCCCTCAAAGAAGAGGAACTTGTACAAGAGTATATACAACTACTCCTAAGAAGCCAAATTCTGCATTAAGAAAAGTAGCTCGTGTACGTTTATCTTCAGGTTTTGAAGTAACAGCGTATATACCAGGTGAAGGTCACAACTTGCAAGAACACTCTATGGTGTTCGTGCGTGGTGGAAGGGTAAAAGATTTGCCAGGTGTTAGATACCACATCATTAGAGGTGCGGCGGATACACAGGGTGTTAATGGAAGAAAACAAGGCCGTTCAAAATACGGTGCTAAGAAAAAACAAGTTGACGTTAAAGCAGCTGGTAAAAAGAAATAATTAACCAGCTATTAGGAAATAAGAAATGAGAAAGAAAAGAGCAGAGAAAAGAATCACTATTCCAGACCCGAAATTCGGTGACATGGTTGTGGCGAGATTCATTAACAACATTATGATTCAAGGAAAGAAAAACTTGGCTCAAAAAATTGTTTATGATGCATTTGCAATTATCGAAGAAAAATTAAGTGAAAACCCAGTAGATGTTTTCAAAAAAGCAATGTCAAATGTTGCTCCTGTGTTGGAAGTTCGTTCACGTAGAGTAGGTGGTGCGACGTACCAAGTACCAGTGGAAGTTCGTGAGAGCAGAAGAGTTGCATTGGCAATTAGATGGATTAAAACTTACGCATCTTCTCGCAGAGATAAATCAATGGCTGTAAAGTTGGCTAATGAATTAATGGCTGCTTTTAAAGGCGAAGGTTCTGCTGTGAAAAAACGTGATGACACTCATAGAATGGCTGAAGCAAATAAAGCTTTTGCTCATTTCAAATGGTAGTCTTTAATTAATATTATTTGTTCCTTGAAAATTTAAATTCGGTGTTATATGCCACGTCAATATCCTCTATCAGAAGTTCGAAATATAGGAGTAATGGCTCATATAGATGCAGGTAAAACTACAACTACTGAGCGTATGCTTTTTTATTCTGGTTATTTGCATAGAATAGGAGAGGTTGATGATGGTACTGCTTTTATGGATTATATGGAGCAGGAACGTGAAAGAGGTATTACAATTACTTCTGCCGCTGTGCCTTGCTACTGGAAAAACCATCAAATCAATATAATCGATACTCCTGGTCATGTGGACTTCACTGCTGAAGTTCAAAGATCGCTAAGAGTTTTAGATGGTGCAGTTGCAATATTTTGTGCTGTTAGTGGTGTTCAACCACAATCTGAAACAGTCTGGCATCAAGCCAATGAGTTCAATGTGCCACGTGTGGCATTTGTGAACAAAATGGACAGACTTGGAGCGGATTTCTTAAGAACAGTTGAAGCAATTAAAGAAAAATTACTTGCCAATGCGGTTCCTGTTGAATTCCCAATCGGTGCGGAAGATACTTTTGAAGGCGTAATAGATTTAATAGAGTTTAAAGCTTATTACTACGATAAAGAATCATTCGGAGTGAAATTTGAAGTGAAAGAAATTCCAAATGAATTAATATCGAAAGCTGAAGAGCTTAGAGTTAATTTAATGGAAGCCGTAGCTGAAATAGATGATAGCTTGATGGAAAGTTATTTTGAAAATGGAACGCTAACGGAAGAGCAATTGAAGATTGGAATTAGAAAAGGCGTTATTGCTAATAAACTTGTTCCTGTTCTTTGTGGCTCCTCACTAAAAAATGCTGGTGTGCAGAAAATATTAGACTCAATTGTTGAATATTTGCCATCACCACTTGATATTGAAAAGTTTGAAGGATTTAATCCTAAAGATTATACTCATAAAGTTATAAGACATTCAGACGATAATGAACCTTTCTCGGCTTTAGCATTTAAAGTTTTAACAGATAGCCATGTTGGGAAAGTAGTTTTTATCAGAATTTACTCTGGTTCTTTGAAAGTAGGCGATCAAATAATGAACGCTGGCGAAGATAAGAAAGAGAAGATAGGTCGCATAATGCGAATGTCTTCAAATAAGAGAGAAGATTTACAGGAAGTATTTGCAGGAGATATTGTTGCAATTCCTGGTTTGAAATTTACTAAAACAGGCGATACATTAACTGATATAGAAAATAAAGTTATATTCGAGAGAATTACTTTTTCTGAACCAGTTATAAATCAAGCTTTGGAAGTAAGAACATTGGCAGATCAAGATAAATTAGTTGAAGCATTGACTAAATTATCGGAAGAAGACCCGACATTTAAATTTAAGAACGACGAAGAAAGCGGACAACTCTTGATAAGCGGAGTGGGCGAGCTTCACCTAGAAATCATAGTTGATAGAATAGGTAGAGAATTTAAAATACCGGTTAGAGTCGGTAAACCACAAGTTTCATATAAAGAATCACTTAGCGAAGAAGTCGAAGAATACGGCGAATTTGATAAAGATGTTTCTGGAAAGAAACAATATGGCAAACTAAAAATGAGACTCACTCCACTGGAACCGGGCAGTGGAATTAAATATGAAAATTCGTTATTTGACAGCAAAATTCCTGTAGAAATCTTATCATCAATTGAAGTAATGGCAGTGCAGGCTCTGCAAATCGGACCAAGTGGTTATCCTATGATGGATATTAAAGCCACTCTGGTCGAATTAGATTATCAATCAGACAGTTTCACTGAAACTGGTTGTAAAATCGCCGCCTCAATTGCTGTGAAAGATGCCTGCAGAAAAGTAAAATCAAAAGTATTAGAGCCAATATTTAATATCGAAATTATTACTCCTGAAGAATACGTTGGAGATGTTATCGCCGACTTAAACTCAAGGAGAGGTAGAGTAGAAAATTTTGAGCAAAAATCAAATATGCAAGTCATAAGTGGTAAAGTTCCACTTTCTGAAATGTTTGGTTATGTAACAAAACTACGTTCGGTATCACAAGGAAGAGCTTCATATTCTATGAAGTTCGCTCAATACGAAGAAGCTGTCCTAAAACCAATTTATTAAACAAGCAAATTAATTTTTTATAAAAAAACTTTCTATTTATAGGAGCTTTTCAATGGCTAAAGAGAAATTCGACCGTACCAAACCCCATGTAAACATTGGTACAATCGGTCACGTAGATCACGGAAAAACAACTTTAACAGCTGCTATCACTGCTGCATTAGCAAAAAATGGTACTTCACAAGCACGTGCTTTCGATTCAATCGATAACGCACCAGAAGAAAAAGCTCGTGGTATAACTATTGCTACTGCTCACGTTGAATATGAAACTGCATTGCGTCACTATGCTCACGTTGACTGTCCAGGTCACGCCGATTATGTAAAAAACATGATCACTGGTGCTGCTCAAATGGATGGAGCAATCTTAGTGTGTGCTGCAACTGACGGACCGATGCCACAAACAAGAGAGCATATCTTATTAGCTCGTCAAGTTGGTGTGCCTCGTATGGTAGTATTCTTAAATAAAGTTGACATTGCTGATCCAGAATTGATCGAGTTAGTTGAAATGGAATTAAGAGAATTATTGACTTATTATGAATTCCCTGGTGATGATATTCCAATCATTCACGGTTCTGCATTGCAAGCTTTAGAAGCTGGTTCTGAGCCAGGTTCAACTGTAGATGATCCAAGATTGAAATGTATCTATGAATTGATGGATGCAGTTGATACCTATATCGAACAACCACTACGTGAAACTGAAAAACCATTCTTGATGCCTATTGAAGATGTATTCTCAATCACAGGTCGTGGTACAGTTGCAACTGGTAGAATTGAAAAAGGAATCGTAAAAGTAAATGAAGAAGTTGAAATCTTAGGTTTCGGTCTTCAGAAAAAAACTACATGTACTGGTATTGAGATGTTTAGAAAACTTCTTGATGAAGGTTTAGCTGGTGATAACGTTGGTTTGTTACTACGTGGTGTAGATAAAAATGAAATTGAAAGAGGAATGGTAATAGCTAAAATTGGCTCTATTAAACCTCACACTAAATTTAAAGCACAAATCTATGTGTTGAAAAAAGAAGAAGGTGGACGTCACACTCCATTTTTCAACAACTACCGTCCACAATTCTATTTCCGTACAACTGACGTTACTGGTTCAGTAAACTTGCCAGAAGGAAAAGAAATGGTATTGCCAGGCGATAACTTATCTGACATCGAAGTAGAATTAATATCTCCAATCGCAATGGATGAAGGGTTGAAATTCTCTATCCGTGAAGGTGGCAGAACAGTTGGTGCTGGTGTAGTAACTAAAATCATTGAATGATAATTTAATCTTGCTCGGTTGTGATAGCCACAGCCGAGTGATATTATAGAGGAAAATCTAGTGTCAACTCAGAGAATAAGAATTAAATTAAAATCATACGACCACAACTTGATTGATAAATCAAGTGAAAGAATCGTAAAAACTGTTAAGCAAACAGGTGCACTTGTATCGGGACCGATACCTTTGCCAACAAGAAAATCTATATTCACAGTGAATCGCTCACCACACGTAGATAAAAAATCTCGTGAGCAATTTGAAATAAGAGTGCATAAAAGATTGATTGATATTTTCAGTTCTACACAGAAAACAATTGACGCGCTAATGAGGCTAGAATTACCAGCTGGCGTTGATGTTGAAGTTAAGGTCTAAGAAAGAAGGACAAAGAATTATAATGAAAGCGGCTTTATTAGGTAAAAAAATCGGAATGACGAGTTTATTCTCTGAAAATGGGGAGCATATCCCTTGCACAGTGATTGAAGCGGGTCCGTGTCCTGTAGTACAACTAAAAACTATGGATAATGATGGTTATTCGGCTATCCAAATTGGATTCGGCGCGAAACCAGAAAGAAAAGTAACAAAGCCAATGGCTGGTCAATTTGCAAAAGCTGGTGTTGAACCAGTTTATAAATTGAAAGAGTTCAGAGATTTGAATGCTAATGTAAATTTAGGTGAGACTTTAACAGTCGAACAATTCAAAAAAGGCGATAAAGTAAAAGTTACTGGAACTTCTAAAGGTAGAGGTTTCCAAGGTGTAATCAAACGTCACGGATTCAGTGGAGTTGGTATGGCAACACACGGTCAAAGTGATAGACAACGTCACCCTGGTTCGATTGGGCAATCTTCATACCCTTCAAGAGTATTGAAAGGAATGAGAATGGCTGGTAGAATGGGCGGTAATCAAGTGTCTGTTCGCAACCTTGAAATAGTTGATGTAATTGTGGAACGCAATCTTATCCTTGTGAAAGGTAGTATTCCCGGTGCACCAAACTCGTATTTAGAGATAATGATGTAATTGGGTGAATTGAAAAATGCAAATTGATATTTTAAATAGAGAAGGATTAGCTGCAGGTAGTGTTGAATTGAATGATTCAGTATTTGCAATTACACCTAACGAAAATGCAATGCACCTTTCTGTGGTAGCTTATTTGGCTCACCAAAGACAAGGAAATGCTAAAACAAAAATTAGAAGTGAAGTTTCTGGTGGTGGTAAAAAACCTTGGAAACAAAAAGGTAGAGGTACTGCTCGTTCTGGTTCAAATCGTTCACCTATATGGGTTGGCGGTGGAACTATTCACGGTCCAAAACCACACAAGTACAATCCAGTTGTTCCTAAGCAAGTCAGTAGACTAGCTAGAAAATCTGCGTTGTCTGTGAGAGCTTCTGAAAAAAATATTACTGTAATTGAAGATTTTATGTTAGATAAAATCAAAACAAAAGAAATTACATCAGTATTATCGAAATTGAGTTTGACTAAAAAGAAAACCTTAGTAGTTGTACCTCAATATAATGAAGCAATATATAAATCATCAAGAAATATACCTGGCGTTAGTGTTTCGCCTGCTCAAGATTTATCTACTTATGATATTTTGAGCCACCACAAACTCTTGATATTTAAGGGTGCAATTGAACAAATCGAAAGCACTTTAATAAAATAAGTAGAATAGGTAAACAAGAAATGTTGCAAATAATAAAAAGACCGCTCCTTACTGAAAAGGCAATGAGTAATACCGATAAAGGTCAATATATTTTTGAAGTGAGTCCTGACGCAAACAAGATTCAAATCAAAAAAGCAATAGAAGATATGTTCGAAGTTGAAATTGTGAGCATTCGCACTGCACGTATTAAAGGTAAAGTTAAACGCAAGTTTACTAAACGTGGATTGATGGAAGGCAGAACAAATCTTAGAAAAAAAGCATATATTACTTTGAAAGCTGGTCAAGCAATAGAGCTTGTTTCAGGGGTTCAGAACGATAATTAATTAAAACTAATTAGTTTGAATTAGAGAAAAAAATGGGCATTAGAGTATTAAAACCAATAACACCGGGTACTAGACATTATTCGATTTCTACTTTTGAGGAATTAACTCAAGGTAACAAACCAGAAAAGTCTCTTACTGTTCCACTTACTAAATCAGGTGGTAGAAACAATACCGGTCGTATCACATCTCGTCACAGAGGTGGTGGTCACAAAAGAAAGTATAGAATAATTGACTTCAAAAGAAATCGTATTAATGATCCTGCTGAAGTACTTACAATTGAATACGATCCAAACAGAACTTGCTATATAGCATTAGTACAATATCAAGACGGTGAGAAAAGATATATCTTGGCTCCTAAAGATTTGAAAGTTGGCACTAGTGTTATTTCTAGTCCAACTGCTGAATACAATCCTGGTAATACATTACCATTGAAAAATATTCCTCTTGGTTTAGTAGTGCATAATATTGAATTGAAACCTGGTAAAGGTGGACAAATTGCTAGAAGCGCAGGCGCTGCTGTACAATTTGTTGGACTTGACAACGGTTATGCTCAATTGAAATTGCCTTCAGGCGAAATTAGAATGGTTTCTCAAGATTGTTTAGCTACTCTTGGAGTGCTTTCAAATGGTGACCACGAAAACATTGTACTAGGGAAAGCTGGTAGGAATATCTGGAAAGGTATCAGACCGCAGACTCGTGGTATGGCGATGAATCCAGTAGATCACCCAATGGGTGGTGGTGAAGGCCGCTCAAAATCTGGTGGTGGTAGATTGCACCCACGTTCTCCTTGGGGTAAGAACTCAAAAGGTTTGAAAACTCGTAAGAAGAAAAATCCTAGTAACAAATTCATCATTAGAAAACGTAAAAGCAAATAAGCCTTAAGGGATAAAAAATGTCAAGATCGCTAAAAAAAGGTATTTTCATTCATTATAAATTGCAAAGAAAAATCGATGCAATGAATGAAAAAAAAGAGAATAAAGTAATTAAAACTTGGTCTCGTTCATCTACAATTACTCCTGACTTCGTTGGTCATACTGTAGCTGTACATAATGGTAAAAACTTTATTCCAGTTTATGTGACTGAAAATATGGTTGGACATAAATTTGGAGAGTTCTCTCCAACGCGCAACTATAGAGGTCACGGTGGTGGCAAAAAAGATCAACGCGGTAAAAAATAATATCTAAGGATTTGGATTAATGCAAGCAACTGCAATAAAAAAATATATAAGATCAAGCCCTAGAAAAATGAGATTAGTAATAGATCTTATTAGAGGCAAAAGAGCATCAGATGCTTTGAATATTTTGAGTTTTTTACCTCAACATGCTTCAGAAGATGCAATACTAGTGCTTAAATCAGCTCTTGGAAATATTAATTTCAAAGCTCAAGAAGAAGGCTCTACTATCGAGAATAGTGATGTTATAGTTAGTCAGGTTTTTGTAAATCAAGGACCTACTGCTAAAAGAATAAGCCCCGCTCCTATGGGACGTGCTTATAGAATTAGAAAAAGAAGTAATCACTTGACTGTAGTTGTAGAAACTATTGGTCATAATAAAAATAATTAATTAAGAAATAAAAAAACTACAGGAATTTATTTTGGGACAGAAGACTAATCCAATCGGCTTTAGATTAGGCATCAACAGAAATTGGGATGCTAATTGGTTTGAAGCACGTAATCTTACTGAAAAAATAGCTGAAGATATTAAAGTCAGAAATTACATCAAGTCAAGAAAAAAGAAAGCTGGTATTGCCCGCATCTTGGTGGAAAGAACTGCTAAACAATTAAGAATCACTATCAATACTTCTCGTCCTGGTGTTATCATCGGTAGAAGCGGTAAAGATATTACTCAATTGGAAGAAGAACTTAAAAAATTAACAGCTAAAGAAGTAAAGATTTTGATTAGTGAAATTAAACGTCCTGAATTGGATGCACTTCTTGTAGCTGATAATATTGCTCAACAACTTGAAGGTAGAATTTCTTTCCGCCGTGCATTAAAGCAAGCCGTTACTTCATCTATGAGAATGGGTGCAGTTGGTATCAAAGCTATGGCTTCTGGTAGATTGGGTGGAGCTGAGATGGCAAGAACTGAACAGTACAAAGATGGCAGTGTGCCATTGCATACTTTAAGAGCTGATATTGATTACGGAACTTCAACAGCTCATACAATTTATGGTGCTATTGGTGTGAAAGTTTGGATATGTAAAGGCGAAATTATCGGAAAGCAAAAGTAATTTTGTAATCCTTCTAATAAAAAGCGTAAAGCTAAATTAATAAAAATGAAATTGAAGAAATTGGCGGTAATTTAAAATGTTAAGTCCAAAAAGAGTAAAACACAGAAAAACCCACAGAGGTAGAAGAACTGGAAATGCCAACAGAGGTGCTTTAGTAGCATTCGGCTCATTCGGTTTGAAAGCTTTGGAACCTGAGTGGATAACAAATAGACAAATCGAGTCAGCTCGTATTGCTATCAACCGTTATCTGAAAAGAGATGGTCAGGTTTGGATAAGAATATTCCCTGATAAACCATATACTAAAAAACCTGCTGAAACTCGTATGGGTAAAGGTAAAGGATCACCAGAAGGTTGGGTAGCTGTGGTACGTCCAGGTCGAATTTTATTTGAAGTAGATGGTGTATCTCGCGAGAGAGCTGAAGAAGCTATGAGATTGGCTTCTCACAAATTACCAATTAAAACAAAGTTTGTTACACGTATTGATTTGACATATAATGAAACCGCGTAAAGCTAAAGATTTAAGAGAATTATCTGTAGTTGATTTGAATCAACTCTTAACAGATTCAGAAGAAACTCTTGTGAAGCAAAAAATTCAACACTCTCTAAAACAGTTAAATGATACTGCTTATGTAAAAGTGTTGCGTCACGATATAGCAAGAATTAAAACAATTTTAAATGAGAAAAAAAACTAACTAAGTTTATTTCTCCAAAAATTGAAAGCTAAGAGTTTCACAGTTTATTTCTAATTGAATAAAAATATTAGGTTCCGGAATGGAAGAAGTTAAAAAAACAACATTAAAAAAGATACTTCAAGGTAAGGTAACATCGAATAAATCAGACAAAACTATTGTTGTTACAGTAGTACGTCAGGTGGCTCACCCTATCTATAAAAAATACTTTAAACGTAGCAAAAACTTTATGGCTCACGACGAAGGTAACACATGCAGCATCGGTGATTTAGTAAGAATCAAAGAGTGCAGACCTTTAAGTGCTAAGAAACGCTGGGAATTAGTTGAAGTATTAGAAAAAGCAAAATAATTGCTTTTGCTTAAGTTAAAAGTATAGAAAAATTAAATAGAGGTAGTAATGATACAAGAAGAAACAAATCTAATCGTGGCAGATAATTCAGGTGCAAAGAAAATTCGTTGCATTAGAGTTCTAGGAGGTCACGGTAAAAGATATGCTCGCGTTGGAGATTTGATTGTTGTAACTGTAAAAGCTGCTATTCCAAATGGTAACGTGAAAAAAGGCGAAGTTTGCAAAGCTGTTGTAGTTCGCACTGCTAAAGAAATTAAAAGAAAAGATGGTTCTTTTATTAGATTCGACGATAATGCTGCTGTTCTTTTGAACCAAAAAGGAGACCCTCGTGGTACTCGTATATTTGGACCAGTTGCCAGAGAATTGCGTGAAAAATCTTTTATGAAAATCGTTTCTTTAGCTCCAGAGGTAATTTAAGATGTTAAAAATGATAAAATTGAAAATCAAAAAAGGTGATATTGTTAAAGTTATCGCAGGCGATGACAAAGGCAAAGAAGGTAGAGTACTTGAAGTATTACCTAAAGCTATGACAATATTGGTAGATGGCGTGAATATTCACAAAAAACACCAAAAACCAACTCAAAATAACCAACAAGGTGGTATAGTTGATAAAGCTATTCCAGTTCATTATTCAAATGTACAACTTGTTAGTGCTAAGTAAATTTAAGTAGAGATTAAAGAAAAATGGCAAAACAAACTCAAGCAACTGTATCTAAGAAGAACGTTTTCCTACCAGAAGGTAAGAGAATTGAAGATGTAGATAGTTCAATAGCAATACCAATACCAAGACTGTTTAGTTTTTATTCTGAAAAAGTTATTCCAGCTTTGAAAACTAAATTTGGTTATAAAACTGTAATGCAAGTACCTAAAATTCAAAAAATCGTTTTGAATGTTGGTGTTGGCGAAGCAGCTTCAGATCCAAAGTTATTAGTAGCTGCTATCAATGAATTGGAATTAATAACTGGTCAAAGACCAGTAGTTCGAAGGGCTAAGAAAGCTATTTCTAATTTTAAGTTAAGAGAAGGCATGCCTATTGGTGCTACTGTAACTTTGAGACGTATTAAAATGTATGAATTTTTAGATAGATTCATCAATATTGCATCTCCTCGAATTAGAGACTTTAGAGGTTTTAATGATAAAAGCTTCGACGGTCGTGGTAACTACACTGTAGGTATCAAAGAGCAAATTATGTTCCCAGAAATAGATGTGGATAAAGTTAACAAAATCACTGGTATGGATATCACTTTTGTGATGAGTGCTAGAACTGATGAAGAAGCACACGCTTTACTTAGTGAATTTGGTTTTCCATTTAGAAAAAAATAAGGTCGAATATTTATGTCTAAGAAATCAGTAATAGCAAGAAATACAAAACGTATAGCATTAGTAGAGCAATATTTAGCTAGAAGAAATGAGCTGAAAGCTGCTGGAGATATGGAAGGTTTGCAAAAACTACCAAGAAATTCAGCTCCTACAAGAGTGCGAAATAGATGTACACAAACAGGTAAAGGGCGTGGTGTTTACCGCAAATTTGGCTTGTGCAGAAATCAATTTAGAGCTTTAGCTCTTGAAGGTAAGATACCTGGTATTAGAAAAGCTAGCTGGTAAGCCAACTTTTTTATTAGAAACCAAATTCTTAGTTTATTTAGAAATTAGAAACAATTAAGTGTAAATTATGCCAGTAACAGATTCAGTATCAGATTTTTTGACAAGAATTAGAAACGCAGGAAATGCGGGTCATAGGACTGTTGATACTCCAAGAAGCAATATGAAAGTTGCTATTGCAAAAATCTTGAAAGAACAAGGCTTCATCACTGAATATGAAGATTTAAAAGATGATGTGCAAGGAGTTGTTAGAGTAACTCTTCGCTATCATAACAGAAAACCTGCTATTAAAGAAATTAAAAGAGCAAGTAAACCAGGCAGAAGACTTTATGTGAATACTGATAGTATTCCTAGAATTAAGAATGGTTTGGGTGTTGCTATTATCTCCACTTCAAAAGGTGTAATGACTGATAAAGACGCTAGAAAATTTAACGTCGGTGGTGAATTTCTTTGTACCATTTGGTAATATAATTGGAGAATGTAAGTGTCTAGGATCGGAAAAAAATTAATTGAAATCCCTAATAACGTAAAGGTAACTTTGGCTGATGGTAAATTCATCGCTAAAGGACCTAAAGGTGAATTAGAAGTTACTGTGCCTGAAGCAATCTCTTGCCAAATGGAAGGCAATATAGTAAATTTTGCTCGTGCAAACGATGAGAAAAAAGTACGTTCTTTGCATGGCTTGACAAGAGCTTTAGCATTTAATGTTGTAGAAGGTGTTAGTAATGGTTTTACTACTACTTTAAAAATTGAAGGTGTTGGTTTTAAAGTTGAATTGAGAGAAGAAAAATTACAGATGAATCTTGGTTTTTCACACCCAATTCTAATCATACCTCCTAAAGGTGTTTCTTTCACTGCTCCAAATCCAACTACTATTATTGTAACTGGAATTGACAAACAATTAGTTGGGACTGTTGCATCGAAAATCAGAAGTATCAGACCACCTGAACCTTACAAAGGTAAAGGGGTTCGTTATGAAAACGAATACGTCAGACGCAAAGCTGGTAAAACATCTGCTAAATAATTTCATTAAAAATTAAACTTAAGTAAAAGCCAAATGGAAGCTCGTAAGTTAAAAGCGAAAAGAATACAAAGAAGAAAATATAGTATCCGTAATAAAATAAACGGAACTCAAGAAAGATTGAGACTTACTGTATTTAGAAGTTTAAGCCAAATTTATGCTCAAATTATCAATGATGATGATCAAAGCACATTGGTTTCTGCTTCTTCTATCGATAAAGAAGTGTCTGTGTTGTTAAAACCAGAAATGTCTAAAATTGAAGTTAGCAATATAGTAGGCAAAAAACTTGCTGAAAGAGCTGCTGCAAAAAATATAAAAAGTGTTGCCTTTGACCGCAACGGAAGAATTTACCACGGTCGCATCAAAGCTCTTGCTGAGGGAGCTCGTGAAGCCGGTTTGGAATTTTAAATATTAACAAGGTGTCAAATTGAGTAAGTATAAAGCATCAGAATTAGAATTAAAAGACAAGTTAGTCCACGTTGGAAGAACTGCAAAAGTAGTAAAAGGTGGTCGTAGATTTAACTTTTCTGCAATCGTAGTCGTTGGCGATGGAAATGGACATGTCGGATATGGTCTGGGCAAAGCTAGTGAAGTAGTTGATGCGGTAACCAAAGCAACTGAAGCTGCTAAAAAAAGTTTAGTAAAAGTGAAAATTCAAGAGGGTACAGTTCCTCACGAAGTATTAGGTAGATTCGGATCTGCAAAGATTTTAATTAAACCTGCTACTCCTGGTACTGGTGTTATTGCATCTGGTGGTGTGAGAGCGGTACTAGAGTTGGCTGGAGTTCACAACGTTTTAACTAAAAACTTGGGTTCTTCAAATCCTCACAATACTGTTAAAGCCACTATTGCTGGCCTAGCAGATTTGGAAGATTTGAATTCAGTGGCAACACGTAGAGGCATTTCGCCAGAGAAAGTAGTTAGAGGTTAATACTTCTTCTCTTTTTAATGTTTAGTATTGTATTAGGATAATTAGAATGTCAAAAATTAAAGTTACTCAAACAAAAAGCATAATTGATAGACACTTTAAACAAAAAAGAACTATTGAAGCTTTAGGTCTTGGCAGACCAAATTATTTCAAAATTCTGCCAGATAATCCACAAACTCGTGGAATGGTAGCACAAGTAAAACACCTTGTGAAAGTTGAAGCTGTTATTGAATAATTGAATAAGATTAATAATCCCAAAGAAATAAGAAAATGATACACATCGGTAATTTAACATACACAGATGGTGCAAAGCACAGTAAAAAAAGAATTGGTAGAGGTCCAGGATCTGGACACGGTGGAACTTCTACTCGTGGACATAAAGGACAACAAGCACGCTCTGGAGCTACAGTAGCTCGTGGTACAGAGGGTGGTCAAATGCCGATTCACCGTAGATTGCCTAAATTTGGTTTTACCAATCCTACAAGAGTGGAATACCAATCAGTTAATCTTGGCGATTTGCAAAGACTTATTGATGCAAAAAGAATTGATGCTTCAAAAATTAATTTTGAAACATTGCTTGCTTGTGGAATAATTAAAAAATCCAATCAACCTGTAAAGATTCTTGGCAATGGTGAAATTAATGCTTCTATTAATATTGAAGCTCACGGTTTTTCTTCTTCTGCAAAAGAGAAGATTGAAAAGCTAGGGGGGACAGTAGTAGTTAATGGCTAAATTAATAGAAACATTTTCAAACATCTTTAAGATTGAAGAACTAAGAAAGAGAATCACGTTCACTTTGTTGGTTCTTTTACTCGTTAGAATTGGCTCTTTTATTACCTTACCAGGTATTAACGTAGCTGCTTTGAAAGCAAGTATGGCTAATGGTGCCAACAACACTCTCTTTGGATTGTTTGATTTATTCGTAGGTGGTGCATTCTCCAATGCGGCTATATTTGCTCTTGGAATTATGCCATACATCACTTCTTCTATCATCTTTCAATTAGCTGGTGTGGTTATGCCACAAATTCAGAAAATGCAGAAAGAAGGCGAAGAAGGAAGAAGAAAGATTAATCAATATACTAGAATGTTGACTGTAGTTATAGCAGCTCTTCAAGCTTTTGGTATTTCATTGAAATTAGTAAACACAAATGCTGGTGCTTTTGGTTCTTCAGTTGTTGCTGATCCTGGATTTTTATTTACATTGACAACAGTTTCTTTATTGACTGCTGGTACTGTGTTCTTAATGTGGTTAGGTGAGCAAATTACTGATAAAGGTATTGGAAATGGTATCTCTTTAATTATCTTCATTGGTATTATAGCAAGACTCCCAAGTTCATTAATGCAAGAATTTGAATTAGTAGCTTCGGGTGATAGAAATATTGTTGTTGAAATAATTATCTTTACTGCTTTATTAGGTATTATTGCTGCTGTGATTTTAATGACACAGGCGGCAAGACGAATACCTGTTAACTATGCTAAAAGACAAGTTGGAAAGAAAGTTTATGGTGGTAGCACTCAGTATATTCCTTTGAAATTGAATACTGCTGGTGTAATGCCTATCATCTTTGCTCAATCTATTATGTTTATTCCTAATACTGTTTTGAGCTTCTTCCCAGAAAGTCCAAGAATTTTATATTTATCGAATATGTTTAGCTATGAATCTTATTTCTATGCTGCTATTTATTCGACTATAGTAATTTTGTTTACGTATCTATACACAGCGATTGTATTCAATCCACGTGATATAGCTGATAATATGAAAAAGAATGGTGGTTTCATACCAGGTATTAAACCTGGAAAACCAACATCTGATTATATTGATGGAATCTTAACAAGAATAACATTGCCTGGTGCATTTTTCTTAGCTCTAATTGCAATTTTACCAACAATTGTAACTAAGTTGTTCGGTCTTACGTCTTCATTTGCTCAGTTTTTTGGTGGTACGTCACTTCTAATTATGATTGGTGTAGCACTTGATACTTTGCAACAAGTAGAATCTCATTTACTTATGAGGCACTATGATGGATTTATGAAGTCTGGTAAAATTAAAGGTAGATACGGTGCTGGAGGTTATTAATGGTACAATCTTTTCAAAGAATACCATTGAAAACTGCCGAAGATATTAAATTTATGGAGAAGGCTTGCAGAATTGCAGCTGACACTCTTTCGCTCCTTGAAAAAAATGTGAAACCTGGAATTACTACTTTAGAGTTAGATAAAATCGCAGAAGATTATATCAAAACTAAAGGTGGTACCCCAGCTTTTAAAGGTTATAAATCATCTGAAAGTAAAGTTTTTCCTGAGTATCCTGGTGTACTATGTATATCTGTAGAAGATGAAGTAGTTCACGGAATACCAAGCGAAAGAAAGCTTAAAGATGGAGAAATATTAACCCTTGATTGTGGAGTTTTACTTGATGGCTATTATTCTGATACTGCATTAAGTTGCGGTGTAGGAGAAATAAGCGATGCAAGAAAAAAACTGCTAAGAGTTTCAGAAGAATCAATGTACTTAGGAATTGAACAAGCTGTGAAAACAAATAAAATATTTGATATTTCAAGAGCAATTCAAGACCATTGTGAATCCCACGGGTATTCACTAACAAGAGAATTAGTTGGGCATGGGATTGGCAAGAAATTGCACGAAGAGCCAGCTGTTCCAAATTTTGTTCCTGCTTTGTTGCATCGCAATAGATACAACAATGCTAAATTGGCAGCTGGTATGACAATTTGCATTGAACCTATGGTGCACATGGGAAAAAAAGAAGTTTATACAAAAACAGATGGATGGACAATTTGCACAAGCGACCATACACCTGCAGCTCACTTTGAGCACACAGTCCTCATAACTGATGGTAAACCTGTTATATTAACTGCGAGAAGTTAAAGAATATGGCGAAACAAGAGCCAATAAAAATTGATGGTATTATTGATGAAACACTTCCTAATACACAATTTATTGTGAAGTTAGAAAATGGTCATAAAATACTGGCTCATATATCTGGCAAGATGCGTATGAATTTCATCAAAATCTTGCAAGGTGATAAAGTTACTGTGGAAATGACGCCTTATGACTTGAATAAAGGCAGAATAATTTATCGTTATAAATAATTTAATTAAGCCCTCGGGCAAATACTAAGAGTAAGGTGCTGAAATGAAAGTTCAAGCTTCTGTGAAAAAAAGAAATCCTGATGATATTATCGTTCGTCGTAAGGGTAGGGTTTATATCGTGAATAAGAAAAACCCAAGATTTAAGCAAAGACAAGGTTAAAATTAAGGATTAAACAATGGCTCGTATAGCTGGTGTAGATTTACCAAAAAATAAACGTGGTGTAATTGGATTGACTTACATATTTGGTGTGGGCAATACAATCAGCAAGAAAGTTCTTGCTGCCGCAGGTATAGATGAAAGTAAAAAAATAAGTGATTGGTCTGATGACGAAGTAACAAAAATACGTTTGTTATTGGATGATTACACATTGGAAGGACAGTTACGTTCAGAAGTACAAATGAACATCAAACGATTGATGGACATAGGTTGTTATAGAGGTTTACGTCATAGAAGAGGACTTCCTGCACGTGGACAAAGAACAAGAACTAACTCTCGTACAAGAAAAGGTAGAAGGAAAACTGTTGCTGGAAAGAAAAAAGCAACTGGTAAGAAATAATAGTATCTTTTCAAGAATAGTTTCTTTTATAAAAGATTTTAAAAAAATAATTAGGCTTAAGAAGTGGCAAAGAAAAAAGTTAAAAAGAAAGTTGTTACCGATATTCATGGTAAAGCTTTTGTAAAAGCTACATTCAATAATGTTATTGTAACTGTTTGCGATATGTATGGCAACACGTTGTCGTGGTCATCGTCAGGTAAAAATGGTTTCAAAGGCTCAAAGAAAAATACTCCTTATGCAGCGCAGGTTTCTGCAGAAAAAGCTGGTAAAGAAGCTTATGATATGGGTTTAAGAAAAGTTGATGTTGTTGTAAAAGGTCCTGGTTCCGGCAGAGAAGCTGCTGTTAGAGCTTTGAGCGTAGCAGGTTTGGAAGTGCATAGCATTTTGGATAGAACTCCTATTCCTCATAATGGCTGTCGCCCTCCAAAAAGACGTAGAGTTTAATAGCTCTATAAATTGCAACGGCTGTTTTTACCAGAATTAGTTTTATAATAAATCTATTGCCAAGGATAATATGAATATTCAAATGCAAATGCCAGAAAGAGTACAAAATGAGGACACTGGAAGTCAATTCCATGGTAGATTCATTTTGCAACCTCTTGAGCAAGGTTATGGAGTTACGATTGGTAACTCTTTAAGAAGAGTTTTACTTTCTTCTATTCCTGGCTCGGCGATTATCGGTGTTAAAATCACTGATGTTACTCACGAATTTCAAACAGTTCAAGGTGTGGTTGAGGATGTATCCGAAATCATTTTGAATTTGAAACAAGTTCGTATGAAAATGAACGATAAAAAAGCAACTAAAGTTATATTTCATGTGAAAGGACCTGGCACTTGGACTGCTAAAGATATTGAATTAGCTGCTCCAGATGCTGTTGAAGTTATAGATCCTGATCATCACATTTGCACTTTGAGTGACGATGCTGAGTTTGATGTGGAACTGAGAATTGGCAGAGGTAAAGGATATGTGCCTGGCGATGAACAATCAATAGTTGATTTCCCTTTGGGAATGCTTCCAATTGATTCAATTCATACTCCAGTTAAAAACGTTGTCTATACTGTAGAGCCATTCCGTGTTGGTCAGAAAACTGACTATGAAAAATTAATTTTAGATTTAACTACCGATGGTACTATCTCAGCTCAAGAAGCAGTCCACTTTGCCTCTAAAGTTTTGAATGAACATATCAAATTCTTTATCAACTTCGATAAATATGAAGAAGATGCTCAACCTCACATGGCTGAAGAAGAAGAAATCAAAGTAGCTGAAAGAAACAGAATTAGAAAAATATTACTTACTCCTGTTGATGAACTTGAACTATCTGTTCGTGCACACAACTGCTTGAAATCTGCAAATATTAAAAACTTAGCAGAATTAGTTAATCTACAGGAATCAGAACTATTGAAGTTTAGAAATTTTGGTAAAAAGTCTTTGACTGAATTAGCTGAAGTTGTTGCTTCATTTGGATTAGATTTTGGTATGAACATTGAGCCATACTTAAGAGACGAACCAAAATCATTACATATTGATTAATTAAGAAATACAAGCATTAGAGTTTAAAAATGAGACACAGAAATAAAGGTAAGAAATTAGGTAGAACAGCAAGTCACAAGGAAGCTATGCTTCGCAATATGGCTAGTTCACTTTTCGAACACAAAAAAATTAAAACAACTGAAGCTAAAGCGAAAGAACTTCGTCCCTATGCTGAGAAGTTAATCACTCGTGCTAAAAATGCACTTTTGAATGAGAAAAAAGGTCAACTGCCCGAAGGTCAAACTATTGATCTTCATTCAAGAAGAGAAGTTGGTCGTTTCATCAGACAAAAAGCTGTATTGCAAGAATTATTCGATTCTATTGCACCAGTAGTTCTTGAAAGAGAAGGTGGCTACACTCGTATCGTTAAAACTGGTATTAGAAGAGGCGATGCTGGAGCTACTGCAATAATTGAATTGGTTGATTGGGCTAACAAACAAGACGGTGTTGTTTCTTTGAAAAAGAAAAAAACTGTAACTGTTAAGAAAAAAGCTACTACTACAACTAAAAAAGTTACATCTAATATTGAAGCTGCTGCTCCAGTTGCCGTTGTTGAAGCTGTTGCTACTCTTGAAGAAGCAATTGTAGAAGTTGCTGAAGTAGAAACTACTCCAGTAGTAGCAGTTGCTGAAGAAACTCCTGTCGCTGAATCAACTGATGAAGCTGTTACTGGCGAAAGTACAGAAGAAAAAGCATAATCAAATCATTAAGATTTAATTTTAAAAAAAGATGCATCGTTTGGTGCATCTTTTTTGTTTTATACCAAATTTAATTATATTGCAATTATGAAAGTTCAAATAAGTAAGATTAGCAAAACATACAATGTTAATAATGAAATGAAGACAAATGTGCTTAATTCATTTTCAATGGATGTGGCTGATGGTGAAATGTTAGCACTAATGGCACCATCTGGGGCTGGAAAAAGTACACTGCTAAATATAATAGGCACTCTAGATAATGCCGATAGTGGCGATATTATATATTCAACTTCAAGTGAAGAAATAAAACTATCTAATTTAAAGAATAATGAATTGAATACATTTCGAAATCAGAAATTAGGTTTCATTTTTCAATTCCATAATCTTTTGCCTGAACTAACTGCTCTGGAAAATATTGCTACTCCAGCACTAATAGGTGGCGAAAAGTGGAAAGATGCTGAAGCAAAAGCTATTGAATTATTGGAGTTTGTGGGATTAGCAGAAAGAGCAAAACACAGACCAGCTGAACTTTCTGGAGGTGAACAGCAAAGAGTTGCAATTGCAAGAGCATTTGTCAACTCCCCTCAACTTGTGCTTGCAGATGAACCAACTGGCAATTTAGACGAAGCCAACACAGAAATGGTGATTGATTTATTCCAAAAGCTAAAAAAGAACTTCAATTTCACGCTAATTACAGCAACTCATAGTAAGTTTGTAGCCAATTCACTTGACAGAATTGTAAATATTAAAACTAAAGAATCATAGTTTATTCGATTGGTATTTTTAGTAAATACTTTGAATAAGCAACTGCTATACGAAGAGAAGCATAGTCCAAATCCAACTCTAATCTTGAATGAATACTGCTAAGCGGCATATTTGGATAATCTGCTACAAATAAATGTATTTTATTGAATATAGCTGCAGTAAGAATAGTATCTATATCAAAAACTTTAAAGCCATCTGCAAGTGAAGTTTGAATCATCTTCGCCACTTCACCTTCTGTAATGCACATCTCATCTGCAATGTAATGAATATTAAATCCATTTTTTAGGAAATTGCTAACTTTCTTAAGCGGTCTATTTGCTTTCAAATATGAGTCTGTTTCATTGAAAGAATAGGTGGTTTTCTTAGCTATTGAAATATTGAATAATTCAATTAGTTTCTTCTCTGCTTTTGAAAAAAGTGGTAATGAAGATAATTTTATACGTAACTCTTCATAATCGTTTGGTGGTGATGAAGCAATTGTTTGCAGTGAAACATTTGAAGCAATCTCGTTAGGTTTTTTGCGAGTAGATTTAGCAATATCATTTCGGATTTGTTTTAGCTTACTGAATAAATGCTCAGTTTCTTTATCTACTGATGACACTATTCCTAGTTTGATCTTGTCTGGAATTAGCTTTAATTTCTCTATACCTAATGGGGTTATTTCAAGCTTTGGATATTTATCTATTGTCTTTTCTATATAAGAGCGAACTATTAAATTCTTAAGTATGCTTTCTATATCAATCTTTTCTATTTGTCTTGCCACTCCAAAATTGTCTAATTTCTGTAAGTTATGTATTTCAGTTTTATAGCTTTTGTTACCTTTCAAAAAATCAACAAAGAAAACTACTCCAAAATAAGAATTTAATTGATAGACACTTTCTAATATTTTCTGCTCCAAAAACTCTCTAACTTCAGTTCTGATTGTAGGTTTTGATTTTGTTTGCGATGTGCAAGATGAACAATTATCGCAATTTGTAAACTTTGGTTTTTCCTTGAAATAAGTTAAAACATAATGCCGTTTGCAGCTCTCGGTTTCAGCAAATTCTTGCATTCTATTTAGCTTGCTAACTGCTAACTTATATCTACGTTGGATAGACATAAAATCTATATTTAGATTTTGATTATCGTAAAAAATAGGATTTAAAACATAACCTTCAAAATCACCAGAATAAGAGTAATTCAATATGCCCGATAAATACATAGCTTGCAATTCGTTAAGAATATTGGTAGGAGTTACTGAACTGGAACGTGCAATTTGAATTAGGTTGAAATCCACATCCTTATGGAATGCCTCTGTGCCAACTGAGCGAAGAATAGCTTCAACAATTAATTTACGGTCTTTTGTTATATAGTTTACATATTCTATTATACGGTTTTTATCGCTTATGAATTTAAGTTGCACAGAAGTAGCTAAACGAGTTTTGCTTACTATATTGTTTTTATTAAGTAAGTCAATTATATTGCTCATCAACATTGAACTTATACCAAGTTCGATAGCTATCTTCGATAAGCTAAGCTGAATAGGGGAGTTGTTGTTAGCAGTCAAACCCTCTGAAATAAATATTTTTATTATATTATGAGCAACTATTTTCACATTTTCTTCGTCGGGGAAATTGTTTGCTATGAAGAACTCTTGCAAATCCCTATCTTTAGGGTTATATAATATAACACAATCAGAATCAATACCATCACGACCAGCTCTACCAGCTTCTTGATAATATCCCTCAATAGTTGAGCATAAATCTAAATGCACCACTTTTCGCACATCGGCTTTGTCAATCCCCATTCCAAAGGCATTTGTGGCTATAATACTACTGACTGCTCCAGTTAAAAATTTCTCTTGTACTTCCTTTCGTTTGGAATCGCTAAGCCCCGCGTGGTACATTTCACAATTTATCTTCTCGTGTAGAAAATACGTCATTAATGCTTCCACTCTTTTGCGTGACCCACAGTAAAAAATAGCTGAACCCTTTTTCACTGATCGAGCAATCCCTGCAGCCACTTTCATCTTCTCATTAATATCCTTACAGTGCTGCACTTGATAGCTCAAATTACTTCGGTCAAACCCTTGGATAAAGCGGCTTGGAGATTTGAATTTGAGAAATTTACAAATGTCGTCTTGCACTTCGGGAGTGGCTGTGGCTGTGAGTGCTATAATTGGCGTACGTTCTATTGAATCGAATATATTGCTAATGTTTAAATAAGAAGGGCGGAAATCATGACCCCATTCCGAAAGGCAATGAGCTTCATCAATTGCTAAAAAAGATATTTTAACACTCTTAATTAATTCAAGAAAACGTTTGTTTTCCAATCGCTCAGGAGCAATGTATAGCAATTTAATACTGCCATTCATTAAATTAGTAACAGTATTTGTGAAATCATCGTTAGACATAGAGCTATTAATAAAAGCAGCTGGAATACCCTTGCTGAGCAAAGTATCCACTTGGTCTTTCATTAGTGCAATCAGTGGCGAAATAACTATCGCTGTACCATGCATTAGTAAAGCTGGCACTTGATAGCAAAGAGATTTACCGCCACCTGTGGGCATAACAACTAAAGTATCTTCGCCTGAATAAATTGAATTTATAATTTCTAACTGACCAGGGCGAAATTCGCCATAGCCAAAATACTTATTTAATATATCTAAAGAATTCATACCGCAATCAAAAAAAAAGTGCCAAATACTTATGGCACTTATATTAACAATATTTAAACATTAAACAAAGCTATCTTGTTTAACTAAATGAAGATTGGTTGTCAATTGAATCATAGTTCGCATTTCGTCTTTTGAAATATGCTACTATCAGCCAAATTACTAAAGCAACAATAATCAAAGTAAAAAATAATTTTGCAAATGAAAATTCTGGAGGATAAACTTCCACCACTCCATTTGCTCCAACTACCTCCACAGGGCGAGAGTAGTAATAAGCAGGATGGAAAGGTGTATGCCACATAAAAGGAATCGAGCCCATCATATAGCCAGTCATCAAGCCAGATGAATAACCACCATAGTTATGAACTATGTAGTTGTTCGAGCCGCCTCTGCCATTTGATACTGCCATTGGAGTTGATTGCCTTGGCACGCCATACTTAGAGCGATAATTCCCAGCATTAGAAACTCTATTGCCACCAAAACTTGAGCGTGGGGTTGATGAAGCTCTTGGAGTTGAACCAATACTTTTATTTGGAGGAGTACTGCTTCGAGTTCCACCAAAACTTGACCCACCGCTTGGGCGAGAAGATCGAAAACTTCCACCACTGCGACCGCCTCCTCGAGAGCCACCAAAGCTGCCACGAGCTTCCATTATATCTGGAAGCAACATCAGAGCTAATGCTGTAATGATGAAAAAGAAACTGCGTAAATTTATTTTATTCATGGTATTTTCAAAATTAATTAGAAAATTTCTTCAGATTCCAAAGAGTCATCTTCGTTTCTAAATGTTATTAACGATTGGAACTCAGAATTAGTTGCATCATCTTTAGGTTTACTTTTAAAAACTGACAAAAAGCCACTACTGCCTGGGGCTTGCTGCTTACCTCTGATATGTACATAGAGATTGGCAACGCCTTCCAATTGCTCATTGTTTATAAAAAGCATAGTGCTATCTAGTTCGCCTTCGCTTTCTATTGTCAGCAATTGCAAATCGTAAGCATCTTCTTCGGTGAATGTAGGAGAAACGACTTTCACATTTTCCAGATAGTCGCTAAATACTTGTTTGTTATGGATAATCTTGTCAGTGCTTTCATACTGAAGAACAGCATCGAATGTGCCATCTTCGTCAATATTCACCACTAACTCTTTAATGCCACCCAACTGCTCGCCATTATAGTAAACTGCAGTTTTTTCTAAGCGTCCGTTACTTTCTATCGATAAACTTGGCATATCTAAATCAAATTTGTTAAAACTATGTATCTAAAATACTCAAAAAAGCATGAAAAGTTTCAACAAACTTGGTTTGTTGGGGTGATTTATTTATTGGGGTGAATAGTTATGAGCGAATTGTATTCTGAATGTGTCAGATGTTTGCAAGCTATATACTTGTTTAAATCAAGATTGTGGAAAACATTTCGCAAAAATGTAGTTTTTTTTTGAAATGTCAAATATATTTTTTATGTTGTAATTAAGAACTTAAAGATTTAAAAAATAGATGCACAATTCCAAATTAGAAATCTATTTTCAACCTTGTTCAGAATCTTATACATGCTTTAAATTGATGTCAGTTTGTTGCAATCCTGATGGCACTTTTCAAAAAACTATAAACCAGATTTATTCGGATGGATTCTCAACTTGTGAACCACTTTTTAGTTTGAAATTCTCTACACCAAAAAGAAGCGATGAAGATGAGGTATGTTACCAAATTACTTGCAGATAAACATTTTAATTAATCACACAGGGAGTTACAATATCTCCCTGTATTTCTTAACTTAGGAAAAAAAATGCAAATTATTAAATTGATTGTTTTGATAATCTTCTGTAACATTATGGCAGGATTTGCACTAGATTATAAATTTCAAACATTAACAAGTGATTTTAAGGATATTACACATTATGAAAATCAAGTTATTGTTTATGGAGATGATAACTTGATTAAATATTCTTCAGACTTTGGAAATACTTGGGAAAATAAGTATTTAGTAGGTGTCACTAAAATTAATTTTATCAAGTATCAAAGTTCAAGTATTGACTTTATTGTGGATGATAGTCTTTATTTCAATTCTGAAAATATTAATAGCATTCCAACAAAGAAAATCGCAATAAGAAAAGGAATTATTTGGAATATAAAAGCAAGCAATGAATATTTTGTAGTTGTTTATGACTCTATTATGGATATTTACAAGAAAAATGATTTTTCTTTGCAAACAATATCATTTGATAAAAAGAATAATCAGACTGCACTTCTTTTAAATGACAAATCAATATTTATATCTAGAGATCAGGAAAATCTTAAAGAGTATGATTTGAAGACATTTGAGCTTATTAAAGAATATTCAGATTCTTGTAAAAACTGTAGAGATATTACTGACATAAAAGTTATTCACAACCAATATATAGTTAGTAAACAAAGTAAAAGTCATGAAAATGCAAGTTACTATTTTTCAATAGATACTTTAAATAAAGAACAAATTGAAATTGGAACTTATTTAAAAGGATACGTTTTTGATGTTAAACAAAAAATACTTGGGCCAGAACTTCAAATTGTAGCTGATTCAATTAGATACCATAAATATTTACAACATTCGGGACAAAGTGAAATAGATGAATTATTCTTTTCAACCTATCATTTGTATGATAAAGAAATGAAGCAAATTGCTGTTAATATTAATAATTATTATAATGAAATTATTACTTCTGCAACGAAATTGAGTAACGGAAACATTATTGTAGTTGGTAATAATAATGCAATATTTCTTTCCAAAGATAATGGAATAACATGGGAAAACAAAATGTCTTTAACAAACGATGGTAATTCAAGGTTGGAGAAAATTGGGAATAAGTTAATTCTAAACAATACTTGGAATGCAATTATTACAGAATCTTTGGATAATGGAATTACTTGGAAAAACCAAAAAAGATATGAAGAAGATTTTCGTGCAAAACCACTTACCTCAATTATTGATAGTATTAATGGAAAATTAACTTATTTATTCATTGATTCTGTTTTTAAAAAATCAACAGATAAAGATTTAGACTATACTTTTGCCAAAAAGGATATTAAATTCACAGATTTAAAGAATTTGGAATCAAGGAATATAAATGAATCTACAGATAAATTCAATGTGTTTAGTTTTAACAAAAGATTCCAACTTTCAAAAAATGCTGTGATTCTATTTTTTGATAAAGAGAATAATTTAGTTAAGAATGTCAGATTAGATTCTATGGCTATTCTTAAAATGTTTATAACTGATACTAGCAACTTTAAATTACTTGTTGGCGAAAGAAAGCAAAGTACAATTGATACAGCAAATGGATATATAGTGATTTATGGTAATTCAAAAACAAAATTAATTGAAACAAAAAATGGTGGATTAAGCTGGAATGTACTTGACGTTCTTGATAGCACTTTAGACAATGCTTATAGAGAAATTAAATCAATTAATGATAATTCAGATTTAATGTTAGCTAGTTATTTTCAAATTGACTTGAAAAACGCAAGTAAGTCTCTACAAAGATTTTACATTTTAAATATTAATGATGATAAAATAAAAATTGTTTATTACGATTCTTTCAATGAAACTAAGAAAGGAAGTTTATATTTCATTAATCAATTTAAAAATAATTATATATTAAGTTGTCAAAATTATTTTCTTAAACTTGATGAGAATTTCAAAGTAATTGATACAATAACTACTCCAAAAGGTCGAGATTATTTCCAAGCAGTTAATTTAGAAGACAAACTATTACTTTTGTCGAGTGGTAAAAGATTGAATTACTTCCAAGAAAATCCCACAAATTCAATCGAATCAGAAATTACCGAAGACAGACCTAGCTATTTGTATATCTATAACCCATACCCAATGCCTGCTAGGAATTATGTCAAAACTCAAATTGCTTGGGATATTCGTTTCGATATTCAAAAAGCAGACATAGAAGTGTACGATGTTAATGGTTGTTTGGTACAAACTAATGGCAAGTATTTAGAAATAAAACCTACTGAGCAATATGCAGGTTCACTTATTTGGAACATAACAGACGAAATCCAAAGTGGCTTCTATTTAATCAAAATAAATTATTTCGGGACACAAAAAATTATCCCAATTGTAGTTTCTAAATAACCTACTCAAATGGCGAGACTTTGGGGTATTTATCATTTCGAGCAGATGCAGTAGAATTTGTTATTAAGTTGTTATTGGAACTTAGTTTCATATCTTAACATTTCTCTATCAGATAGCCATCTTTAGTGTCTTTAAGCGTATAGCCGAGTTGGGCGATTTGCTCTCTAAATCTATCGGCTTCTTGCCAGTTCTTTTCTGTTTTGGCAGCAAGTCTGGCTTCGGCTAAAGCTTTTATTTCTTCAGGTATTACAAGAATATTTTTTGCTACAATTTCAAATACTGCTAAAATTGAATTTAAGTGAATGAAAAATTCAATTAAGTTTGTTTTGGCAGTTTTGCTAAATTCCCCAGCTTCGTTATTATTGATAAACTTGAATATCACAGCTAATGCTTTTGGAGAGTGTAAATCATTGGCAAGTTCTTTATCGAATTCATTTTTCAATAAAGTAGCATCGTAATCTCTATTACCATCTTGCTCTGCGAATAAGTCATAGATGAAATCTTGGATTCTATTGCGTCCTTTCTTAGCTGCTTCCAAATCCTCGAAAGTAAAGTTATATTTAGAGCGGTAATGTGCCGAAAGCATAGCAAAACGAATGTTGAGCGGGTCTATTCCTTTGGCTATTAGGTCTTTCAAAGTATAGAAATTACCCAAAGATTTGCTCATTTTTTTGCCTTCCACTTCCAAGAATTCATTGTGGCACCAATAAGCTGTTGGCTCTTCGCCGTATCCTGCTTTGCTTTGTGCTATTTCGTCCTCGTGGTGAGGGAATTGCAAATCAACTCCACCAGTATGAATATCGAAAGGTAAGCCAAGTATGTCATGTTCCATAGCCGAGCATTCCAAATGCCAGCCAGGTCTGCCAGGAAGATTAGTGCTATTGAAATCAAAATCCCAAAATGGCTCGCCCTCTTTTTTTGCTTTCCAAATCACAAAATCGGACACTTGCTCTCGCTCGTATTCATCGCTATCAATTCGGTTTCCTTTAATAAAATTATCGAAATCAATATTTTTGAGTTTGCCATATTTATCTACTTCTTTCCATTTAGACACATCGAAATAAACGCTTCCTTTGGATTCGTAAGCAAAGCCATTAGCTGATATTTTTCGAACTAATTCCTGCATTTGCTGAATATAATCAGTAGCTTTGGGAATAGAATAAAAGTCATTACTATCAATTCGCAAGATTGCTAAATCTTTGAGGAATTCATTAGTATAATAAGCAGTGAGCTTTTTCAAATTATCCAAAGCATCAGTAGTTTGTTCTCCAAATTCTGCAAGCCAAGCCGATGAACCAATTTGTGAATCGCGAATAGTTTTATCGTCAATATCGGTAATGTTCATCACTCTTCTTATTTTGAATTCGCCAACATTTTTGAGCACTCTATAAAGGAAGTCTGCAAAAAGAAAAGCACGCAAATTGCCAATATGGGCAAAACTATAAACAGTAGGGCCGCAGGAGTACATTTTGACTATATCTTTGTCAAAAGGTTTAAAGTTTTCTATATCTTTTGTAAGCGTATTGTAAAGTTTGATTTGCATATTTTTCATTTTGAAGAAATTTTATTTCTCAATTTACGTTAATTCAAAAAAACTTTAGTAACAATAGGATGAACAATGTCTAAAAAAATTGGAATACTTGGCTCTGGTAATGTCGGCAAGATGTTAGCTGATGGCTTTTTGAAACTTGGCTATGGTGTTCAAATTGGTAGCCGCACTCCTGATAAATTAAACGAATGGCTTTCAACAGCTAAAGGCGATGCTAAAATCGGAACATTTACAGACACAGCTTTGTTTGGCGATGTAGTTGTATTAGCTTCGAATTGGGCTGGCACAAAAGAATTAATTGACTCTGTTGGGGCTTCGGCTTTCGCTGGGAAAATTGTGATTGATGTAACGAATCCGTTGGATTTCAGCACAGGAAGCCCTAAATTTTCTGTTACATTAGGAAACTCAGCTGGCGAGCAAATCCAATCTTGGCTACCAGAAGCGAAAGTAGTGAAAGCATTCAACATAGTTACAGCTAATTATATGTGCAACCCAGTGTTGGAAGAAGGCACAGCCGATATGTTTATTGCAGGAAACGATGCAGAAGCAAAAGCATTTGTGAGTGAGATAGCATTGAAATGGGGTTGGGGTAGCTGCTCGGATATGGGCGATGTTTCAATGTCATATTGGTTAGAAACAATGGCAATGTTCTGGATTTACTTCGGAGTAATAAACAATCATTGGACACACGCATTCAAGTTATTGAAGAAATAAGTTTAGCTTAAAACACTTCCGAAGGTTAAGCACCTTCGGAAGTATTTAAAAGTTAAGTATTAATACGGTATGATGTTCTTATCTTACTGAACTAAAGTCCAAAACAACATTGCAATAAAAAAGACTAAAAAAAATATCTCAATTCTTTTCATAAAGTTCTGCTGCTAATTCCAAAGCTAATTGTTCCACTCTGTGTTTAAAAACAACCATACACAATACCAAGACAACTAAACAAATTGCCACATTGATAATCTGCACTGAAATAATAGTCGTAACAATTGCACCAATCATAATAAATGCCATTGCCAAAGAAGCTGGCATTCGCAATTGACGAATGAAAAGACCTATTCCACCCAATACTTGGGCAACACCAACGAAATACATAAACCATAATGGGAAATGCCAAACTTCTGTAAATTCTTTGGTTAAGCTAGATATACCAATTAATTTTGTAATTCCAAAAATCAAGTTTGCCACTCCTAAAACGTATGCGATGATTTGGAAATATTTGTCGCCAAGTTTTGCTTCTAATGCTTTACTAATAGTTTTATCCTTTTAATTGTTTCATAGCTGTTGACCAATCTTCCAAATGATGCACACTTTTAAGTTTCCCATCTTCAAGAGTATGGAAATCAATAGACATAATTTTGAAAAATTTAGTTCCATCTGTTGGCAAACCCATAAAATCTCCATTAGGAGTACCGCTTACCAAACTACGAACAACATATTTGTTGCCTTCGTTAACGATATCTTGCGGTTCCCATTTCAAGTCTAGAATTAATTTCCAAAAATGTTCTACTTGTCCTATCAAGGCAGGTTTCCCCTTGCTTTCAACTGAGCCTGACGAAATAAAATCATCTGCTAATACTTCTGTCAAGACTGCTGTTGGGGTTGTTTCTGTGTTTACAGTTAATGCTTTTCTATAAAAAGCAATTAGGGATTCATTTTTGTTGCTCATAATTATTGTTTGAATTAGTTGTTAAAAAACTTTATTCAAAAATAGCATGAAGTGCAAGTAAAAAAGTGATAAGAATTAGACTTTTAATGATACTTTTAATCTAAGTAAAAAAGAATTCTAAATTCTAAAGGTGTTAAGCCAGTTATATTTTTGAAAAACTTAATAAAGTTAGTAGGTTCTTCAAAGCCAAGAGAATAGCCGATTTCTTTTACGCTTTCCTTAGTATTTGCCAGTAATCTTTTTGATTCTAAAACAATTCTCTCATTAATGATTACTTTTGGAGATTTGCCAAGTACTTTAGTTGTTGCTTGACCTAGTCTTTTTTCTGAAATAAATAACAACGAAGCGTATTCTTTTACAGTTTTTAATTTAGTATAATTAGCTTCTAATAATTCTCTGAAGAGTATTACATAATCAAAATCAGCAGTTTTCTTAAATTCAATAAAACCTTGTTTTCTTTTCTCTCTTTCTGCCAAAAGTAAAAAGTTGTGTAAATGATTCTTAATTATGTTATGTTGGAGAGAATCAAAATTTATGTTTATTTTATTTTTAATTTGATTACAGATTAAATCAAATATCTGAAATTCATCTTTAGTTAGGTTAATTGTAGGTATGTTGTTCAAGTCGTTAAACAAAATAGATTTTCTTAGTAGTTTTGCTTCGATAAATAATTCATCAGTAAAAACAATAATCTGACCCTTATAATTAAGTAGTTTATTGAACTGATGAACTCTATCTTTACCTATAAAAAGCAAAGTGTATGGTTTTATCTGTATTTGCTCAAAATCTAAGAAATGTGTAGTGTTGCAATTTTCGAAAAGAAAAATGTGAAAAATTTGTTCGGTGAGGAAGTATGATTAAATCTTTATTGTCTTTAATTATGTTCTCTAACTTTACAATTTCAATATGAAGTTGAGTTTCTTGTTTGAAGTCTAACTTAATGATTTCATTCTTCGTTGATTGAATTGCCATTTCATCTTTAATTTTATTACCGAACCGGTTACTTTTGGTGTGTTTGTATGTAGTTAATTTTTTCTTTTAATTAAATATTCGAGGCTAATTACGTTAATTCCATTATTTTCTTGAGAGATTATTCCTAATTTCTTTGCACCTATATTGCTTAGAGCCATTTGAGAACGAATATTATTTGCACCAACATGGAAATAGACATTTTCAACAAATTGAAAAGCATAATTAATTAGTAAATCCTTCATTGACTTATTAAACTTTCCACCCCAATATTTCCTATCTAAAAAAGTATAGCCAATCGCTACTGATGAATTGTTTTGATTATAGTTATAATATCGAGTCGAACCAATAATCTGATTGTTTGATTTGTCAATAACTTTAAATGATAAGTCGCTTTTAATTGCTTCGCGGAAGAACAATTCAAAAACATCTTTCTCATATCTATTCTTAGCTGGATGTTGCTCCCAAATTAATGGATTGGAAGCAATCGCATAAAGTTCATCGAAATCAGTTTCTTGCAATACTTTCAAAACAACTAACTCATTTTCCAATATATCAGGCAGAATCATAATCTTTATATGGTTACAAAAAGCTAAGCAAAATAAAATACACTGATATTGCTGGAAACACAAGCAATATGCTGTCGAATCTGTCTAAAATACCACCATGACCTGGTATTAAGTTTGAGCTATCTTTAATTTCCGCCCAGCGTTTTAATTGAGATTCTGCTAAATCGCCTGCTTGCCCCAACACTCCAACCACAAAACAGAAGTAGAGAATGTGTGCAATTGGCAATCCGATAGCCAATTGAAAATAGAATATGCCTATGAATATGGTAGCTGAAGAAAATAACAAACCAGCTACAGCTCCTTCTATTGATTTTTTGGGGCTATGCCTTGGGAATAATTTATGCTTGCCAATTGCTCTACCCACAAAATAGGCAGCTGAATCGCAAACCCAAATCCCAATTATTAACAAAAGCAAGAAGTTAGGAGAAAATTTGAATGGTAAGCCATTGCTTTCACTAATCTCTCTTACGAAGATAATTGAAGTAAATCCAAGCGATATATAGAGAAATGAAAATAAACTTGCCGATAGATTAAGTACAGAGAAACCTTTTAAGTCCCAGAGAGAATTGACAAAGGCAAAAATGAAATAAATCAAACAAATCAACGAAAAGAAGATAAATGAATATTTCGAGTTGTTTCGGAAAGCATAGAACAAAAACTCAATTACAAATGTAAAAACAATGAGCTGATACTTCTGAATATGTATATCCTTTGCCCTGAAAATATTCTCAAGCTCGCCAAAGGCAAGGAAAGTAAGCACTAAAACAAAACCCAGCAGATAAATTCCGCCTTGCATCATTAGGAATATTCCCAAGGGAATTCCCACTGATGCAACCAATAATCTTTTTACTAATTCGCTCAAAATTTCACTTTATTTGCTTTAATTCAAAAAATGCGACAAGAAATATGTTACAATATATCAAAATTTTTTAATTTTGGGTGTGTCAAAAAACATAAGTCAAATAACTGTATTTATAGATTTCGATGGAACAATCACTTTAGACGATGTCGGAGATGAACTTTTCCGTCATTTCGGTGCGTTTGAGCCATACAACTCGGAACTTAAAGAAGGGAAATTAACAATCAAAGAATATTGGAATATACTTTGTGACAGTTTGCCAACTTCTTTAAGTTTAGAAGAAATTGAAAATTATGCAAAAAATTTCCAAATTGATGCATATTTCTCAAATTTTATAAATTTCTGCCGATACAACGATTTCAAAGTCTATATAATCAGCGATGGTTTTGACGTTTATATTGAATCAATATTAAAAGAATATGGTTTTGACGATATACCATACTTTGCTAATAAGCTGATTAAAAGGGCTGATGGAGGTTTTGAACCTCAATTTACAGCCGCAAGTGAATCTTGTAATTGTTTTTGTGCTTCGTGCAAACGAAATAAATTGTTAAATTTGGCATTGCCAGAAAGTGCAATTGTATATATTGGCGATGGATATTCGGATTTTTGTGCTGCAGAGCATAGCGATATTGTGTTTGCAAAAAAGAATTTAGCTCGATATTGCCAACAAAATACGATTCCACATTATAATTTCAAATCGTTTTTCGATATAGAGATGATTTTAAAAAAGGCAGTTGCTAGTAAGTCTATAAGAATTAGGCATCAAGCATTTTCAAAAAGAGAAAAAGCGTATATAAATGAATAATAAATTGATAGTTAATATAATCGTTCTTGTATTGTTTCTTACATTAGCCAATGAAGAAGCATATTCAAACAATAGAAAAATAATTTTTGATAGAATAATGATTAATGGCAAAAGTTTGCCAGAGTCTGAATTCTCAAAAGTAATTGTGTCGTCTAGCGACTCAATAGAAATTAACTTCAGTTTGGACGCTGGCAAAACTGAGAAAACTCCATTTGTATTTCAAGTGAAATTCAGCAATTATGAAGACACTCTTGTTACTGCATACAACAACACTATTATTAAGTACGAAAATCTTACTGAAGGCAAATACTTCGTTACTCTTGTTGCATTCGATAGATTGAAAAAATGGGAAACAGAATCTCTTAGATTAGAAATTGAGTGTAATAGTTCAATGGCGGAGGTTTACAATAAGTATCTCGCTGCAAAAGAAGATTTGCTAATCCAAAATAAGGCATTCAAAGCAAAAGAAAAAGATCTTATGAATTTGGAAGAGAAAAGCTCTGGACCAAATTTTATTTCTGTTGTTTATGGTATTGTTGGTACTTTGCTTATTTCTGGAATAGTTTTGTTTATTTCTAAAGCAACTAAACCTAAGAAAAAACCAGCAAAAACTCAATCTAACGATTTTGATTTCACAGAAGATGAAATCAAATTGATAATGGATGAACACTCGAATTTCAAACAAGAACTAGGAATGCTGCGTGGGCAAATTGATGTGCTACAAATGCGCTCCGAAGAACTTAAAGATACTAATTTGGAATTGGAAGAAAGTGTGCAAAGACTTTCTAGCATTAAAGAAGAACTAGAGAATTTGCAAACTCAGAAAGATGAGCTATTTGCAATAATCATACACGACATTAAGAATCCTGCGGCTCTAATTAAGAGCTTGGTGGAATTGCTTCGCTCTTATGATTTGACCGCTTCTGAGCAGCAAGACATAATGAACGACATTTTGACTACTACTTCTAAGATTGTTTCGCTATCGCATGAGGTGTCGAGAGTGCTAGCATTGGAAGGTGGCAAAATGCGACTTGATTTGGAAAGCAACGACCCTACTGAAATTGCAAGAGATGTTTATAACCGAAATGTGCTGAAAGCAAAAAATAAAAGCATTGATTTAAGTATTGATTTTGATTCCGACATTCCAATGGCTCACTTTGATTCCCAAAAACTAGACGAAGTGCTGGATAATCTTGTTTCAAATGCCATTAAATTTACTAATGAAGATGGCTTCGTGAAAATCAAATTATATTCTGATACTGACAGAATTGTTTTTGAAATAAACGACACTGGACAAGGATTATCTGAAGAAGATTTGAAAAATGCTTTCCAACGCGGGGCTCAATTGAGTGCAAAACCTACTAAAGGCGAATCTTCAACTGGATTAGGACTTTGGATAGTGAAAAAACTTGTGGAAGCACACAGCGGTAGAGTGTGGGTTCGCTCTTCGCAAGGTAAAGGATCTACTTTTGCATTCTCAATTCCCATAAATAGCCATCCAGAAGCTGTTGCCGAAGTAGATTTGAGTGGCTACTAATAGTTTTAAAGAAATGCTTTTTAATTTAGTTTGCAATTTTATTTAAGAATGAATTTATTGCTTCGCTTAGAGCAGTTATGAAATTGCAACAAAAAATGAGAGAAGCACAAATGATGGCCGAAGATCAGGGTAGAGTGCCTAAAGGTACTTTCAATAAAGACTCTGAAAATAAAAACTCAAACACAAATTCAAATAGATTAAGAAAGAAAAAATAATCCTTAAATCTATTCAAAAATATGAAACTCTGCTATTGAAAAATAGTGGAGTTTTTTTTGATATGTCAAATATATTTTTTAAGTTGTAATTAAGAACTTAAAGATTTAAAAAATAGATGCACAATTCCAAATTAGAAATCTATTTTGCGGGTATATTTATTAATTGTTATATTAAGATTGGAGGGAGTAGCTATGTGAAGACTTTAAAAAAGAACTGAGCCAATTAATTACGAAACTATTGACTCAGTCGAGTATGGCAGTGACCAACCTTTGCGAAGTTTTCGTTTCTACCTTATTCAAAAATACGAATATTTCTTGCAAATTATAGTTATTATTGTACAGTACCTCCTTGTAATAGTAATACGACGCAAAGATTTGTACTTGAGACAGCAACCTGTAGAAAATGGGTCAATCAAACTACAACTGATGAAAATAATGTAATTCATCATATAACTTTCTCTGTTATTTGTGGAGATGCAAGATGTGTTACTGAATTTGATGTGTGTTTGGATTATTCAACAAACCCTCCAACTTGGGCTGGATCTCTAGTAGCAAAATACAGAATAGGTACGAGATGTATAATTAAAGAATCTGAAATTTCTATCCCACCGATTGGAAAAACATTCGATGAAGATTGGGAAACAGAATGTGCCGAATACAATGAGTGTGAATAATTGACAATTTTTTCGAAAGGGGCGGGAACGCCCCACTTATTTAATGGAGTTAAAATGAAAAACATTTATCTATCAATTTTATTGATTATAAACATTAATTTGATGTTTAGTTCAAATTACGAAATCGAAAGGATGATTACCGATTTCAATGGGGTGGTGAGTATTGGAAATAATGTCCTTTGTTATGGAAATTATGGGATAATCACTTATTCAAATAATAAAGGAATAAATTGGAAGCAGTTAAACATTGGAGATAAGTATGAAATAAAAAAAATCTTAAATTATAACAACAATTTATATGGAAGTACTAATTTAGGTTTAATTAAATCAAAAGATAGTGGGTTAAATTGGGAAAAGAAAGATATTGCTAATCTTAACAGTATGAATAGATTTACAATTAGTAGTGATAAGATATATTTGCAATCAATGGGAAAAATTCAAATATTCGATACAAACTTAGTTTTAATAGATAATGAATTTATAAGTTTAGATTCAGAATTTGTAGTAAATAATTTAATGTCTGACCAAAACAATCTATATATAGCAAGTAATGAAATATTTTTGAGATTAAGTTTAAAGAATAAAAAAATTGATACAATTTTAAATATTTCAACTATTCATAAAAGTTGTCAAAAAATCTCAAAATTAAAAATATCTAATAACAACCTTTTTGCTTTAATCAATATCAAGTACAATGAAAATTGGATAATCAAATCTAATGATAATGGAGATACTTGGAAGTATTATTCAAAAGATAGTACAACTAAAAAAGCTTGTTATAACATAATCGAAGATAGCGTTGTAGTATTATCAAGTCGTAAAGGTAAAACTAATGAAATGTATAATATTGCTTATACAAGATTATACGAAAATAGTGTTTACAAAATAAATGATTCAAGTAATAACAGATATATTACATCAATTGCTGATTCTTCGTTAGTTGACTTTGTAAAAATACAAAATAACTATATTTTAGTTGGTAAGAATAAAATGATAATTGTTTCTACTGACAATGGTAATACTTGGACATTTAAGTCCTATATTGATGCTAAAATAGTAACTTCATCTGGAGGTAATAGTTCGGGTGGAACTCCAAAAATACCATTTATTGCAGATAAAAATACAATGTATTTACCTCAAAACAAAATTATCTACAAAACTATAGATGGTGGAATTACCTGGTTGCCACAAAATTATAGTGATATTTATGATGATTACATGCTTTCTGTGCAAAACTATTATTTTGATGCAAATGGTAATGGAGTACTGTTATGTGCAAATAATGGTAAAAATGAATACTCTACCATAATTACTAATGATTATGGAGATGATTATAAATTAATTAAGAGTACTTATAATCAATATCTTCCCAATAATTATACAAATTATACAAATATTGATTTATTTAAAGGAATTAATAGTGGCAAAAATATTCTATTTGCGAGGACATTTAGTATTGATAAAAGTATTAGAACATTAATAAATGTGATTGACAGTAATTTCAATTTAATTGACTCTGTATATCTTGATTCAATTTACATAACAAGTATAGTAAAAGATAAAAACGAGAATTTATATTGTTTTGGTAGATATCTAAGCAATTTTAAAACCTCTGACACAAGCTATGGTGATTTCGAAATTGATAAGTATGTATTGTTTACTTCTTTAGATAATGGACTTAGCTGGACATTGATTAATGATAACTTGTCAGGATTGATAAAAAAATTAGGAATTGATTATAAAATTATAAATGTAATTGAGAATAAAGTTATCTTCTTCCCAAATATTAATACAGGATATTATTATGTTTTTGACGTGATTGATAAAAAGCTAGAAAAGTATCCAAACATTGGAAATTTTAATTATGCAAATAGAGAGCAATTATTTGAATACAATGATAAAAACTTTATTATTGGTAGTAATGATTTTATTTACAACAATTTTAAATTTGTAGATAATAATTATAATATAGATTCAATTGATTGTAAAGAATTGTTTTATAATTGGGAAAAAATAAATTATTCGAAGTATTTGTATGATAGAGACATAATACTTACGACTTGGAGCAACAATAAAGAAGTATATTTCATAATGGGTAAATCAATTTATGATGCGGATACCCGTTACACTTTTTCCCACAATTTCAATATTGCTAAATTTAAAGATAAAACTATAAGTTCAGCTCCAGAAATTGAATCAGAAAAAGCATACCTATACAACTACAAACCATATCCAATTCCAGCGGTGAATTCTGTAAAAACTTTGATTTATTGGAATTCTGCTTACAATATTGATGAAGCTGAAATTGGAATTTATGATAT
>Ga0163148_10000563_pt1 | contig 50323 bp, 76 predicted proteins | sample OliLakLV19MP7P2_FD_148606 | JGI IMG/M metagenome (GOLD analysis project Ga0163148, IMG submission 148606) | Freshwater microbial mat bacterial communities from Lake Vanda, McMurdo Dry Valleys, Antarctica- Oligotrophic Lake LV.19.MP7.P2 | ecosystem: Environmental > Aquatic > Freshwater > Lake >... | reverse complement strand
TATTTACTGTAATCTCAAGACGTGCTTCGTTAATTGCTGATGATATAGGTAAACATATTCTTTTTAATTCATTCCATGCTATGTCTCTAGCTTGTTGATATGTAGGTGCTATGTATACAACCCTTGCATCGTCTTTGTATATTGCTTTAGCAACCATTTCAAGAATAGCAAGAGTGGTCTTTCCCCATCGTCTACCGCAATTCACTACTCTAAAACGGTGTGTATCAATTGCTACTAGCTTTTGAGTTTCATGGAGTATCATTTTTGTTTATAAGTTCGCTTGGTAGTATAACCATTCTTATTCTTTCAGTCTCTCCTCCTGTTAGTAGCTGTATGTTCTTTGTAAGACTGTCCGTTGCTCTCACTAAGTCCTCATACTGTACTTCATCTAAGTCTTTTATAGACATTGCTTCAAATGCTCTATCCCTTTCTTTCTTTAGTCTCTCTACATAGGGTGCAATAACTCCTTGATATGATTTTGTTTCAGTTACTAATTGTGGAGTGTCTGCTGTGTTATCTGCGTAACCATTTCTGCGTATAATTTCACCTAGAACAACCTTCTTGCCTTTTCCAATAGTATCCAATACCTCTTTCGCTACGTTTTCTGCGTCTAATGATGCCATATTATGTCTTTATTAAAAACCCCATGTGATTAAGCGTTAATTCATCTAAAGGATAAAAACTATTAAAATCTGTTAGTATTTCTTCGTCTTGTTTTATGTCCTTTATAGCATATATTGAGTCACAGTTTGATTCGCTTGAGTGATTACAAAAAGCTGTCAACGTATAATTACTGTTAGGGCTTACAATAGTAACTTCTTCAATTCCTTTTGGGAAAATAGTTCTGTCTAAAATAAGATTAAGTATTTCTGGTCTTATTAGACGTAATTGTTTTTTATTAAATGTAAAGTGTTTTAAATTAATAGGTTCTGTGACGTTGTTGTCTGATAACTTAGTCCCTTTAGGAATGTCTCTTATAGCAAATACCCCTATACCATGAATAGAAGATTTCTTCAGGGTTGCCCATACTGTACTATTTATATAGTTTATATTTTCTATATCAGTTTCTTCTTCCATATCATTCTTTAATTCTTTTAACTACTGAGATGCCTCCTATCTCTGCTAATCCACAAGCTATACTTACTGCTGTTTCAAGTGATGCAATAAGAGATTCTGCTGGGTCGTATACTTCCTTTAGGAATTCTTTACCATTGGATTCTAGTATCTCTCTTGGTTTCTTTAGTGCCTTGTTTAGAATTGGTGACGATGTTTTTATGTTCTTATACGTTATACCTCCTCCTGTTATTATACCATACTTTGATGATAGTGCTATCTTAGTTGCACCCACAGCGTCTTCTATCTTCTCTCTGATTGTCTGCTGCTCGTTCTTTGTTGGTGCTCCTACTTTAATAACAGCAGATTTGCCACCTTCTATGATTTTGTTTCCTATAATAGACGTTGTGTTCTTTGTAGCGTTCACTGACTTAGCTTGCCCGAAGTCTTCCTTTGTTATAGCTCCTAGTTTAGGGTCGTGTATCTTAGCTCCTGTTAGTTCTGATATTTTCTTTAAGGTTTCATACTTCTCATCTCCAAAGCCTGCGTTGTTTACCAATAGGGGTTTGAATACTCCATTTACTTTGTTCACAGCTACCAAACTTAGTACTTGGTCTCCGAATGAGTCCGCCATGATTACAAACTCTTTTTTGTTAGACTTCATCACCAGCTCAAGGATAGGCATTACTTGTTGGATAGAGTTAAGTGCGTCATTTACTATGATGACATAGGGTTTATCTAGAAATACACTATCCCCACGATTGATTAAGTGGGTAGACACATAGCCTGTTGGTATTTCAAATCCTGCTGCTAGTTCATAGCTAGTGGTCATTTCTGCTCCATCCTCTATGTGAATGATTCCATTTACTCCTACTTGAAAGACTACTTCTGCAATTATCTTTGCAACTTCTTTGTTATTGTATGCACTGTACGCGATCTCTTGAAGGTCTTTTTTGCCTGTTACAGTTTTAGCTTTTTTTATTATATAGGCTTTTGCTTCTTGCAATCCTTTCTTTACTTCAACAATATTTGTTTTGTTGTGCCCTTTAGTATTAAAAATCTCTTTGATAAGAGCGGACATAAGTATTGCTGATGTAGTTGTACCGTCTTGGATTCTTTCGTTAGTCTTTTGAGTAGTATCTTTTATATACTCAATCACCGCCTGTTCAAAGTCATCTTCTACTTCAAAATGTTCTGAGGCAATCTTTCCATCATCTACTGCCTTTACTCCGTCTGAGCCTATTAAGATAGTTTTACCTGCTGGTCCATAAGTAGGGGCTATAAAGTCTAAATACTTATCCACCGCGTTCATGATAACTTCCTTAGGATTATTGTGTATGATTTTCATATGTTTTTATTTGCAAAGCAATACTATTAGCTTTGTTACAACCTATGTGAGCGAACTGGTCTTTATAATGATTAGCGTACTCTCTTTTTATTCTGTGCTTGGGTTGAGTGCTAAAAATACATTTCTCACAGTAATAACATTTATCCCTTTTCTTTGGTTCTTGTCTCATTATAGGTTCATATCTTTATTCTTTTAATGGTTTGTCTAGGGAGGAGAGGGCAGTTCGTATTCTTTTGCGTTCAAAGTTGATAGAATATTCCACTGGATATTTTTCCTCATTGGACAAGTCTGCTAGAAAATCGTAATCAATAAAGTTCACTATCTCCACCACCTTCTTCATCATCTCTTGCTCGGCTTGTGTGATTGATTCGGAGAGGAAGGCTTTAATGTTTTTTTTAATTTTAACCGTTGGGCAATTTATGTCGTGTAAATGCCCTCGGCAATTTTTAGTATGCAATCCTGGTTTCTCATCTGTAAGTCTATTTAAAAAAACATCAAACAACTCTAATCTTTTTTCTGTGTAGGTCATATAATTAAAGTGTCGCTATCTTTCATTTCACGAAGTTTATCTAATAATTCATCTGCACCTTTTTCAGGATATTTGTTACAGTAAATATAAAACTGTTTTTCATAACAAGCTAGCAGATGTCCGAACTGCTCTTTTGAAAGTCCCGTTATGTCGTAAGTTGCTTTCACTGTGTCTAGTGTTCTTTTTATATTCATATATCTTTATTGTTCTCTGGTAATGGTTCTATTTTGTATTCTTTGGGTAATTCAACTGTTAGTACGTTTGTTGTGCTGTTGTTTTTAACTTGAAGCCCTCCATTAAATACAACATAGTCTCCTGGTTTCAATTCCAATATATTTATCTCCCCCCTCACCCTCTCTCTTTCTTCTGCTATGGCTTGTGTGATTGATTCGGCGAGGAAGGATTTAACCTCAAGAGAAAACCCCGCTACTTTTAAGTATTGATATGCCTTCGTCTCCTCAAACTCCTCTAATCTTTTTTCTGTGTTGGTCATATATCTTTATTTATTATTGTCGACTTTTATGAGGTTTGGTATTTCAACATTCACACTTACGGCTCTCCAATGGTCATTTAGGTCAATGAAGACTTCCGCTTCTTCTTTGGTTTCAAAGAATGGAAACATCTCCACATCACGCATTTTAGGTCGCCCTATCTTATTTTTTGATACGTTCATTTTCAATCCGTGTAACTCTGGGTCTTGAGAGATAATTGGATTGTCTAAATCTTTATCTTCAATCCCCATTTCTTCTCTGCCGTGCTTGTTCCATACGGCTGTCCATAGTTTTATTTTCATATATTTTTGTTCGGATTACTTTGTTGTGGGGATAAAAGAGCTGTGCGAAGTTTCAGAAGGACATCATTCCACCCAGTGTCGTATCCTACTGCGAACCCTCGCTCGTAAACATCCTTTTCATTCGTGACGTTCGTGTAGTGTCCGTCTAGTGCGCTTATCTCCTCCCTCACCCTCTCCCTATCTTCTGCTATGGCTTGTGCGATTTTGGAGGTGAGGAAGTCTTTGATTTCGTTTGGAGAAACACCATAGTTCAAAGATTCCATACCAAAAACGTGTTTAGATACGAATAAGTCATCGAATTCTTTTCTCCAGTCTTTGTTTTCCATAGGTTTAATTTTTAGTTAATAATGGCTTTGTAAGTTTTACCATCTATAGTTACTGATACTTCTTTACCAGAAAGAGAAAGCGGTGCGTTTAGTTTAATACCCGTTATTTCTTCCCAAATCTTTTCGTCAAAGTTCGGCAATTCTTGAAACCATTCCTTGTCACTATCACTTGCACGATTCCAGTATTTAGCCCAAGCTTCTTTATAGGTTAAAGTTTTAAGAAGTCCACCCATCTGCTTAGCACTTTCTGTTTGCTCGTCTATTGGTAAGGCGTTTAGTTCTACCCAATCACAAATTTTTAAGTCTGGGTACACTTGAACATTAAAATCTGAATACTTGATACTGCTTTCCTTGTTAAAGAAACGCATCGTTGGCTCATCAGTATTAAACCAGCCAGAGTTGTAGTAGCCAGAGTTGTAGTTGCCAGAGTTGTAGTTGCCAGAGTTGTAGTTGCCAGAGTTGGAGTAGCCAGAGTTGTAGCTGCCAGAGTTGGAGTAGCCAGAGTTGTAGTTGCCAGAGTTGTAGCAACCTGTGTTTTTTAATTGATGTTCTTCTTTACAATAATTGCATTTTGTCATATATATATTCCTTACTACCTAATAATCCCCCTATTTATTTCGTGCCTCTAAAATTGGTAAACCTGCCTCTGTTGGAACATAAATAGTATTTGCATTGTCAGCTAATTTGTCTATCCATAAGTATCGCAAGTAAGATTCGTTTCCTTTAAGAGAGCCTGCAATAATTGAGTTAGCCTCTGCTACACCTTTCGCTCTGATTACTTCAGCTTGAGCTTTTGCTGTTTCCTGTTTGATTGTTGCCTCTGCTTGAAGCGTAGCTGATTCATTTTGTGCTTTAGCTTGCTCAATAAGAATCTTTTTTTCCCACTCTTGCTGTCTTAGGTTTGCTTGACCTTGTTTATCTTGTTTATAGATTCTGTAATTAGGCATAATCGCCATACTCAATGCAATCCAACCTATAATAAGCACTATAATTGCTATAATAACATTCCCTATTTTTAGTTCGTCTTTTTCATTACCGTAAAATATACTCATTTTTTAAGCAGTAAGTTGCTAGCTGTTTAATTTAATAATCCCCCGATAAATGTTTTAATTACTTAACAATCGGTAGTTTGTGGCTAGTCCTTAGTTATCTTTTTTAGTAAACTTACAGCATCAGAAAACATAGATTCACCTAAAGAATCAATTTCGAGAATTTCTTTTAATTCAAAGATTTTATCGTTTGTAATTTTTCTTACTTTCAATGCTGTTTCATCTTTGTCGTAACCAATACCCCAAAATGCAATTCTAATTTCATTTATTCCTGCTATCTTACCTAATAGGTGTGCTTTTGCTTCCTCTTGTGTTTGTAGTTTCATATATCTATTCCTCTTGCGAGTTGTTACCTAATAATCCCCCGATAAATGTCTTTGTTTCTTCTGCTTCAAAAGAATCTTCACAACCATTTACTTCTTCGTCAAAATGTTCAGCGTTAAAATCTGTATCTATGTGGCTATCGCACTTGTTGCAATATTCTATTGACATATATTTTATTCTTTAATTAGCTTATATCTTTTACCATTATGTTTAATTAAGGGTTAAGTTGGTTAAGTGCGTTCTTGCTAACATTCCACATAAAGACCGACCACTTTACTTTTGGTTGCTTTACGAAGGCTGGGCTTGGGACAGTTTCTGTTTTGCTCCATTCTTGTAAGCTATCGTTCTGTGCCAGTTTCATTATTTGCTCTTCGTTGCGAGCGTTGCGTGATTTTCTTAATAATGTTGCGTGTGATATTGGTTTCATTGATTTAATTTTTCAAATAGTTTTTTAATTTCTTTTCTTTTGGAAAATATAGTTTGCTTGTCCGGAATAAAGAGAGATGTTTCTGCAATGATCGGTGCTACCTGAAGAAGGGGAATTGAGCAGGATTGATCATCTCCAAAAGCACGATACTGGGTAAACTTACAGAATTTATACCCGTTTTCGTTTATTTCTAATGTGCCACCCAAAAGCTTTTCGCACATTTCTATCTTTGGTGCGAGTTTTGCTTTTTCTTCGGCGTCTTTTAGTAATTTCTTTTCGTTGGCCTTGCGCTCGGCTTTTTCTAGGGGTGTTTCATTTGGAAGTCCTCGTGTATTTTTTACATAAGCCGGAAAATAGCCGGAGTGATAATCCACGATTGCATTGAGGATAAGAGCATTTGCGTTTAAAATACCAGTTCTTTGTTTAAGATCCTCTAGCATTTTGTGGTGTATTTCAGAATAGTTTATTGTTTTCTTCATTTTAATGTTTCAATTAGGTTTCTAATAATTGCGCTGTGTGTTTGCTTTTGCTTTTTAGCTGTCTTTTTTACTGTCTTGTCGTGCTTTTCTTCTATACGATAGGTTCGTTTTATTTTCATAGTCCTATTATAAGCCATACGTATGGCAAAAGCAATATGGGGATAACTAGGGTTTTTTTAATACTTGTAATTTATCATTTTGTCTTAATTGTTCTTGTGCTTTTGCTAAAATCTGTCTTACTCTTTCCCTAGAAATACCAAACTCCTTACCAACTTCTTCAAGTGTTCTCTGTATTCCATCAACAAGTCCAAACGATAATTCTATTATTCTTCTATCCTTCGGTTTTAAAATACTCAAAGCATTAAATACTTTATCGCGTAGTACACTTCTCTCTGCTTCTTGATATAAATCAGTGCCATCAGAAAGTTCTAAAATCTCTGGTGCGTCTATTTGTAGATTTTTTATAGGTACTATTTTTATGTTCCTTTTTTCTTTCTGTGCTGTTTCAAAATAAACTAACCATTCTGGAAATATCTTTTCTCTTGTTGATCCTAAAACATCAGCAATTTTGTTTTGTATTTGTTCTGTCGGATATAATCTACAGCTTTCAATTCGCCCAGCAGTCTGATTATGCTCTCCTATTAGTTCTGATAATTCTTCTAATTTTAATCCTTTTTTAATTCTTAGTTTCTGCATTTCATAATTTTTCATAGAATACTTAATACTCAATTCAAAATCATCTTCCGTTTTTTCTTCTATTTCCGTATTTTCATCATCAAGAATAAAAGCAAGCCATTCTCCAACTTCTTCAAGTGTTATTTTTCCAATATTATAACCAAGTTCACAAGCTACTTCTTCTGCTAATGGTATTCTTCCTAATTCTTCCTTCAAAGAAGTTATAATTTTATGGAATTTGTTGTAGTTTTTAATTGATAATGAAATCATATTAGTTTTTTTAATCTTTTTAATGTCTGTTCGCTTCGCTTGTACTTTCCGGCGCGTTTATCTTGTGGCTTGTATCGGGTTTTTACTCCGTCCTTTAGTAAGTTTTTAGCTACTACCACGTCATAATTGTCCTTTATATGCTCTCGCAATACCTCTTTGGCCTCCTCTGATATCAATCCCTTTTGATGATCAAGGCCTAAAGCGTCTTTATACTCGCGTTCGTGTACTCCGTGTACCTGCCACGCGTGGCTTATAACCTTTTTGTAGTACAGATTGCACATATAGCATTGCATTTTGTCTGCCTGTGGCATTGTGGCTTGCTTGGCACGCTTTGAAACTTGCCACGCTGTCCGGTATTCGGTATACCGGTACGCTTGCCCCCTGCACGCGGTACAATATTTTACATTGTTAGCGTGGGGGGGGCTTGTTATATTAGCTTGGCATTTGGTGCATTTTTTCATTGTATTTTCTCGTAAATGTTTCCGATGATTTCCCATTTATAACCACCTGCCGTTTTTCTTTTCCCGTGAAGTACTGAAGATATGTTATTTCGATTTATTCCTGTCATTTCCATAGCTTTTTTAATGTTAGGGTACTTCGCAACCACATTTCCTGAAAGAGAAACCTGATGTACAGGCTTACCCCATAGAATAATTTTTTCTTCATCACCCTTCTTGCGATTTTCTTGAGCTGTAATAACTTGCATATTGTCAAAGGTGTACCCCAGTAAGCAATCAATTCTGTCCACGGATGGTCTTCCTTTATTGCTCCAATTACCCCTCTCCCATCTCCGAAAGAGTCTACGCATATCAGTGGCTTCGAGGAAAGCTCTAAATTCTGCAAGAGTAAATTCATCGTTCTGTCTACTATTTCTTTTGGAGCGTTCTCGTATCTTTGCATATAGGTTTGCTGTTAGTCCTTTATAAGTCAGACGCCACCGCCTTGTGTTCTCTAGGAGATTCAAAGGTGTTACCAATAATTGTTTTGTTTCTTGTGTTTGTTTCATTACAGTCAAGTATATCACCAGTTGAGATATTTTGCAAGATATATTTACCACTGCCCCAGAACACACACCAAGTTTTTGAATTATCACTTTCTTCTGGTATTTCCAAGTAGTCATTTTCATAAATCTCTACTCCATTTTTGTCTTTGAGTCCTGTGTATTGAAGCCAAACATCGTTTTTTTCTCCATCATCTAAATTAAATACTCCCTCATCTGCACCTCCATATCCACTTATAAGTTCTAATAATTTTGCTTTTGGATGCCACACTCTAAATTTTATTTCTCTTTTCATACAATTATAATAAATAAACTAATAATGATTATGATCCAGAAGAGTTTAGTCATACTCCTCCGCTTCGTATACCTCCCCGACCTTTAGCGCTAAAACTTCTGCCATAAACTCTCCTATAATTACCTCCTCCTCCGGTGTTAGTGTTTCCAAGTCTTTTTCGTCTATAACAGTATCGTTGTCATAATCATTCCCTATACTGTCATAAAACTGGTGATCATATATCCGCACTTCTTTGCTGTTTATTTCTATTGTGTGTTCTATTATTATTTTCTTGTATGTCATTTCTTCTGATAGTTTTTTTGTTTTCATATAGTTTAATTCAAAGTTAGTTGTGCTAGTAATTGCTCTGCTGTTATCTCATAGCACGAAAATCTGTCGGCATACTTTCCAACAAAGATCTCCGGATAGTCTTTTTTTAAGATCTTCTTTGCTTGTTTTTGTGCTTGTGCTTGTGTCTTTGCTTTTATTACAAAGTCATAGTCTGGATATTCCTCGCATACTTCGGCTCTTATGTAGTAGTTTTTCATATAGTTTTTATAGGCTATTCTTTATAAGTTCTCTTAATCTTTCAACCCGTCCTGCCCAATACTCTAGCCCGTGCATATCAACCATTGCATTTGGCTCGTCTAGTAGTGTTTGTGTGTTCTTTTTTGCTGTTTCTAGTTCTTTTATGTATTGTTGCATATAGTTTATTTAGTTATTTTATAATTAATCTCATTTGTTCCCTCTACTTCCACCCAGTCATTGACTTGGTATCTCTTAAGAGTAAAAGTCCAATTCTCTAAACAGTCCCCAATAGTCCAACCAATAAGTTTTGGATCTTCGTACCCGTCCGCCTCTGCCCAGTCTTTAAATTGTTCAGCAAGTTCTTCTAGTCCCTCAAAAATGCGCCCGCTTCCCAATTCTGACCCTTGCCCGTCTATCAATATGTAATAGTCTTTTTTTTCTTCTAAGTAAATCATATAGTTTTATTTATTCTCCTCTAATGACAATGTTCTCTCTATCTCTAATACCTCTTGGATCAAGTCCATTGTGCTACTTCCCACTTCGCCCTCTATTATGGATATGAGATCCCCTTGCTTTCGTGTTAGTGCTTCTATTTGTGTTGGTGTCATATAGTTTAATTTTAATTTATAATGCTATAATTGCCCCCTGTCATCCAGATATATGTTTCTAAAATGATTATCTCTTCTTTTGCTTCTTTGGTGTTTATCTTTCTTAAAAACATAATTCTTTTTTTCCATTTCGTTTTCTCTCTAATATCTGTTATTGATAATTCTACCACTCCATTTTTATTTATTATTTGTTTAATTCCCCTCATTTTTTAATTCTTTAAAACTTAATTCCGACAATTTATAATTACCTTGTTTAAGTATTTTTTCTTTTAATACTTCAATACTCTCTTCCTCAATAATTGTATTACCGAATGAAGTTATATCTTTATTTGTATAATTTATTTGTATTCGCATATTATTTTATAGACTATTCTTTATAAGTTCTCTTAATCTTTCGACCCGTCCGGCCCAATACTCAAGCCCGTGAAAATCTACGCTTGCATTTGGTTCGTCTAATAGTGTTTGCGTGTTCTTTTTTGCTGTTTCTAGTTCTTTTATGTATTCTTGCATATGGTTTATTTAGTTATAACTGATAAATAATAATTTTGTCTTTTGTATCGTGGTAGATTGTACTTTTTAAATATCTGCTCTGTTCGTGATACGCCTAATCCAACGTCAAAACCATTTTTGAATTCTTGCTTGTTTTTTGTGTCTTTGTTTAAGTCTCTAAATCCTGTATTCTTTGCCCTGTTAAGATATTTAATAACCTCGGTATATTCCTTTAGTGTCATTTCTATCTTTCCATAGTAGACCTCGCTCCCTGTGCCTATATATTGATAATTTCCTTTGTTAAAGTTTGTTATTTTCATTGTATTGCGCCGGATATTGCGCCGGCTCGCGTTAGAGTGTTGTTAATTATTTTGCTAGCTTGATAAAGTCCGTAAGTTTTGTGTCGCCTATAATTCTGATAGTTTCCTTTATATAAGCCCCGTCTTGGATCTCAAAATGATATTCAAGGCCATTCTTAGTGATCCACCCGCTTAATATCTCGCTTTCCGGTGTCGCTTGATATGTTTTAGGATTATGTGGCTTGATAGTTTCCAGAAAGTCCGCAATTTTCTTTTTATTTTCTGCTTGCTTCTCTCTCATTTCTAAGGAAAAGTTTTGATATTCTAAAACTGCATTTTGTACTTTCTTTTTAGTCATAACTTTAATATTATTGCCAACAAAATGCTTTTTGTATATTTCGGATCTTTGGCTTGATGATACGCCTGTATAACTATTCCATTCTAGTGGTTCTATATTTATATTCTTGTGATAGTCCCGTGACACTTTCCAAAGGCCGTTAATAATAGTGTAATAATCACATCGGTTGTCTTCTCCTTTCATAACTTCTATATCCTCAAAGCCTATATTTTCCAGTTCTTGTGCTGTTTTAATTGCTTTGTTAAGATAATCTATTGCGGTGTCCTCGTTTACTTTTATATTGTTTTTGATCATATAATTATAATATTATTTCTTCAGGTACACCCCAAAGAATGATTGATAATAGTCCGATAGATAGAATTGATAATGCTGTTAATAATACAATGCGCTCAAGTTTTTTTGTTTCCATAGTGTGATTGATTCCCTTGTATCTTGTCCGGTGCTTATGAGTTCCGGGCAAGGTGCAAGGCATAAACATTTTAATTATTTTTAATCATAAGCTTCTTGATAATCTTCTAGTGCTTGATCTGCTTCTTCTTCTTTTAGGCCTATATCTGATATTGCTAGTTGCTTCATTAGTTCTATGTCCATATATTTTTATAATTAGCTGTTAATTGTGTCTGATTCCTTTTACTTCTTGCAACCAAATGAATGCTTCACTTAGTGCTTCTTTGTTTGTATTTCCTACGGCAACCGCTCGGCCGTTAAAGATTGCAACCCATTTTTTCATAAATTTTAAATATTTTATTTGCATTTGTGTGTTTGTTATAGTTAATAATGTAAGATATAACACGACCAATTTATATCTATGATATAGCATATAATAGATGTATCAATCGTGCAACTGTGGATATGTATTATAGCACAAAATAGTGCTTTGTGTCAAATATGGGTATTTTGAACCCTTACAGAATAAGGTTATTTTATTTTCATTTTTGATGTGATAGGCTGGAAAGTGTTTATACTTTTTAAAAAATATTTATATTTTATAGTATTATTTTATTTTTTTTTGCCTATTTTTGGCTCTTTTTTTAAGTCTTATTTATAATATATATTAATATATATAATTATATAATTAAAATTAAAAAGACATATTTATATGTGCAAACGCAGTTAGACACTCTTGGAAGAGATCCGGCACAAAATAGACGTTTCACGTGAAACACTTTTGGCTTGTTGTGGTATAATATTGCCGGTGTTGCCGATCGTGTCAAGGCTTTTTGGTATTCTAGGCTTATATAATAAAGGTATATTGTTTTAGTGTTCCCCAACATATATTGTGGGACACGGGAACGCCTACACAATGCGGGTTATGATCCATATATTGCCATATATGAGTAAACCAACGCGCTACAATGCGATTTAAGGCCATCAAAATATTATAAACGATATAATGTTCCATTATACTATATACTAACCGCCAGTATTGGCTTGGCTTGCTATGCTTTATTTTATAGGCTTATTGTATGATTATTATATATAGTGCATAGAAATTGATCGCGAGGGGGTAGCCGGCCCCCGGAAGACGACCCCCACCCCTTTTTTCTAAGTACTATGTATGACTTTCACAAAAAATACCCCATTTTCGAAAAGGGGGTACACCCATCCCGATTAATGGTTCATTTTCATTTCCTAAATCTCAAAAATCTTGCCAGATTTTTTTCGATAATGTATAATAAAAAACAATGGACGTAGAAAAACTAAAAGCTATCGGTGAATATCTCCTAAAGGGTTTAACAGAACAAGAGGCTTGTGTATTAGTTGACATACCCTGGACCACTTATTTCAGACAAAAAGAAAACGATGAACCTACCCGAATCTATATCGAAAAGCTTGTCGTGAAATTTAAACTTAAACATCTCGAAGTAATACAAAAAACATCTTCTGAAAAAACTTCAATGTATCTTCTGGAAAAACTTCGCCCAGAAGAATTTGGAAATAAAAAACAAACAGAAGGTCCGACAATAAATATTATCAGCGCAATAATAAAGTCTATTCAAAATGACCCAAGTAATAGCATCATCTCCTTTAATCGTGGTGAGCGACAAAAAGAAGAAGAAGAGCAACCTAGAATACTCGAAGGAGCAACCATCCTCGATTAAACAAATGTTCCTCTCAGAAGAGGAGTCAGATTTTTATAATAATTTAAAGAATCCTACATGGAGATTAAATAATCTTTACTATATCGTTGACAAGCACGGTAAGAAAATAAAGTTCAAGCCAAACTGGGCTCAAGATAAAATACTCAAAAACCTTTGGTTCTTCACCATCATCCTCAAGGCTAGACAGCTTGGTATAACTACATTCTTTTGTCTTCTATACCTAGACCAGATTCTTTTTAAGGCAAATAAAACTGCCGGCATCATCGCTCACACTGATGGAGATACAAAGAAAATATTTGCTCGTATAAAATATGCCTGGGAAAACCTGCCGCCCAATCTTCAGGAATCAATCGGACTTCCTTCAACTGACTCCGTAGGTGAAATGAAGTTTCCAAATGGCTCCAGTATCTTCGTGGCACGTTCTACAAGAGGATCTACGTTGCAGTATCTTCATATATCAGAATTCGCAAAAATCTGTGCTAAGTATCCAGAAAAAGCAAGAGAGATAGTGACCGGTGCAATCAACTCAGTGGAGAAAGGGAACTTTATTTCAATCGAAAGCACCGCTGAGGGTAAAGAGGGCTACTTCGCAGAGTACTGCATGGAGGCTCAACAAGCCGAAGTAGAAGGCAAGCAACTCTCTGAGTTGGATTTTAAATATTTCTTCTTCCCATGGTGGGAAGAATACTCATACCGATTGAAACAAGGAAACACAATCACAAAGGAGTACTTGGATTACTTCGAAAAGCTAGAGAAGGTCCATAACATCATACTTGATGTAGAGCAAAAGAACTGGTACATCGCAAAGAAGAAGAAAAATGATGAGGATATGTACCGGGAATATCCTTCAATCTGGGAAGAGGCCTTCATGGCTCAAATCGAGGGAGCATACTACGCGCAACAGATGCAACGTGTCTATGAAGACAATAGAATTCGAAATGTTCCGTATGATGCCAGGTTTCCGGTGCTTGTTTTCTGGGATATTGGCTATAACGATTTCACTGTATTGCTTTTTGTGCAAAAAGTAGGAAATGAGATCCGATTTATTGATTGTTACTATAACCACAATGAAGATTTAAGGCATTATTATAATGTAATGAAAGAAAAGCCCTATGTTTATGGTACTAATTACCTTCCCCATGATGGTAATGTGGGCAGTATAAATGATAAAAAAACAAGGGTAGATATTCTTAGGGAGCTTGGGTTAAGAGATATTAGGGTGGTAGAAAGAACTAAAGATGTTACTGAAGATATTGAAAAAGTACGACAGTTGTTCTCTAGGTTCTACTTTGACGAGCAGAAGTGCCAGAAGTTAATTGAAGCTTGCCAGACATATAAGAAAGAGTGGGATGATAAATTGGGACAATTTAAGAATAGTCCAAAACATGATACAGCCTCCCACTTTGTTTCACCAATACGAACCTTATCTAATATTTGGAGAGACTTCATGATAGATGAAAGTAAGGTAAAAACAGAGATTTTAAATTTCTTCTAAAATAATTATCCACATATTGCACTTTTTATCCATAATATTGTATAATAAAACCAATGAAATCCATTCTAACAGAAAAGTACACTCCACCAGATCCAATAAAATATTCCGATGAGGAAAATCTTTACGTTGGAAAAATTCTTGCAAGACTTTTGCAAGCTAAAACTTCTCGCGACAAAATACACACAGAATTTAATGGTAAAACATATTTAGAGTGGTTCAGGAATAATGAAGAGATAGCAAACACCACAATTTTAACTACATCAGAAAACAAAGACCTTGCTGTTCATTCTGGAACTGTTGAGCAAAAACTTTTGGCTGTCATGGCTGAAGTAAATCGCTTAAATTTGACTGGTGAAACTAGAGTGTTTGACCAAGAAAATAACGAGCTACAAGAGCTTGGGATGGCTATCACTGACATAGTGCATAAAACAGAAGAGGTAGAGGAATCTGTTTCAGTAGCGAATCAAGAAAAGAAATTAATGAGACAACTTGAGCTTTTGAAACAGGGCACAGTTTTTATACAAGATAACTGGGTGAAGAGATGGAAGACTGAAAAAACTTTAAAAGGAAAATTTGATGGAAAAATAAAAGGAGTAGAGTGGACAGATAAATTGGTAAAAGTTTTCGATGGACCAGTGCGAGATATTCTTTATGGTCCAGGGGTTTATCTTGGAAACAATAAAATGTTTGGTACAAAAGGACAGCCATTTATCTTCACAATGAAAACTGAATCGTATGAAGAAAAGAAAACTCGATTCGGGATGAAAGACAAAGAAAATAAAAATGTTTGGGAACGATGGGAGAATGTTCCAAAGAAAGTAGTTCCACTTTTTGACATTGAAGGAATTCCAAATGCAACACTGGGAGGGGGTTGGGGAATTTCAGATGTTGATAATGATATGGTGCAGGAGATTCATTACCAAGATGAGATAAATGATGAGTATCAAATATTCTTAAATGGTATACCAATGCTTCCGGTGGGATTCCCTCTTTCGGCTATAACTCCAGGTGGTATGTTTAATATCGAAATGCAAGTTCTTCAGGTTATCAATCCGTTCTTCCCTTATGGAAGAAGCTTTATCGCTAAGACAGAACAGCTTTCAAAACTTCTCGATGAGATGATAAGACTGCTTTTGTTGAAAACACGGAAATCAATTCATCCACCCTACGCTAATATATCTGGAAAGGTTATTAGTGAAAAGTCGCTAATGCCAGGAGCAATATCTATGGGTATTGATCCTGGGGCGCTGGTGGCAATCGGGCAGGAAGGCCAAGGTGCCACGGCATCGGAATACCAGATGTTACGCGAACTACGAGAAGGTATCGATAGGGTTACAATATCCCCTCAATTTCTTGGAGAGGCAGGCAAGAGTGGAACTACAGCGACTGAGGTGGTTACTCTTCAACAGCAAGCACAAAAAACTATTTCACTTATTATTTTCGCATGTGGGATGCTTGAGAAGAAAGCACAATGGCTTCGTACAAAATATGTCATTGCAAATTACTTTGAACCAATAGGAACTGAGGTAGACGACATGCGTGAGAAGCTTGTGAATATCTACCGTACAATGTCTACGAAAACTTCAATACCAGATAGGGGTTCAGGGGTAAGAAAAATCATACCTATGGATGGGGTAGACATGACCCCAGAAGATATTTATGACGAAGAACAATATTCCGATACTCCAGAGACTGAAGTGGGAAGACGATACACTCGCGAGGAACTTGGGATGGACCCACTACAAGTACTTTATATAGATGTTAATATTTTAAAAAATTGTAAGTATATATTCTTTACTGAAGTAGAATCAAAACCAAGAGATACATCAGTTAATGCAAAGTTAATGTTCCGAGAAGAGCTTCGAGATATTCAGGCTATGATGAACATGGGCTCCAGACCAAACATGGAAGAATTAGAAAAAGCTTATGCTACAGTTTGGAATAAGAGAAAAGAAAAACTATTCGGTAAAGCGGCCACAGCACAAGAAATGGCACAAGAGGCTAGTCAAGGAGGGGGTAATGTTTTAAACGATAACGCACCTCAACTTCAGCCGGACTTAGAAGGAGCAACTCCATAAAATATGAAAAAAACGAGCGACGGAAAAACCGAACTCAAAAGAATAACCTTCCTACTTGAGGAAAGTATTCCAAAGTCCCAACAAGAGCGCAAGAAATACGTGGCTGATGTTGCGTTTTTTTATAGCACCATTTTTCGTGATAAGTTGAAACATTTTATTGGAATGCAATTAGAAGCACTTGCACAGGAAGGTCGACCAATAGTAGATGATCAGTTTATACGAAGTTCTATTTCGGTATTTCGGTTGATAGATGAGTGGATGGTGAATCAAACCACAGAACATATAGGTGATGTCGAAAACATTAGAAAAAATTTAGATGGCGATGAAGATTTTATTAATAAGTTAAAAGAAAATTATGAAAATTAAACAAACAAACGCAGAAGGTGAAGAAGAGGAAATCGAAGTGTCTACCCAAGCAGAGGTTGCTGTTATGGAGGCAAAACACAAAGAAGAGCTAGATGCTAAAGAAGGAAGCCTTTCTAGTCTTGTAAGCGAAAAGAAGGAGCTGGAAGACAAGATTTCCAAGATGGCAACCGAAAATATGAAAGAGGATCACCCGAACTTTAAAGTTCTTAAAGATGCTCTTGGTAAAAAAGACGAAGAAATAAAGGGTATAAAGACCATTCTTGATGATGATAAAAAACAGAGAGTGGCTGATGAAATGGATTCTCAAATTAAGATTGCATCAAGAGGTAATACCGAACTTGAGAAAAAAATTAATTTCCATTTAGAGAAAACTGTTATGGGATTACCAGAAGGTACAAAGGCAGAGCGACAGACCAAACTGGAAGCTGCATTTAAACTCGCAGCCGACAATTCAGGAGATGGTCCTGGAATCTTTGATGGAGGTACAAGTGGAGGAGGAAGAGGTGGGGGTGGGGTAAGTAGTGAGAGTACAAATGAATTTAGTTCAAAGGAAAAAGCTCTCGGAGCAAAGCTTGGTCTGAGCGATGCTGATTATAAAAAGTATGGGGCGCGTGTCTCTAAAAGAAATTAAATTATATGGCAAATAAAACAAAAGTACAAAAAGAAGAAGAACGAAGATTAGCTCTTACTCAAGAAGAGCGAGATGCTGAAGATGCACAAGAACCTCCAAAGAAAGCTGACACAGTTGAAATTTCAAAAGAAGATTTCAATAAGTTGATGGAAAAGTTAGATAGGCAAGCAAAGGATATTGATATTCTTTACAAGAGTGCAGATAAAAATGCAATGGCTAAAGCCCTTAATCAAGGTGGAGAAGTTTTGATTAAGAAGGTTAATCTTTGGACATGGGATAATACTGGGGTGATTGTCATTGGTACGGAATTGAAAACAAATAGATGTGAGGTTGTTATGGGAAAGTGGTATGAAGACCAGAGTGTAGCTGTGGCATTAGAGAATGGTGAAGTATTAACAGTTCCTTATATTGAATTTGCTAGAAAGATTCTTAATAAGATTCCAGCTGAAATTATCTCTACTAAGAAAGAATACGATGCCAATAAAAAAGAAGTTATTATTTACAAGGTCCAGCTTCCAAATGGGAAGACACTGGAAATAAACTCCTCATTCATTAATTAAATCTATGGAACAATATATAAATGATAAAAAAATAGTAGCTGCAGTAAATCTTGAAGAAAAGACCCCAATGAATAATGATATGGTGCAAGTCTGTTTCGAAGATTTAACTAAGGAAGTAATGCCGAAGGTTAGGTTTGAGCTTCTTGTTACTAATGAACCTTCTGATTCTTTCTATGAAAGGGAAAAATTAAAAGCGCGCGTAGGTGCTATTCTTTTTGGAACATTGCACGAGTATGGTATCAAGTGGGGTGAAGTGAATAGCATGAGTGATGCTATGGTGGACTTGGTGAATAACGGCTTCAAAAAAGCTAGTGATGTAAAGTGGGGGTATGAGAAAGAGCTTATTCCTTTAATAGAAGTTAATAAGGTTTTAGTTGAAAATCATGGAAAACAAGCAAACGATACAAATGTATCTAGCACCACAGGAAGTGGACCTGATACAGAAGATAAGGGATAAGTACCAATTTGGGGAGATAATAATAGAGTGCCGGGATGGACTTCCTTTTCGGATAGGACAGACGGTAGTTTATGAGAAGTTATCCACATATTAATATTGCTATACTTTTTATTTGTTTGGTTGTATAATGATTTAGTAAATCTAACGGAAAAACCGCAGATTGATATCAGATTAAATTCTGGTTTCAAACTGCGGTTTTTTTTGTAAGATAAATATTTTCTGCCGAAAGGCACCACGACATGAAAAGTCGTTTAACACACAGGAGATAAGCGAATCATTATTAACATGATAACTAAATAATGAATAAATAAATTATTTAGCAATATATGGCATTTATAAAATGGAAAGGAAAAACAAAGACAGAGTGGTTTCCAGTAACCACTTCAACAGTTCTTGCAAAAGGCACGCTTGTTGAATTTACTTCTGGATTAATCGCTGCTGCTGACGCTGATGAAACAGCGGGAGGTGTTCGTGGGGTTTTAGCAAAAGCTATCGTTGCTGGTGATGCAGACTACGCAAGTGCTCGTAAGGTTCCAATCTTGGTCCCTGTAGAAAAGCACGTTGTTTGGGAAGCAGATGCTACTGGCACATTCGCTGCTACAGACATTGGAGTAGAATACGGAATTTCCGATTCTGGAACTGTTGACAAAGCAGAAACTACTACTGTTCACTTCTTGGTGACTGAATTTGTTTCAGCTACAAAGGTTCGTGGATACTTAAAGATCAATGGGTCTTTTTAATAATTAATTAATAGAATAAAAAAATATGGAACTCTCAATAGCAAATTTACCTGATTTCGTTCGAAATGCAGAAATCCTTTTCCTTAAAGGATTAGATGCAGTGCCTATGGCAGCGCGAGAATCAGGGATCTTCCGAGTAGATAGTATTCCAGATCATGTCGGTAATACCAAAGAGTATACTGAAATCGATCTTGAAGAATACGCTAAGAGGAAATTAGAAGGTGACCAAGCAGTACGCGCACGTGTACAGCAAGGTTACAGCAAGATTGGTACACTTTACCGTGTAGCTCTCGATATCGGTATTACTTACGAAATGAGACACTACAACAAGTATGTTGATGTCATCACTCGTTTGCAAAACCTTGGACAGACTGTTGCAAAAAGAATGGAACTCGATCTTTCACATAGACTCACTTTTGCCAACTCCACATCTTATTTAGATATGGATGGAGTAACTGTTGATACTACTGTCGGAGACACTCTAGCTCTAGCTTCAACAGCTCACACTGTTCGTGGTTCAGCTACAACTTTCAGAAATCGTTTATCCAATAACCCATTGTTCTCTCGTGGATCATTGGAGGGTATGGAGCAAATGATAACTGAAAATAGTATCAACCAATTCGGTGAAAAGGTTGTTATTCCTTATGACATCATTTGGAGTACTGAAGATGCAAACACTGTAAACACAATAAAAGAATATTTGAAGTCAACTGCTTCTCCAGATGCTTTAAATGCTGGAACAGTGAATGTATATCAAGGAAAGTATAAGCACGTTATTCTTCCACGCGTAGCAACTACTGCTGCCGGTGCGAACGATGCAACGAAAGCAAAATACTGGGGTCTAGCTTCATCTACTAACAGTCAAGGTATCTTGGCTATTAATGAAGAGGCACACCTTAAAGCAACCTCTTCAACTGGTTCAAATACTGAATTCTCTACTGAGGACTGGAACATGGGCGCGACAGGTGGATACTTCATTGTTGTCCCAGGTGCTCGATTCTTCGCAATCTCACTTGGAGATGGTACTGCTTAGTAAATTAAAAACTTAAATGGTTTAGGGTTATGAGAGAGTAAATCTCTTTAGGACGGTGGTGGACTTCTAAATCGAAAAAAAATATGCCTTTATATTCAAAGGACGCGGGTTATGGAAGACAAACAATTTCTTCTGCTGTAAATCCTACATTGTCTGGAAAGACAATGATTGTAGGAAGAGCTGGATTAGCAAACAGGAGTATGGTTACTCAACTATTTGGACCTGATGTTGATGGTACTGTACGATACTTTGCAACAGTAGATGCAGCGATAAGCGCTTGTACTCCTGATGCAGGTGATACAATTTATGTCCTTCCTGGACATACAGAGACTGTTACAGCTACAAGTATCGCTCATGACGTTGCAGGTGTTCGAGTTGTTGGATTGGGATATGGTTCCATGCGACCTACCTTTACTTTTAGTAGTGCTGCTGCAACTATTACAGTTTCAGCTGCTAATTCTAAGTGGGAAAATTGTAGGTTTATTGCAAACTTTGTTAACGTAGTAAGTGCATTTACATTAACTACTTCGGTAAGTTGTCATGTAGAAAACAACTACTTCCTTGATACTTCTTCTATTTTGAACTTCTTGGTTTGTGTCACTACAAGTGCTACAAACAATGAGTCTGATGGACTACAGTTCACAAATAACTATGTTTACTCACTTGCAGTATCTCCTGGTGCGGTGGTATCTATTCTTGCGAACGAACTTCGTGTGCAAGTTTCAGACAACGTTGTAGACAAAGCTGCTACAAACAATGCTGGACAATTAATTACATTGTCTACAAAAATTGTTGGTGGTATAAGAATTCTGAGAAATATGCTAACTGTAACTGGTGCCGCTGGTACTACAGTTGGTATTCTGTTCACAGGTTCTGGAACTTCAAGTTCTGGTATCTGTGCATTTAACCTCGTAAACTCTTTAGATACTACTGCTGCATTACTTGCTACCGCTGGTACAAAGATTTCTTTCCAAGAAAACTATGTATCTGGTGCTGTTGATGCTTCTGGTACACTATTACCTGCTGCAGACAACCCAGCATAGTCACTTTTGTGGCTTCACTCGCACCTCTTCGACCAGGTGCGGGATGAGGTCATAAACATTATTAATCTAATGCAAAAAAAATATGAAAAATTATTCAACAGAAATAGCCCTGTTCACTGCTATAAATGCCATTGGAACTTCTCTAGTATATCCTGTGTCTGATTGGCAACATGTAATGTTTTGCCTCTCTTCACAAACCAGTGCCAACTTTACAATTAAATTCCAGGGATCTTTTTCAGATACAGCTCCAACTTTTAGTTCAGCACAATCTGCTACTAATAGATGGGATTATATTCAAGTAAAAGACTACCAAAACAATGCTGCCATAGATGGAGACACTGGAGTGGCTTTTGCTGGAACAGATGATGTGCGGATGTTTGAACTCAATACTAATGGATTGAAGTACATAGCTGCTACTATTACAGCTCGTTCTGCAGGATCGGTTAATCTACATTTTTCAGGATTTACTAACGAATAAAACTATGTCTACTCAACAAGAATTAGACAAGTTGGAAAAAGAAATTAAACTTGCTCAAGAAAAATTGAGTGACATAATGACTGCTATAAATCAAGAAAATCTAGCATTAGAAGATAGGAATAAAGAAAAAGAAAACACTATTAAAGAATTAGAATTACTTAAAAGTGATATAGAGAATAGAAAAGAAGAAGAAAGAGATGCCTTAAATAATTTTAAGGACAATAAAGAATTACAGAACAAACAAATTTTACAACTAAAGGATAATATAAAAGAAAGTATTCAAAAATTTGAAGAAGAAAAACTAGAAAAAGAATCTATCTTAAATATTTTAAGTCTGGAACTTGAAAAATTAAAAGGGCAAGACCAAACTATTAAAGATGAAATTGATTCAAAAAACTCAGAACTTCTTAATTTAATTGTGGAAAAATCAAAGGAGTTACAAATATTAGAAGATGATATTTTTAGTAAAAAACAAGAAAAATCAAGTGTTGATATTGAGTTAGCGGGGGTTCAGAAACAAATAGATTTATTGGGCCTAATAGCTAAAAAAGAATTATTGAATGAGATTGAGGATAAGACTAAAGACAAAGAGAGAGAGTTTTATAATTTAAATGATTTAATTTCCATAAGAGAGTCATCAATCACTGATCTTGATAAGTATATATCAGGTCTTTTCCAAGATAAAAAAAATTTACTACAACAAGTGAATGAGACTAAAAAAATACTAGAAGCTCAATCATTAGAAAAAGATGAATTTATTAAAGCTAAATTCGTTCTTCAGAAAGATAAAGAAGCATTAGATCAACGAGAAGAATTTACTAAAGAAAAGTATCAAGCAGCAGGTATTAAATATAACTAAAACAACATGGCCAGAAAAGATACAGTTTGGACAAATAAACCAGGAAGATATATACAAACTCTTAGTCCAACTGGCTACGATGTTCTTATCAATGGCACAGATCGCTATTTAAATTTCTTGGATGTTTCAGGATCTTCCGGCTATGGGTTCAGAGACAATGCGGGAACTATGCAGTTTAAGGACTCCGTAGGTTCTTGGGTTGCGTTTGGGTCTGGCGGTACTGGGTTCAGTGGGGAATTACTTGATTCTACCTCTACAGCAATTGCGGTAGTTTTAAATGGGTTAATTATCAGCACTTACTTTACTCCAGCAGCAGGTTTCCTATTACAAGAAGATGGATTTTTCATATTACAAGAAAATGGAGACAAAATTATATTATAAGATAAAAAAATAAAATGGCAGATTCAAAAATAAGCGCACTAACTAACTATACTACCCCAGCATCAACAGACGTTCTTGCTATTGTTGATATTGGTGGTGGGACAGTAACAAAGAAAATAACTTGGGGAAATCTTTTTACCTCTCCAACACTCATTACGCCCGCTCTCGGTACTCCAGTTTCAGGAGTGATGACAAACGTCACAGGACTACCAACAGCTGGACTTGTAAACAACGCTGTAACAAACGCTAAAGCAGCCCAGATGGCTACCAAGACATACAAGGGTCGCACCTCGGCTCTTACGGGTGATGCAGAAGATGTGGCTGTGGCAACTCTTAAAACAGACCTTGTACTAGTCAAAGGAGATGTAGGTCTAGGAAGTGTGGACAATACAACCGATGCGGGTAAGCCAGTATCAACCGCACAGCAGACAGCACTCGACCTCAAAGCTAACTTAGCTTCCCCTACATTCACAGGCACAGTTGTTTTGCCTAACTCTCAAATTTTAACGACCCCTGTTTTTACAGGACTTCCTACTGGCACAGGTGTAGCTTCTGCCGCCACTGTTTCAACACTTGTTGCTAGAGATGCAAATGCAAACATATCAGCAGATAGCGTATTACAAGGCTACACCACGACAGTAACAGCAGCAGGCACGACCACCCTTACGGTAGACAGTACATATCTACAATTCTTTACAGGGTCTACAACTCAAACACTAACCCTTCCCGTTGCAACAACACTTGTTCTTGGTCAGCAATTTTATATCCGAAACAACAGTACAGGTGCGGTAACAATAAACTCATCAGGTGCTAATGTGGTGCGTATTCTTGCGGGAAACACTAGAGCGATTGCAACTTGTATTCTTGCTTCTGGTACAACCGCAGCTTCTTGGTCAGTAATGTATGTGGGAATAAGTATTACAGATGGAAAAATACTCACAGCATCTAACACCCTTACCCTTGCTGGAACAGATGCTACGACCATGACGTTTCCTACTACATCAGCAACAATAGCAAGAACTGATGCAGCTCAAACATTCACAGGAGTACAGACGTTTGTTGCACCTATCCTTGGCACCCCAACATCAGTAACTCTCACTAACGCTACAGGGCTTCCTATAGCTGGTCTTGTAAACTCCACATCAGCAGCTCTTGGCTTGGGTACCATTGAGCTAGGACACGCTACAGATACAACAATCGCAAGAAGCTCGGCAGGAGTAGCCACTATCGAGGGAGTAAGAATAGACACTGTTGCCACAACAACCGAGGTATCAAATGCCACTCCTGCCCCTGCAATAACAGCAACACGACACACGCACACTATCACTGCTTTGGCAGCGGCAGCAACCTTTGGTGTTCCAACTTCTTCTATAGCCCTTACAGACGACAACACCTTACTGATAAGAATAAAAGACAACGCAACGGCTAGAGCTTTGGTTTGGAACGCAATTTTTAGAGCGTCTTCTGATTTGGCTTTACCCTCAACTACAGTGGTTAGTAAAACGCTGTATTTGGGATTTAAATATAATGTTGCCGACACTAAATGGGACTTACTAAGTTTATTAAATAATATATAAAATCATGGATATACGAATTTGGATTAGCCCTTCCTTATGTGGCTGTGAAATAGAAATAAACGCAATGTGGGCTGTCGAAGCCATCACTGACGAACAGGGTCGAAAGGTTTCGTACCAACACCCTGTGCCTTTTACGGTGCAAGGATTAGAAATTAAGAATGTTTGTGCCGACCATCAATCAATCTTATCCCAACCAATAGACGAGACACCTTTCCAAGATTTTAATACAGACGGAACATTAAGACCACAACAGCGGGGCTATCTCAAACTTCCTATTGCTGAACCAACCGATGCAGAAAAATTGTATGTCGGTATATATTCTATCCGAGGGCAGAAATTTATCCCAGATACTTGCGAATGTGAAATCTACGAGATTGTAGAGAATGGAGTTATTCGAGCAGAAAAGCATCCAACCCAAACAAAGAAATGTGAATGCCACGAGGATGATGATGACCAACACACCGAAGTATATAAAGAAAATATAGAAAAGAGTAAAGCAATTAACGCAGTTATGGAAGCTGAAACAAAGCTAAAAGCAGAGGATATCAGATTCTCATTTGACGAAGACAGAAATCTAACACTAATTATTAACGATACAGAAGTGCAGGATATAACTATATTACAAGATGCTGTAGACGATGAGCTAGGAATTAACAAGGTACGAATAATGTAATGGCTTTCCCGTACACCCAAACAGGACAAAAGATAAGTACCGTAAGCCAGGGGGTAACCGTATATGGTTGTTTTGGGATGGGAGGACTCAACAATCCAAGTGCTACCGAGGCAAATGCTCAAAACACAGTAAAATTTGGTTTTACTGCAACAAACTTTAGAGTCTTCTTGGCGGCCAATACTCTGTCTGGTAACCTGGACATCACTGTCAGAAGAAACACCGCTGCTGGAAACTGCACAGTGCGGTATCTAACAACTGTCACTGGAGAAAAAGAAGACCTAACAAATACCGATACGTTTGTTTCTAATGACATTTCAGCAATCGAATATAAGGCTGCTGCTGGAACTGGAAGTAGCCAACCTCAAACTATTCAAACAGTCATAACTCCTGCCACTACTCAAGGAATTACCTATGTCTCTTCTCGCCCAGGAATTAGAGCTTTCTCCACAAATAATCTCGTAAACCCTATCCAGATTGGCGGTGGACTAGAGGTCGCCTTAACTGAAACTCTTACTCAACAGACTTTCAGAGTAGCTGGAACTATCGCTAACTATGCCGTCAGATGTAGTGCCAATACCAGAACTGCAAGTGATGTAACTTGTGGTATCAGAAAAGCTGGTGCGAACGGAAACAGTCTAGTTACTTTTGCCACAGGAGCAGAGTACATACAAGACACCACAAACACAGATACTATTACTAGCGGTGACTTGATAAACGGGCATACAACCTTAGGTGCGAGCGGAGGAACCTTTAGCCAAACACTACAAACTTTCGAGTTTACAGCGACAAGCGGTACAGACATTCAATATCTTGCAGGGGGTCAAAGTGCCTTTCCTGTGTCGACTACAAGATATGTAGCACTATCTGGTATTCCAACACAACAAGCGACCGAAGCAAACAATCAATCAAAAATATATCAACCAGCTACGTTTAATTTGATGAGAACCTTTGTGGGTACTAACACTCTTACAGCAACAAGTACAATAACTTTCAGAAAAAATAGTGTGAATGGTAATCAGACTTACACCTATACCTCAGCAGAGGTGGGATTTAAAGAAGATACCACTAATACAGACACAGTAATTAGCGGGGATAAGGTTAACTTTCAAATAGCAACGGGTGGAACGGGCACTTCTATAACTGTAGGAACTTGGGGAGTAAACGCCACTTATCCAGCTGGCGGCAATTCCAATTTCTTCTTTTTTCATTAATTAACAAAAAACATGGGATTGTATCGCGGTGGCTTAATGTAATCGTGGTATAATATATACAAAATGAACTTTATTACTAACAACCTCGAGACTTTAATTTTATTAGTCATTTCTTTAGTACTTGGAGCTGACAGACTCCGCATCGGAGGTGCTTCAACTCGCAAGCAAATCTCAGACGACTACAGAGAACGAAACGCACAGCTTGACGCACAAATAACAGAGCTGAAAAAACTTCATTTAGAAAACGCAATAGAGCTAAGTGCAATCAAGGCAATGTTATTAGAAAAGGATAAGCATATCGAATCTTTAACAAAACTAATTCAAGGCAAAAACCCAGAAATGGAAAAACTCCTCGAAAGAATCAGCGAGTCAAACAAAGCAATGATGCAATTTATGGAAAAGGTAAACGAAACTCTTGTAGTCAGTCATAGGGAAATGAAGTATCAAACAAACATGCTTGAAAACACAGCGAAAAGAAACAGTAAAATAGACGAAGCATCTTTGTCTCACGATGGAGAACCAGCACTTATCCCTAATGAGTAAGTATCAACTATGAAAAAACTACATTACATTCTTTGGACTCCTATCGTTGCAGACAGATGCCGTATGTCTTACACACACGACTTCGATGACTACCCGTGCAGAAAATGCAACATGAACGCCTATTCTTTTGGACAGACACTTATTCATAAAAATGTCGCTAGGTTATTAGTAGTAATATTATTGATTATTATGTGCTTAATTATATATTAAAAATGAACGAAACAAATACATATAAAAGACTAAAGAACAACTCTCGTACAAATGTACCCGACAAATTGATAATTCATCACGGTGGTGGAACTGATTTGGAGCCACTTTTAGACACTTCAAATCATACAGCACAAACAATGGAAGCATGGCATTTGGCAAAGGGTTGGGACGGACTTGGGTATCAATATGTTATCCATAAAAACGGAGACATTTGGCGTGGGAGACCCGAACACATACAAGGTGCTCATGCCTTAGGTCAAAACTCCGCTAGTATAGGTATTTGCTTATCAGGAAACTTTGATGCCACATTACCTACTAAAGAGCAGGAAAACGCACTGATAAAACTTATAACCGAAATACGAGGGCGTTATCCAGTGATAGGGGATAAGATATTCCCTCACAGAAAATACGCAGTCAAATCCTGTTTCGGCAGAAAACTATCAGATACTTGGGCGTTAGACTTAATGAAACAAAAGCCCACTTTAACTAAAGACACCATACTGAAAAAGGTCGAGGAATTAAAAACCTTAATAATAGAATTATAATATGTCAGACAAATTTGCATTTCTTACATCAGTTCGTTTTTGGAATCTTGCGATTGTAGCAATCGTGATTGTTCTTAAAAAGAATGGGGTGCTCATTGACGATTCTTTGGTCACTACAATCAGTGAAATAATCGCTCTTACACTTGCAGGATCAACAGTAGTACGCACAGCAGATGTACAAGCAGATGCTAAAGTAAAAGCAGCTCGTGTATCTTGTGAAAATTAATAACTTAAATATATGGTAAAATAATACTCAGTAGTTCCCATAACTCTATCCGCGGGGGCATTATGGTTCTTTGTTTGGCTCCTTAAAATAAGGTCTTCACGGGCTAATAATAATCCAATACTAGATAGACAAGAATTCCACTATTCACATAGTGGTTTTTTTGTTGATAGTAGTATAATTATGTAAACAAGCCTGTACTTTTTACAATCTAACCCCCATTACGATGAACATGCCACTCGAACCACAACGTGCTTGCTGCGATTCGTGTCATGAAACTTTTGGTCTGAAGGAAGACCGAGAAGAATACCACGGAAAGTGGTATCACTCTGACTGCTGGAAAAAGCTCCGAGCACGCCAGATCAAAGCTTTGCTCGTGGTGAACTCCTCAAGGCTCTCCACCCGATTCAAAGTGAGGTGAACCGTGGACGCGCCACTGTGGCCTATCAGGAAGCACTACAAAGAACCTGAAACTACAGACGAGATGGTTTTTACAAACGATATATATAATACCGTTTGTAATGGCCATCGCAGAGGCTTTGATTATGTTCGCTACCTGTTGGTAGGTTTCATCTGGGTAGATAACCCAAAGTCTTCGGACTTCGACTTAGCTCGCCGCTGTTTTCCATTTGCACAAAATGTGTTCGTTGAAAGCAGGTGTCCACAATGCCTCTCCTACCATCGCCCAAGGATTGCCGCATGAAGCGCAACAACGGCAGGCTCCGTACATTCCGCAGTCGTTATCGCTACTCTCACCATGGTCGCAGATACTAGGAGGTATCATGCGCCGCCTGAAAGACATGTTCTCGCATGCGATGTTGAAATTTGAACTTTGTATCATCTTCATACTCGTTGTGTACGCTATCACTAGGAGGTGATACATTCTAAGAGTCAGAGCCATTTTTTGTTCTGGCTCTTTCTCTTTGATATACTGGTGCTGTTGTTGATTAAGTGGTTATCCACAGATTATTGCCTTTTAAATCCTATAGTTGTATAATAAACCCATAAAACGCCTCATCGAAAAACGAAGGGCATTAATAATTAATTTTTATTATGCCAACATATCAATACTCAACTTTACTGTCAGACGTTAATGCAAAAATTAAAGGCAAATCAGGGATACTGATCTCTGCTGTTTCTACTTTAAACCAAGGTGTCCGACAAGTTCTTTCTGAACTTGATTTAGTTTCTAATCGAAGACGATCACAACTTACCCCGAATTTGTTTTCTGGTCTTTTTGAATATGCAGCACCTACAGATTTAAAGGGATATGGAATTATCACTGTGCAAGACCAGACATTTTCTCACGCGAGGGATTGGAGCCTTGTACCCTTTGAACAGTTTATGCGCAGACAAGATGGAAACACTATTGCAATTTCTGATTATGATGGAGTAAGGAAAGTTCTTTTGAATACTTACAACCAATCTTATAATATTGACTCCACAGATGACAGAACAATAAGACCAAATGCAAAGACAACCATTTCCTCTATGGATGCACTTACATCCGGTGGTGGCACATGGGGACCATTCGGAGATGTTACGGCCGGAGAAGTCTACCAAGATAAAGATAACTTTGTAGCAGGAAGTGGGAGTATTCGTTTCAATATAAATGCAGCGGCAGGTACTACTGCTGGAATAGTGAATAGCACTTTGACCTCATCGGACATGAGTGAATATTTCTTGCAAAATGGTCAAGCTTTTATTTGGGTTTATATTACTTCAACCACAAATCTTACTAATTTTATATTGCGACTTGGATCAAGTGCTAGTGCATACAACTCAAAAACTTCGACTACACAAGCTGATGGCACAGCATTTGCTTCAGGTTGGAATTTACTTAGATTTGATTTATCTTCTGTAACACTTACAGGGGTTCCTGTTAATACAGCTATAACTTACTGTGCTATCTATATGACAAAGACAGCAGCCAAGGTAAGTGAAACAGCTTATAGATTTGATTTTCTCGTATTAAGGAGAGGCCAAGTAAACAATCTTTACTATTACTCATCTTTTGGATGGCAGACATCGACTGGTGTGTATCTAAGAAACAGTACAGCATCTTCTGATTTACTTAATGCTGACGAACAGGAGTATGAAATTATCCTAGCAAAGTGTGCTGAATTAGCAGCTGAAGAAACAGACGAAACTACTGTTTCAGAAAAAATGGCATCCCGATATAAAACATTGGTTAAAGAATATAAAATGGATCATCCAAGTGAATCATTACAAATTATTAACACTGTTGCAGATTTTGTGAAATTATAAAATGGCAAAAACATTTTCATATAAAAAATTACAGCAGATACGAGAACTTCAGATAGAAGAATTAAGGCTAATGCTACCGCTAGGAATGACCGAAGAATTTTTAAAGTTGGTGGAAATGAGAGTTCAAACTTTAATTATGGCCGGATTATTTGATGATGATATAAGGGGTGAAATTAAAAAGCAATGAAAACCAGTACGTACACAATCGAAAATTTTAAGACTGGTCTCCACCTTCTTGAAGACCAAACAAAAGCTCCGCCTTCAAGCGCGAGGTATATGTCAAATGTTCAGATAAGCGATCGTGGTGGAGTATCTAACCGCCCAGGCACACTTCTTCTTGGTACAAACAACACTTCAGCTCTTGGTGTAAAGGGAGCCTTTGTATTTAAAAAATCTCAAGGGAGCGCTGAATATCCAATGAAAGCTTACGATACTTTCTTGGAATATTATCACGCTACTGCTGGATGGACTAGACTAAAGGCAGGGTTCACTTCAGCACAAGAATTCGGATTTGTATCATCCTTGGTTAATACTTCTAACCAGGATTATCTTTACTTTTGTAATCGCACTGAGGACTATCAACGCTGGAATGGATCAGTGACACTTTTGAACGGAGCAGTCTTGGCAGCAGCTACAACAATAACCGTTGATTCCACTTTGAAAGATAACGTCTACTTCTCAGGCACAGCTTCTGCTAATGCCGCCACTACTGTAACTGCCCCCTCTGGAACCATCTGGGCCACAGATATGTGGAAGAACTTCATTTTACACATTGTCGGGACTGGAAAAGTGCGAAGGATAACTTCCAACACTGCCACCGTTTTAACTTTTGATACTCTTGGTGGTGCTCCTGGCAACGTGGCATTTGAAATAAGACAACTTGCCTTCCCTCTTTATAATATTGGAACTGTCGCTACTGCTGGAACCACCACTCTTACGGGCACCGGCACCAATTTTCTATCCGTCTACCAAGTTGGAAACACTATCTACATCGATGGTGAAACTTCAAGAATAGTAGCGGCCATAGCAAGTAATACATCTTTAACCAGCACTGTAGCTTTTACTAATACTGCCAGTGCATTGAAACATAGACTCAAAAGAGAGATAATTTACGCTGACACGGTCATCGAATACACTGATATAGATTTAGCTACAACATTTACCGTTGTTTCTGCTCATGCTGGTTCTGATAATGTTGCTGTCACTTCTGTACCGCAAGTATTCCCTGGCGCACCTAAGGGAAATAAGCTTGAAGCAATTCAGGGTAGAACTTATGTAGGTAATGTAAAATCAGCTGTGTCGAGAGATAGTGCTGGAGCTTTGCAGGGTTCAGACCAAGCTGGTTCTGTGTTTGTTTCTAATTTACTAGATCCAAGTAGGTTTACATTTTCAGCTACTCGGGTTGCTGGAGAAGGAGACATAATAAATATGCCATACGGAGGTGGAGAAGTTACTGACATTAAGGGTCTGGAAAATGTAGCTTACTGCTACAAGAAGGGCTACATCGAATCTCTAAGGTACTCTCAAGATGCTAATGACTTTGCTGTGCGAGAGCCACTTAAAACCGGTAAAGGTTCTTTAAATAAAGTTATCAAAGGAACTGATGACCATTACTTCATGACAACCGACAAACAGCTGACGAGTCTTGGACGTGTTAGGCAAAAAGATATAACTCCTCAGTCTGAAAATATTGGGCTCCCAATTAAAAGACTTTTGGATGTGTATGACCATACTGATTTTAATGGGATAGAATATCGTAACAGAATCTATACCTGCCACAGAACAACTTCTGATGATACTTTTAATAATATTATTTTAATTTGGAATAAACAGTTAAAATCTTTTGAAGGCATCTGGACTCTACCCGCTGGATACTTCTTTGAGTATCTAAATAATTTATATTACACCGAATCCAGTGGAGCGAATGTCTGGCAGATGTTAGTAGGCAGGTCTGATGTTTCTGGCACTAATACATTCCCTGTAACTTCGGAATGGAAAAGTAATTTTTTTAACCTACTGCCATTAAAAGTTTCTACACAGGCTATCAATAGTATTTTTCTGGAAGGATATATCACAAGTAATACCGCATTTACTTTTTCTTTGTATAAAGATTTTTCTGATGAGGCGGTAATTTCTTTCACATTTGGTGGGACCGAGGAAAATATGATAGTTGGCAATACAATCACAAGATTCATGGGTTCGACTAATCTAAGTTCGCAACCTTTAGGAACTGTTAGTGATCCAGACGCAGACGGGAACAGACGGTTCCAATTTTTGGTTTATTTTCCCTACATTTTTGGACAAACATTTTCTATCGGAGTACAATCAGAAGGTAAAGATATTTCGTGGGAATTAATTAGGTGTGCTTTAGGGCTGAAAGAAGATATTAGCACCAAGATAGCGAATATAAAAACAATATGATTAAACTTTGTATACAATGTAATATTAATCCAGTAAAAAGAAAAAATAATATTTTTTGTAGTATTTATTGTCAACATCAAACACAAAAAAGAGTTCCAAAAATTTGTAAACAATGTCAAGTAAATAAAGTTGGTAGACCAGATAAATCTGATTTTTGTAGTCATAAATGTGCTGGTTTTGCCAGAATTGGATTTAAAAATTCAGAAGAAACTAAAATTAAAATGAGTAATTCTGCAAAAAAAGCTGGAACTGGTAGATGGAATAAAGATAGAAAATATTCCGAAGAACATTGTAGAAATATAGGTAAAACAAAAATTGGAAATAAAAATGCAGTTGGTATTAAATTATCCAAAGAGCATAAAGAAACATTAAGACAATTAGCAAAATTACCAAAATCACAAGAAATTAAAGACAAACTTAGAAAAGCAAATTTAGGCAAAAAACAATCTATCGAAACTAGGCTAAAAATGAGTGAAGGAAGAAAAGGTGATAAACATTGGAATTGGCAAGATGGGAAAACTTCTGAAAATTTAATAATAAGACATTCTTTTGAAATGAAATTATGGCGTAAAGCATGTATGGAACGAGATGATTTCACAGATCAAAAAACTGGTCAGAGGGGTGGAGAATTAGTGGTGCATCATATAAATAATTTTTCAAGTTTTCCTGAGTTAAGAACATCGATAGAAAATGGTATCACTTTATCTAAAGAATCTCATATAGAATTTCATAAAATATACGGGAAAAGAAACAACACCCGAATACAACTAAAAGAATTTTTAGGTATTAAAAAACAAGAATTAAAAAGTCCATATTTCAAAGAATTAATTAAAACAATATAATGCCATTTATTAAACCAATTTCAATACCGCCTAAAAGTATTACTAAAAGTATTACGTCAGCTTCTTCTACTATAAAATTAAACAATATAAAATCTTGGAAGAAAAATTCACTTGGAGTTTTTATAGATTTAGCAGCTAGTGATTTTGGTACACGAGCATTTGGTGCTTTAAGAAATGCTACTGGAAGTATTCTGGAAATTGTGGAGCTAGATCCAAATACTATAGCGAGTACTGATGTTACCTTACTAAAAAGAGGGCTTTCGTTTGATGGTGGTTTTGACACCGAGGTAACTGCATACAAACTAGATTGGCCAGCGGGAACACTTTTTATGGCAGGAACAGATTTACCTCAATTATTAAATTCATATTCGCAAATAACTGATGGGATTTTAGCTCCTACGAGTACACCTGTAAAAGTGGGTGATATTTTCGTTAATACAGTATTAGGAAAAGCATACATATCAACCGGCACTTCGTCCTCTGCCGACTGGAAAATACTTAATTAATATATGAAAAAAATTTGTATACAATGTAATAAAGAATATAAAAATAGAAATAAAAAATCTAAATTTTGTAGTAATTCATGTTGCACATCTTCTCATATTGGTAAAAAAATGCCACCTTTTTCAGAAGAACATAGAAAAAAAATGAGTGAAGCCCTAAAAGGTAAAAAGAAACCTCCACGTTCAGAAGAACATAGAAGAAAATTACGGGAGTCAAATTTAGGAAAAACTCGTTCTAAAGAAACAAAAGAAAAAAATAGACAAGCTCATTTAGGTAAAAAACATGGACCAATGTCAGAAAAACAGAAAATCCAAATAGGAAATACTAATAGAGGCAAAATACGTCCACAAGAATTAAGAGATAGAATTAGTAAGTCACTTACTGGTGTTCCTCATTCTGTAGAAAGAAGAATAAATAGAAAAGCAAAAAAGGGTAAAGACCATTGGAATTGGCAAAATGGAAAAACTTCTGAAAATGAAACAATAAGAATGTCTTTAGAAATGAAATTATTTAGAAAATCCTGTATGGAACGAGATGATTTTACTTGCCAAAAAACAGGACAACGTGGTGGAAAATTAGTAGTGCATCACATAAATAATTTTAGAGATTTTCCTGAATTAAGAACTTCCATTTCTAATGGTATTACATTATCTAAAGAATCACACATAGAATTTCATAAAATTTATGGATTCAAAAACAACACCAAAGAACAATTATTAGAATTTTTAAATAATAAAAATATATGAGTTTACTTTTTGCCAGCATACCACCAAAACGATTAGCGTTTGCCATAACATCGGCGAGCAGCACTTTCATTTTAAATAACATTAAATCCTTCGACGGAGAAAATGATGTTGCACCATCTGATCTTGGTACTCAGCACTACGTTTGTTTTAGGAATGATACTGGAACTATCGCAGAATTTATGGAAATCGACCCCGCAACACTTATTGCTGGTGGTCCAATAACTATAGTTCGTAGAGGTCTGAATTTTTACGGAAATCGTACTTTAGAAACGACCGCGCTGAAATTAGATTTTCCAGCAAACACAATCGTGCAAATGGGTACAGACGTTCCCCAAATCTTTCAATGGCTCAAAGAATATATAGATGCCGCCGCTATCGCAGGTGGTGTACCTGCAAGCACTTCGGCTTTAGGGTTTGTAAATTTATCAAAAACATCAGCTACACCAAGTACTCCAATTGTAGCTGGAGATAATGATCCAAGATTGGTTGGATATGCGGTTGATTCAGTTGGAACTGATAGTTACGCAATTACACCATCACCAGCATTGACAACTTATGAAACAGGCCGAATATATTCTTTCAAAGCAGGGACTGCTAATACTGGAGCGTGTACATTAAATGTTAGTGCACTTGGCGCTAAATCAATTTATAAAGGAGTAACAAACGAACTAGATACAGGAGATATTTTACTTAATCAAATTGTGGTGGTGCAGTATGATGGAACAAATTTTCAACTAATATCTACACCATCTCTTACGACAAAAGTAACAACATTCACAGTCAATGGAACATTCACAAAATCAGCACTAGCAAAATCTATCGAAGTAATCTGCATAGGAGCTGGAGGAGGCGGTGGTAGTGGTAGGGTTTCAACAGATAATACTGGGTGTGCAGGTGGTGGTGGAGGCGGAGGCGGAGCTGTTACTAGAATAATTATTCCTAGTTCAAGTGTCCAAGCAACCGAAACAATAACAGTTGGAGTTGGTGGAACGGGTGGTGCTGGTGTAACTATATCAGGTGCTGGAACAATTAATGGAAACGCTGGTTCAGATGGCACAGCTTCTTCTTTTGGAACTTGGCTAAAAGCTGGTGGTGGAGGTGGTGGTGGTGGAGCCACAAATACAAGTATAGGTGGTGGTGGTGGTAGTTTTTTGAATAGTGCTTCAACTTCAACGGGTGGTGCTCCAACAGTAAACTCAGCTAGTATATCAGGACAAGGAATAACAGCTACGGTTAGTGTAGCTGGTTTTTGTTCTGAATATGGAGGTGCAGGTGGTGGTGGAAATGGAACTACTGGAGGCTCTTCTATTTTTGCTTGTGCAGGCGGTGGAAGTGGTGGCTCACATGATGGAAATGGTTCAGCAGGAGGTACAGTTCAATCATATACAGCCGCAGGAGGTGGTGCTGGAGGTGCATATAATGCTGGCACTACAGCTGGTGTTGGTGTTGCTGGTACAGCAAATGCAACATTACTTAAAGGATATGGTGGCTCTGGTGGTGGAGGAGGAGGTGCAACAGACACAAGTGGTTTTAATGGAGGTGTGGGAGGTGCTGGAGGTGCTGGGGGTGCAGGTGGAGGGGGAGGAGGTGCACACAGACTTAATAGTGGTTCGTCTTCATTTTCAGGAGCAGGTGGTGTGGGAGGTCGTGGAGAAGTAAGAGTAATAGAATATTTTTAATATGGCACAAGCAATAACAAAACCTTAATAATTAATAAAATAAAATGACAAGAAGAACAAGATCATCAACCACAGTAGGTGGAAAAACATACAATAAAGGAGATAGCTTCACCGACTCAGCCGGTAGAACTGGCAAAGTGGGCTTTAGTGCTCAAACAGGTAAAGCACTATCTAACCCTGTGGTTGGTTCATCAGGAGTTTACGCACAAAACAATGCCCTTGATAGAGAGCTTAAAGGATTGACAGGAGCCTATAGAGAAAGCAATAACATTCTTTCAGCAGAAAGAGCAAGGATAGCCGAAGAGCGTTCAGCTACTCTAGGAGATATTAAAATCCAAAGTGATATAGACCTTGCCAGTCAAAAGGTAGGGCAAGAAAGAGACTATGGGGCAAGAGCAACTTCACTCATTACTTCTGGTGGAGGATTCCTTGGAGCTACCCAGAGTCAAGAAGGAGTACTACAGAATCTAAAGGGAACCTTTGATGCAGAGAAAACAGCACTCACTTCAAAAAGAGATGCAGCCATTAACGCTGCAAATGCGGCTTATGGGGACAGGGACTTTGCTTTAGCAAAAGAACTTGCCAATAATGCAAAGTCACTACAGAACGATATCTATAAGAGACAGACTGATTTTTCAGATCAGCAGTTGTCTTTATCGAGAGAAGGTAGAGAGCAAAGTAAATTTGAATTAGATAAAGCAGAAAAACAAGCTGAAGTTTATTCTTTAATGAGTGATGCTGATTTTAAGAATGTAGATCCAAATGAAATAGCTAAAAACGATGCCATAAATTTCCCTGGATACACAGCAAAATTAAGACAAATAAACAAATCAATAGCTGCTGGTAAGAGTCTCAAAGAAGATATAGCCACAAGAAGTGCAATTCAGACCCTCATAAATAAAACTCCTCAAGGGAAAAAGATAATATTAAGTGATGGCTCTGTTTATATGGGTATGAAAAAACCAATAGGACTAGGTGGGGGGAGTACTAATGGACAGATTTCTCCAGCATTAGCCACACAATTAGGTGTACCCGGACTTGCAGGTAAAAAAGAAAGTGAAATTATACTATCTTTTGCACTTGATGCAGCTCCACCTTGGTACAAGGATTATCATAAATCCGCTGGACTTTCAGATGCTGATGTAAGCGCTAATTGGAAAGTCTTTAAAGCTTTACCAGATATTACTGCCTACGCAAACAGTGCAACAGTTACTGCAAGAATAGCTGGTACTAATAATATATGGGGAGGTATAACCCCAGAGGCTATAGCTGCAGCAATGGCAGCATATCAAGATGAGTAATTTTCTACAAACATTAGATAAGAATTTAAAGACATTCTTTAACAAGGAATCAGTATTTTACCCAACCCCAACAGGAGAACCTATTCCATCTAATACCCCTCCAGTATTAAAAACTATTACTCAGAATTTACCTAAAATTCAATCACGTAGAGAGCCAACAGAAGCAGAGAAAAAACTAGCTCAATATTCTGGGAAAGATATAATAAAAGATGTCGCCAAACTAGCACCACTAGCGGGAAGGTATCTAATCACTCGCCCAATCAGAATGGTGGCGCAATCGTTTCAGGATGTTGGTGGATATTTAGGAGATAAAGAATACACACCAGAGGCTTATGTCCCAAGGACACCTGTAGAGAAAGCACTTTTTGGAGAAGAACCAATAGATAGTGCTGTAACTTGGAAGAAAAGACAAGACAAACAAGTGGCAGACTTGGGTGCCGGGGAAAATGGTTATAATAAAACCCTACTTACTACTTTAGGATTTATGGCTTCTTTCGCCCCCCTAGGAGATATTCTTCCAGGAGGAAAGGGAAAAGAAAAGGTACTAGAGAAGATAATTCAGGGTCCATTGGATGAAATAATCGAAGCTGGGATGAAAAGTATTAATGATGTAGACTCTTTTAAAATATTAAGAAATCATGTTAGTGAGGAAATAGCTAGAAAAGATGCACCCTTTTTAACTGCAACAAAAACAAAGAAAGAAGCTGAAAATGTTCTAAGAGATAGTGTGTCTAGGGAATTGCAAATTGTTCAAAATGATACTACTTTAAGAATAAAAGAACTTTCGACTAAACAAAAACAAGCCCCACTTTCTGCGGATGAATTTGATGAATTAAAATTCTTAAAACAAAATAAAGACAAACCCGAAGCTATTATATTGGCTAATAAAGTAGCTGAGTCTAAAGATACAATAAAAACTGCCCCAGAGAAGATTAAAACCCCAGATAGTTCCCTAGTATTGGACCCAAAAAAGTATAATAACGCTGATGAATTTATTAACAGCCAAGATGTAGACAATGACCCACTAGGGGTGTATAATAAAATATATGGAAAAAATCAACCTATTGGATCTAAAACAATTACTCAAGGGTCGGAAGTGGGAGGACTTGACGGAGCAAGAGCAGTTGGAGATATCTCAAAAAATAGCCAACCTGATTTCACAGGACTAGCTAAGTTCGTAAACGAAAATCCTCAAGGATTTACTATAAATATAAATGGAAAACCAGCTTCCAGGGGTTTTGTAGTTTCACCTTTCAAGGGTAGAGAAACTATTCTTGAAAAAATAGATGCTACCTCAATTAGAGATTTTATATCTAAAAATATTGACTTATTGCAACAAGAAGGTAACCATTTTGGCGGATGGAAGAATACTGCTGATGGTAAATTCTACTTAGATATCTCTATTGTAAAAGATAACTTAGATGATGCGTTCCATATAGGAGCTCAAAATAATCAAATTGCGATATATGATTTAATAAAAGGTGAGGACGTCTTAACTAAGGACATTTTAAAATCAAAACTTAAAGATATATATAATAATGCCGGCAAAGAACGTAAATACATAACTTCTGCCAAAGCCTCAGAAGATATAGCTTCTGATATTTCACATGAGATAAGTGAAACTTATAATAAAAAATCAAACGAAGGTCTTATCCAAAGATCAATACAAAGAGTTGATGAAGACTTTGAAGCTGCTAAAAAATTTGCTACAGAAAACAGCACTGATGAAGCAGTAGCTACTCGTGTAGCTGTAGATAAAGAATTATCAGGACGATATGTGTCAGCTACAACAGAGGCAGAAAAACAAGCACTAGCTGTTGAACTTAAAGACTCTATTATATCCCACGCACGTCTTGCCACAGAAGAAGGCCGTACTGTACAGGCTAATGCTCTTCTTGGAAAACAAACTCCAGAAGGTATGCTTCGTACAACATCCAAAATGATAGACAAGTACAACCTTACTGCTGGAACTAAAGTCCCTCAAATAGATGAAAAAATTGTAAAAAAAGTGTTAGATGCGAGTGATGAAATATCTAAGATGCCAGAGGGGTTACCTAAACAAGTAGCTTCTAAAAAATTAGTGGATGATTTAGAATCATTAATACCAAGTCCGGTCTGGAAAAAAATAGTTAATGTCTGGAAAGCAGGTCTATTGACAGGTGTTAAAACATCTGGCGTTAACATTCAATCATCATTCTTTAATGGTGTGGCAGAAATAGTAAAAGATTTACCAGCTACTGGTATAGATATGGCCGCTTCTCTTTTTACTGGTCAAAGGACAAAGGTTTTTACCTTGAGAGGATTAAGTCAGGGTGGAATGGAAGGTGTAAAAAAGGGCTGGAACTATCTACGGACGGGTGTATCAGAACAGAAAGCAACTAGCTCTCTGGAGTTTTCCAATATTCATTTCAACAGTAAGCCTGGGAAAGTGTTAGAAGTTTATACTAATACTGTGTATCAAATAATTGGAGCAGAAGACATGCCATTCTTTTATGGCGCAATGAGAAGATCTCTTGCAGAACAGTCTTTGGTGACTATAAAAAATCAAAAGAAAGTATTTGCTAATAGTACTGAGAGAAGTAAATTTATTCAAAACTTTATAGATAACCCACCAGAAGATGCTATGCAACTAGCTGATTTAGATGCAAAAATAGCAACATTCAGAAACGATACCGAGCTTGGAAAAATGGCTCAAGCCATACAGGGCACTCCATTATTGGGTCCTGTTGCCCAAATGACCGTACTGCCCTTTGCTAAAACTCCTTCTGCTGTAGCCACTGCTATGTTTAACTATGCACCCACTGGTGTTATTTCAACATTCTATAAATCATTTAAAGGAGGGCAATTCAATCAAAAAGAATTTGCTGAGGGATTAGGGCGAGTAGTTACTGGTGCTGGGGCCTTGTGGTTAGGTTCACAATTATTAAAAGATGATCTTATAAGCCTTGGGTATCCTAAAGAGGCAAAAGAGCGCGCAGAATGGGAAGCAATAGGGAAACTTCCCAATTCTCTCAAAATAGGTGATACTTGGTATCCCTTAATTCAACTAGGGCCAATAGGAGGAGTTATCGGCATCGGGGGGTATGTAGAAAAAGGTAAAGAGGAAACTGGCTCCATTGCTGGAGGTGTAGTTACTGGGTTATTTGGTGGCGTAAAAGGACTTACAGAGCAAACATTCCTTACTGGTGTAAAAAATTTACTTGATGTTGTAGAAGAACCAGAAAGAAAAGGGGAGTTATATGCGGGGCGAGTGCTTGGATCAGTAATCCCTACGATTCTTTCTGATTTCTCTCAATCCTTTGATGATTACCAAAGGAAGTCTAATGATTTCCTGGATCCACTAAAAGCAAGAATACCTGAATTAAGAGAGACCCTTCGTCCCAAGGTTGATGTCTGGGGACAGAGATTGGAGCGTAATCGAAGTGCTGTATCAACGGCAATAAATCCTATACGTCTATCTAATACTATACAAGGTAAATTTAATACTGAGGTGGAACGACTTGAAATGTCTGGAGAAGATGTTAGACCCACTAAATTGGATGCTAAAATAAAAGATGTAAAACTAGATAATGAAGAGTATTATATATTTCAAAGAATGTATGGAGAAATTATTGGTATTGGTTTAAGTGCTTTAATAGATAATAAAGAATACCAAACCCTACCCCCTGATGAACAAGCTAAAATGTTTCAAGATAGTATACGTGATATAAAAAAAGGAGTAGGAGAAATAATGCTCCCTATTATAATACAAAAAAGATATGACCTACCTAAAGATATAGATGCTGGGTTAGCCACTGATCTTGTAAATCAACTATCAAAAATAAGTGATGAATTTAATAGGTCTTCTGTTTCTAAACAAAGGAAACTTATTTTGAAACTCTTAGAGGGTAACTAACTATAAAAACAATACAGACTATTGAAAATAATCCCTTACTATAATCTGTAGGTAGTAAATACCCCAAGCCAATAAACAAAGCTGGGAGGCATATTACGAATAATATAAATAAGCTTATAAAGTTAATTGTTTTATTCATCCTCTTTAATTAAACCTTTAATTATTAATTGTTCTTTAATGTGTGCTTCTATTTGATCGTCATCTACAATGCCATTTAATCTTAACTCATAAATATATTTATTAGTCAGAACATCTTTGTAAGTTAATTTTTGTGGTTTTAAAGGTTCTCTATCAATCATCTAGTTTCTTATCATTAAATTTTAATGATATTCCTAAAGTATAAGTAGCAGTTCCTAATCGTTTTGATCCTTCTTCTGCTTCTTTAAATTTCTTCTTTAATTCTTCGACTACTAATGGAAACTTCCATTTTCTTAAATAAGAAACTGAAAAATTTCCATTAGTAGTATGTATTATAGCTCCATCTTCTTGACCATCTGCTTCTGCATAAACCAAAGGAATTAATTCTTTAATTTGAGTCTCTATTTCCCTCTCTTGAATTCTTAAATTTGCTAGTTTTTCAAATAATTCTTTTTTCATAATATTATATGTTTAACATTTTTTTCTAATACATTCTTCCTATCTTTCCTCCACTTATACAATCCACAAAGTTGCTTAAAAGCTCTCCATGAAGCAGCTATATTACCAACATTATAAACTGTATACTTATCTTGATCCTTATTCATTTGAACAATTTTTATTTTCTTAATTTTCAATAAAGTCATAGACTCAAAAAACTTAAGATAAGCAACTGCTTGTAGAATATACTCTTGAGATACCTGATTTGAACTTTTCCAATCCAAAAGACAAAGATCATTCTCCCAAAAAACCAGTGAGTCAAGTTGTCCAGCGCTATAGCGAATGTCCCCAACTAATAATTCTGTAGCTATCGGAGTTATATTTTTGTCTTTAAATAACTTCTCCACAGACCTCATAGCAGCAATAGCGCGAGGGTCACAATTTACTACAGCAAATTTAGTAATATCTTCCGATAATACCCCAGAAGCAATACCATCATTCAGCCATCTTTCAACTCCAGAATGGGCTAAGCTGCCTACACTTCCGGCTTCATCCCTGAAATCAGTATGAGCAAGCATAGCACCTGCAAACATTTCTTCTCTTGAGTGTATATTTCGTAATTTTTCTAGTCTATCACCCTCAAGCAACCAGTTTAATGCCATCTTTATCGCCCACTTTATTAGATGTGGTTTTGCAATCACCGCCCCAATTTGTGTCGTAACCGAATCGACAATATGCCCAGTTTGAAGATTGGCATACCTATGGCCAGCTTCTGTGTGTCGCGCTTCCCATACACCGAGAACTTTGAGCTTGATTACTTCCTGTATTTTCTCTACTTTTTCATCTGTAGTCATAATACTTTTTCCCAATATTTGATAAAAATATTTACATCAATGTGTGCCCTGGATATTCTTTTGTAGGTTTTAGTTAAGTTTGTGTTTTGGAAATTCATTCCACTCATTTGAAGGTATCCAGAAGTTACTTCTTGCTCTGTAATCATTACTTCTACAATTACAAACTGCTTGCTTTCTATAAACCCTATGGGGTGAAAGTATTTTTCATGATCAATTCCTTGGCTTGAAACATACCCATTCATTCCATAACCACCATTATTCGAATAACACGATTGCACTGAACTATCTATTTGCACAGAATTAAGAATTTTATTTACTTCTTCTGAACTAAGATTTACTCCACTAATGGGTTTATACAGAAATCCATATTCAAATGGTAATGTATTTTCCATACTAATTAAGTCCTTCAATATTCGTTAATTCTCCAATCTCTTTATCCAATCTCTTTATTGCCTCAATGTGAGATTGTCTTTGTTGAAATTTCTCAATTATTTTATCATCATTTTTATCAATGATTTTTGCTGCTAATCTTTCCTTTAATTCTTTAGGAAGTTTTAATGTTGCTACCAATGCAATTTCTTTTGTTGACATAAGTTTTTCTTTTAGTCTTAATTTATAATTTGCCATAATGAGCTTAGACCTCCGACTAAAGCTTGATGTTTACTTAGGTAGAGGGGCGAATGAAAGTCCCTTACTACTACTTTAGTCTGAGGTTCAAGCCCACTATGGGCTTGATTAATTATTCAGTCTTAGGTGCGTCATCGAAAGCATCAATGCCTTCTTTCTTTGAATCAAGATACACTTGATCCATAAGCGGAGTACCGTCTGCATTTTTACCTGCGAAGACTTTAATAATCTTGGCATCATTACCTTTTGTAGTTGGTTTGGTTTCCTCGAATAAGATTTTGAACTTCTGTCCATGAACAATATCCTTCATCTTTCCAATCACAACACCCTTATCATCAGAGATAAAGAAGGTGTAATCTTCTCCTTCACCAACGACAGTCTGCTCTGTATCCATGACCCACTTCTTTGTCTTTTCATTTTTAGTAGAACCGTAAAACTTACCCTCTTTTGCTTTAACACGATAAATGTGGCTCAACTTTCCATAAGAATCTGGAGAAGTTGTCTTTGTAACTTCTAAGAAAGTACCTATAAGGTAATCTCCTGGCGCACCGAACTTAAAATTCTTTGACTTCACTTCTTCGTAATTTTCACTCATATATTTTTTATTTTGCCATTAGGCTGTTAATATTTATAATGTTTCCAATCCCTCTTCGACTGAGGGGGTTAATTGGCTTAATCCTTCAGTAAATTCTTGACTGAATTCTTATACCTTTCTTCATAGGCTAATATTCTACTGACTCCAGATCTATCTATATTAAAGATAACTCCTATATCCTCGCCCGAATACCCTTCTTTCTTTAGGAATTTCATTATCTTTGCCCTCTTGACTAATAAATGTTTCTTTGTTCCAGTTAGTTGTTTCATAGTTTATACACAGTTTTTAATTTGCTATGTATATAGTATATCAAGTATAATAAATCCTGCAACACTTTGTTGTGGATAACCCAAGGTCGAACATTACAAATAATGATCTTAAAATATATGTTATACAAAGTTATAAAAGAAGAAGGTGTAGTAGTTGATACTTTAAACTTCGAAAAAGGAGCACTTATTGATCTTGATTCTGATGCTTTCAATATCCCTGAATTATTGGCAGAAGGTGCGATAGTAGAAGATGAGGCTGTAGAAGATGAGGCTGTAGAAGATGAGCCGGTCCTCGATGGTGAAGCAGAACCGAAGACAGAGTAATGTAAATATATGTGAAGCATCGTGCAGATGCTTCATAATATGAACAGTACAAAAACAGCTGAAAACGAATTCCAAGAAGTAGCTACTTCTTTTCCTGGGATAACAGATGAAGATACTTTACTGTATCTTCAAGCGCACGAACACGCTAGGCAATATAAAACTTATCTTGAAAATATAAAAAGAGAGCAAGGAGATTGGAAGAATAGGCATACAGTTCCTCTTGGATTAACTAAAAAAGAATTAACCACGCTTCAAAAAGAAACCCAGAAAGAAATAGATAGATGGAAAGATATGATTCGCAAGGCACCCAATGAAACAACTATAGGATTCTGCCAAGCTGTATTCGAAGACTGGATAGCAAAGAAAAAAAAGATTATCGGACAGTTAAAGTTTCACGAAGGGTTCGGTGAAGTAAATATAGCGAAAGCGAAACAATATCCTATTGAGCAGCTTGTAGAATTTGATAGTGGGGGGTTTGCTAGGTGCTTGAACCATGAAGATAGAACACCCAGCATGAAATGGTACAAGGCACGAAACAAAGTACACTGCTTTTCCTGCTCCGGGGACTTCGATTCAATCGATATATATATGAAGATTTATAATGTGAGTTTGATAGAAGCAGTTAAGAAATTAACATGAACAAAGATAAAACAATAGAAGAGCAACTCAAATTAACTATCGAAAAGATAGAGTCAGAGATAAATAAAGTATATCTTCTTATTGATAAAGGCATCATCCGTATGGTCATTGCCACTGTCTTAGGTAATCGACTCGGACTTTCAGATAAACCAATTTGGCTTTTAATTCTAGCTGGATCCTCTTCTGGTAAGGGAGCTATAATGTCTATCTTAGACCGAGTTGGTCCATGGCTTGTGTCTATCGATACTCTAACAACCAACACCTTTGCTTCCGGACTCAAGCGAGATGAAGAAGTATCACTTTTATATAAAGTAAATAATGGAGTTCTTATTTTTAAAGATTTTACTACTCTAACAGCAATGAACGAGGAAGGCCTACGAGAAATCATGGGGCAACTTCGTATGATATATGATGGAGAATTTACCAAGCGAACTGGTAATGATAATGATGTGGTGTGGAGGGGGAAAGTTGGGATAATAGCCGGAGGAACTATCGCCTCACAGCGTAAGATGCGCCAATTCTCAGAACAGGGAGAACGCTTTATTAACTATGTTATAAATGTTGCCGATGCAAAAGAGATGACCAGGCGCGCAATGGATAACCAGAAAGATATGAAGGAGAAGATAGACTACCTTGCGGAAATAGTCGGAAAATTCATCAACGATAAGCTTTTGACAGTCAATAAAAATGAACTCATTATTCCAGAAGATATCAGGGATTCTATGATTGACGTGGCAGACTTTGCTACTAGGGCTCGTTCGCCTGTTACAATGAGTAAAAAGGACCCCACAATGGTGGAGTTCGTGGGAGATAGGGAAATGCCTCCAAGAGTAGCCATGATGTTGGCAAACCTTGCCATAGCCCTTATGGTGATATGTGACGAAAAGGAGCTAAGCCCATTAAATGCTAAAATTATCTATAAAACTGCCCTAGACAGTGTGCCAGTAGAACGCAGAATTGTGCTATCTCTTCTTGCTAAGTACAAAAATGCCACCACCAAAGCTCTAGCAACTCAATTAAACTACCCAACAATGACTATCCGTGCATGGTGCAATCAACTTAATGCCCTCAAAATGATTAACCGAGAGTCTGGAGGGTCATCGGACACTTGGACTCTAAGGAAAGAGTATAAGGAAACGATGGTAAAGTATGAGAATATTGAAGAAGTGGACGAGCAACTTGAAGAAGCGGACGATGGCTATGAGATTGAAAATGCCTATGTATCAGCTCAAGACTTAGATGAAGATGAATTATTAAGTAAGGTGAATTTTAATTTGGATGTATTTGATTTAGATCCACCACCTGAGCAACTGGAGTTTTAAAGCTCTAAACACCTTCCAATCTCACAAGAACGCTTTATTTTAAAAAATAAGAAGGACTAATCTCTCTAGCACGAGATTCAGTAAGCGACTTTCGAGAGGATGTCGCTTTTTCTGTTAGCCAAGTGTCTATATCTATCATAAAGAATTCTTTTTGACCTCGTTTATAGAACATAATCACTACATAAGATGGAATATTAACAAGAACAAAACAGTCAAAAGGTTTCTGATCATACCCTACATCTGCAATTTTATATGACATAACCCCATGCTTCGCAACGTGAAGTGCTGTAAGTTGATGGTCCATAACAGCAGAAAAAGGCATTGAAGTGCCTTTTTCTAGTTTAAGTTCAAAAGCTGTTGAAGTTTTTGTATTATGTTTTGCCCAGCGAGTGAATCGGGTTTGGAAGTCTTTTTCTAGCACTTAGACATTATACTCTATTTTTTTTTTCTTCCATAATTATCTGTTTTTCTATGACATGTTTTACATAATGTCATTCCATTGATTACTTTTGTTCTTAATTTTGGGTAATATTGGTAAGATTTTATATGATGTACTTGTAATTGTTTTTTAGATCCACAATGAACGCAAGTAAAATTATCTCGTTTAAATGATCTTTCTCTAAATAATCTATATTCTAAACTTTCCATAAAAGTTCTTCTTTCTACTCTTCTTTCTTGTCCTTTTCCATCTATAAAAGCATTACTCTTTTCTCCTCGTATTGTTGTATCTGACTCTTTTTTAGTTTTAGATATAGCTATTCTTGTTTTTTCTGTATGTTTATAACCATAAAAGGGATTACCACTACCTTTAAAAGCCTTAGCTCTTCCATCAGCTGCTTTTTTTAAAAAATTAGGGTCTTCTCTCATTTTAAGCATTTGAATTCTTGCTCTTTTTCTATTTTTTTTACTCCTAGAAGCTTTTAAACTATTTTCTTTCCATTTTTTTATTTTTTCTGGAGACATATTATTAATACGTTTTTTAGTTTTTTGACTATGTTTTTTAAGAAGTTCTGGATCTAACCAAGTTTTTAAATTAGCTTTACGAATTTTTATTTTTGTTTCTTCTTTCATTGGTGGCATAACTCTTTTACTTGCAGAAGTTGCCATTTTTAATCTAGTTTTTTTATTATGTTTTGTTCCTTTTCTCATATATATAGTATATAGTATATAGTATATTCTATGGAGTCGTCCTTGTCAATCAATTATATAATTCAATATGAAAATCTAATTTATTAAATAGTTTTTTATTAACTTCTTCATCAATTGTATTAGCCACCACTAAAGAAATATAATAATTTCTTTTTAGATTATTAGCTCTATGAATACGCCATTGCATCTGAAGATATGATTTTAAATCAAAACTAACACTATAAAAAACCATTAAAGGACAAGAAGGAGCTTCCCATCCTTCACAACAGGCACTATTAACTAATACACAATATTTATCTAAGAATTTTAGTTTATCAATTATGTCAGTTTTATCTTTAGTTTTTACTTCTCCATTTATTATAAAAATTGGCTTATCTTTTTCTAGATTCTCTTTTATGTATTTTATTTCATTATTAAAACGGCACACTACTATTATTTTATTATTTTCAGATACTAATTCAATTAATCGTTCTAATTTTTCTGATTTTACAAAAACATTAGGTTCGTATTCATTTCCCTTGAGTGTCCCTCCCATTAATTGGTATACTTTAGTCCATTTTACTATATGAATTGTTTCACTTTCTTTTACTTTTTGGATGGCTTTTTCTTGCTCTTTCGTTAAATTAAAATATTCAATTTTAAATATTTGTTCTGGAACATCAAAAACCTCATCCATTAAAAGAGTTTCGCCTATAATATTTATAAGATTTTTAATTTTTTCTTCAATATTTTTTTTAATAACTGGTATCATTCTACTACCCATAGGAATATAATAATAAAAAGTATCTCTAAATGTTCGCCAATTCCAAATATATCCTAAATGTTGTGCTTGGTAATAAATAGAAAAAGGATCAGAATAGGGAGTTCCAGTAAGTAAATATCTATATTCTGAATTATGTTTCCTGTTATATTTCAATAACGAATTCGTCATTTTAGATTTATGAGAAAAAAAATGCGATTCGTCAATAATCGTCATGTTGTATTTAGAGTATTTATCCCAATCTCTTCTAAATTCCTCTTTTGATACTATTTTATGTTTTTGATCCGAATAATTTAAACATTCTCTTTCCCATGTAAGTTTAATTAGCTTAGGACATATAATTAAAGCATCTTGATTATTTTTTTTTGCTAATTCTAAAGCTAGAATTGTTTTTCCTAGTCCGCCTTGCCAAAAAATACCATATTTTTTAGGATTAATATCTAGTATTTTTTGCTGGTGTTTATATAGAGTTATAAACCGCTCTGGGTCAAGGTGTTGAAACTTGGGATCAGTCCAATCAATTATGTCTTGTTGATGGGGTTTAAGGGTTATCATTTTGTTATTGCTTGGGGTTTAGGCTTGCCGAGGGCAACATAGCAACTTGAGCACATCCATTCTTGTACCCATATTGTGTTCTTGATAAAGCGCTGGTGCCCTGTCTTGATGCTTTTCTCACACTTGTAACATACTTTTTTTTTAGCCCTTGTTTTCATATATCTTTATTTGTTAATATCTTGGAGGGATAAGATTTTAATAGCATCTTCAAACCCTAATTTGTATAGTGTAAACTTTTCTTCTTCATCTGCTTTCCCTTGAAATATTACCCAAGGCATTTTGCCATTATTTAATTCAAATAACTTGTTAGGGTATGCTTTCATAACCCCCCTCACCCTCTCCCTTTCTTCTGCTATGGCTTGTTGGATTGAGGTGGAGACAAGGGCGTTAACTGCTTTGGTTTGTTCTTCGTTAAAGAAGACCCCCTCAGCAGCAGCAGCAATTGTTGGCAACTTTACGTCTGTAGCATAATATCCTTCCCATGTAGTAGCCCATGCTGTTCCGTTGTCTTTTATAATAATCTGCATAGTTTCTTTTTTATTCCACTCAACCTCGCCAGCACCCTTTTCCACCACACTCACTCTTTCTTCTGCTAGGGCTTGTGCGATTTTAATTTTTAACTTTTTATTTAGTTGAGATAGTATTTCCTTTTTATTTGTTTCACTAGCCCATTCACCTCGCAAATCGTACATAGTGTATTCTAAGATTTTATCTGTGTTGGTCATATATCTTTATTCTTTAGGGTTAATAATCAATCCCTTCACTTCTGTTGCCCTGCTAATTTCTTCCTCTGTTGCTTCGGTAAAACCAGCTTTCTTTAAGTAATATATTTCGTCTTTGTCTAGGGAGGAGAGGGCAGTTCGTATTCTTTTGCGTTCAAAGTTGATAGAATATTCCACTGGATATTTTTCCTCATTGGACAAGTCTGCTAGAAAATCGTAATCAATAAAGTTCACTATCTCC
>Ga0163148_10000562_pt1 | contig 50370 bp, 45 predicted proteins | sample OliLakLV19MP7P2_FD_148606 | JGI IMG/M metagenome (GOLD analysis project Ga0163148, IMG submission 148606) | Freshwater microbial mat bacterial communities from Lake Vanda, McMurdo Dry Valleys, Antarctica- Oligotrophic Lake LV.19.MP7.P2 | ecosystem: Environmental > Aquatic > Freshwater > Lake >... | reverse complement strand
GCCAAAGCCGCCGCCTCCGCCTCCACCGCCTCCGCCGACGATTTCCGAAAAATAATCAAAAACCCTTTCAAACCCCAACATTGAGAACAAAGGAAAATTATATTATGAGTCAAATGAAAATAGTATTAATCGCAGGTTGGGTGTTAGTAGCCCTTGTTGTTGTGGGGACCTTCTCGGACAGGCAGCTTAATAAAGCCAGAGAAGAGAAAGCCCTCCTCATAAAATATATTAACATATCCTTGACTAATCAAGTGATATCAATTCGGGGGTCACAGTATTTGATGGTCAAATATTTACCCCATCAGAAAGTTAAATTCAAAATTGAAACGGACAAAAAAACCGGAAAGGCAATTAAGGTGATTCAATGAAAATTGAATTAGCATTCCCTGACGGGACAATTGCAGAATATACATTCATCCGAGAAGGATCATGTATTATTTATCATCAGCAAATAGATGATTTTGCACCACAGGTTCACGTTTTTGATTCCCAAGGAAATGAATTTTATTTCTTTATCGAAAACATTGCCAGTTTTTACTTCAACCCGCCATCATTTACCGATGATGTGCAACCAATAAGAATGATTAAACAAACAAGCATATAAAAAGGAAAAAATAATATGAAATATATAATCCTCTTAATATTCACCATCTCGCCCCTCCTCAATGCCCAAACAATAATTGTGCGGGATGAAGTGGGGATGAAGACCGGATCAATTACCAAGGAATCAAATCCTTATATAGGAGATTCATATGTTGTTCGAGACCAGTTTGGCCTAAAGACTGGCTCAATTACAGAATCATCGGTTCCTAATTATTCAATCAGTGGGGAAGAGTTGCACAATAATTATGACCTTAATGGTCCATTTGGGCTTAAAGAAGGTAGCATATCTGTGTTACCTGCCGATGAGGAGATTCCCAACATTTATGGCGACGAGTAAACCCCTTTTAGTTGACCACGAGTTTTGGTTTCATAATTACTTGGCTCAGAGATTTGAGACTACATTCTATGCATACGTGCCGGGGAAAGAAGTAGCAGCCACCCTTAAAAAGGTGGACCCCGAGCAATATGATAAGATGTATAAAGAATATCTTGAGATTCAAGTGGAATCCGGATGTCTCCTCAAACAGGGGGATAAATATTATATGCCCCCCACACAAAAATAATCTACCAACCAAATAAACTAACATACTAACAAACATACTAACAAACAGAAAGAAAAATACATGAGCACCATCATCACCCCAACTGTCGAAGAAGTGGACCATTACGGCGACATTCGAGCCCAATCATCCCGCCTCGACGCAGAATCCAAACTCCTTAAAGCCAAGTTCCTTCTCTCAGGACTTAGCCAGATCAATGGGCATCAGTATCGAGTTACCATATCCTCCGTCGAACGGGAAGATTATGATGTGGCCGCCCTCGTCAGCGAGCTCAACAAGCTCAAGAAGAATGAGAGGTATGCTGAGAAGTTTAGGATCAAAACCAAATTTGACTCAGTTCGTTACTACCCTACGCGGGTCGTAGCAGCCGCCCCCCCGGTTGAACACGCAGAGGTAGCCACCTAGTATGTCATCCCTCTTATCAATTGGCAACGATGCCAAGACCGTCAAGGGAGAGAAGCTTGGATACAGGACTGCGATCTTGTACCTTGCTCCTCATACCTTGGGGGGAGGGAAGACCATCTGCCCTTTCTCAACGGCGGGGTGCCGAGAGGTTTGTCTCTACTCTGCTGGCCGCGGGGCTTTCAGCAACGTAGAACAGGCGCGGCTCCGAAAGACCGCCGAGTTCTTGGGTGGTCCTATTGCCCAGCAGGAGTTCATCACAAATCTAAAGACGGACATCACCCGTTTTGTGGACAAAACCCTCGACGACAAAATGATCCCTTGTGTCCGACTTAATGGCACGAGTGATATTCGTTGGGAGGATGGTTTTCACATTATGGATTTATTTCCTGATGTTCAGTTCTACGATTACACCAAGTACCCGCCACACATGAGGAAAAATATCCCCCCCAATTATCATTTGACCTACTCCTATTCAGGAGATGATCCGTCAAGGGATAAATGGGTTGGCTTGTGGATGGACAGGGGGGTAAATGTGGCGACGGTCTTTAGCCACAATCTCCCTGATACCTTCATGGGATACCCCGTGCTCGATGGGGATGTGTCTGATCTCAGGTTCCTCGATGCCCCCGGTCATATTGTGGGGCTCAAAGCCAAGGGCAAAGCTCGGACAAAGCAGGGAAATATAGATGGGTTCATCGTACCCTTCAAGGATGGGGATAATCGAACCGTTCTCCCCCGTCCAACAAAAGAGAGGGGGGCTCAAAAGCATGTGGATTCTTCAAAATTCGCAGAAATTGTGGCTGAATAAAGATAATGAGTGGGTGAGGAATAAGAAAGATCCCCGCCTATTTCATGCTCTTCATCAGGTAGAGCGGGTCACCCGTGGGTTAAAAGGAAAATGTGTGGCTGTCCGAATTGATGATCCCCCCATAAAAGTAAAGAAAGGAGGGGTGAAGAAATAATGTACTTTGAAGCCTCTTTCTTCCTTCCTGTCTTGGACAACCTCATTAAAGTGGACATCCGAGCCATCCTTGACCCCGTGACGGGCAGACCCGTTGAGTTGGAATCAAGATATGATACTGACAAACTTCGGAATGCTCTCATTGGGAGTCTCCGAAGAGAAGCGGTCGATCTGATCAACGATAAGTTCAACCTCCATGTGACGCACGGGCATCCTGTGGGGGTATTATCCAAAACAAAAATAGTAAGTGGTGTACTCAAACTCCCCGAAGATGACTGGGGGGTTGACTTGGCCGTCGAAGAGGAAGATATTATCCTCCCCCAGCCAGAGGAAAATTCCGATTAAGAGAATCCCTCCGCTGCTGGCACCCGCCGCACTTCTTGATATTAGTTCCCAATACTGAGTCAAGAGCCCCCGCCAGTGGTTGTGCCAGAAAAGCAACAACATCACCAAGTCCCCTCACTTCCGTACAGGAAGCTGGGGGGATTTTTTTGCACATTTCAATTTCAATATCGTCTGAAATTTGAGATAAAGTTTTGGATCCATCCGAGGCTTTATAAACCTTGTGGGATAAATCCTTGAAGCTCCCTCCTGTAAAAATTAATCCAAACATTTCAACGGTCCACCCCCCATTGGGAATCTCCTGTCTACTTCTTAGGTATGCCATACTAATCTTTGTGTAGTGCCAATTTGCGGCGGGTTAATATTTTTCTGATATGAGCATAAAAAGCTTTTTGGCTTTTTTCAAGCTTCATTATGTTGCAGCTCTTACAACAGGGCACCACATTAGAAAGGAGATATCCCCTCTTTGAATTTACCCTATCTAAGCCCGAGTAGGTAAAGAAGAACCTTCCCCCTGAGGATCGACGGACATGATCATCGCTGGAACTGGAGGGGGAGTCCCCACAGTAGTAGCACTTCTTTTTAAAGATCTTAAAAACCTCAGGGTACTCTTCCCTCATAATTTGGAATTTAATCCCCCGAGTTTTTGCGGAAGCTTTTATGGTCTGAATTACCCGTGTGGCAAATTTTAACCACGCTTCCTTTTTTGTTCGGGAAAGAGCAAGGCAGCTTCCTTTGATCATTTGATTTTACCAGATTCAATTAGTTCATTGAGTGCTTGTTGCCTTGCGGCGGAGGCCATCTTTGATACAACTGACTTGAATTCGGCTGGGTCAGTAATGTCTTTCAACTCCTTCTCATTCTCTTGGAGGGATTTAAAAAACAGCGGCCCAGTAGTTTTAAAGATCTCATATCTCTGGTCGGGGGTCGTCGGTTTTTTAATGACCTCCCCCAGCTTCTCATCCCAGACTCGAACGGTAGTAGTATTCCCAAAGTTGGGTGAGTAATTATTTTTAGCCATCATTGATAAGAAACGGGTTTCATCGTCTTGCTTCGTCTTTCCTGTTCCTACGGTGATGAATCGTTTGATCACAGGTAGTCTGTTTATCAATGGTGTTGTGATGGGAGAACTAAATATATTGAGTTCAGGTTTACCCCCAGACGATTTGACGAAAGGAATTTCAGCAAGAAAAGCCCCCGTCATATCATCTGCTTTATACCGAGCATTATTATCCACCAGCACATTAATATCCTTGAGCCATGGGATAAAAGGAATAAACCCACTCGCCATCCGCCCACCGTATCGTCCGATCTTCTTGTTCCAGTTCTCAGAGAAGTAATCTCCCTGAATGCTGTTTGGCTTGATAATGTCTAGAGGGTCAGCAATACCCGAAAGCATCTGACGATTTAAGAGCATAGCGGGGGCAGCAAATATTGTCGTGAGGAGGGCTTTAGCAAATGAAGCGGGGGTACCTGATTCTTTATCCACGTTCTTTCCATACCTTTTATTTTCATAATAGATACCCACGGGGAGAAAGAGACCTGCTAATCCGGGAGGAACAGCCTCAAATGAAAGATAAGTGGGGCTTCCTTCACCATTCATGCGACCAAACTGGAGGCTAAATAGTTTACCCCCTGTTTCCTTAAACTTCTGTTTTGCTGCGGGTGATGAAGGGCCCCACACATTAATTTGAAAAGGGGGATCATCATCGTCTGAAAAAGCTTCCATCATGGCAAGAAGTATCAAGGTACCTACGTGGCTAATAATGGTTTTTCCCAATTGGATATCGAAGTCAACTCCCGTAGGGGCAGCTTTAGCGTATGAAGCACGAGCTCTATCTGAGGTAATAATCAGATTACCGGAACCGTAGATCAGCCTCTTCATACTAATCCCCGGCACAAAGTTGAGAGTTTCATTGAGAAGGTTCCCTGCGGTCCTGATAAATTTTATGAACAGCCCCGCTACTTTGACCTTATTTGGAAGGTAATTAATCGCATTGACTCCCACCCCAACAAGTCCATAAGGATCATTGGCTAGTCCAACAACACGACCATACTCTCCAGCCCGTTCGTCGATGCCTTGAGCGGCCTCTGGGCGATTCTGAGTAATGATCTCTCTGAGCCGGATAATTTTATCAAGAGAGTCATATGGTTTTTTCTGGTCTGATTCTTCTTGGGCCAACTGGGCCGTCGCTTTGTCCATGGCTTCTTTGGTGTGCCCAAGCATTTCGGAAGCATAAGCATCAATGGCTTCCATGCTTGCGGTTCTGCCGAGAACATCAGAAGCCATAGCGTAAGCGTCCATCACCTCACGGGCTCTCTTAAAACCAGTCTTATTGAGGGTATCAGAAGAGACGATGAGTTTCTGTACGAAGGACATCACTTCGAGTGCGGGACGAGCCATCTTTGCCGGAATATCTAAAGTAGGACCAAACTTATTAATCATCCAAGTAAGCGACGGGGGTACTTTGATTTTAACGGGGAGTCCAGCCCGAGTGGCTTTTGCAGCGGTTTCGATTTGGTTCTCCGATCTAATTTGATCGGTGAGAAGTTCAACTGTGTTAGAGAAATCCCCTCCCCATAAATTTTTCATCTCCACCCAAGCCTCGGCTCCGAACCAACCATGATCTTTTGTGGGAGTTGGTGTTAGAGCTTTAATCAGGGCTAAATATGCTTTTAATCCACCAATAACTTTTGCAGGTTTACCTGTGACGGCCCCCGTCATAGTAGAAATACCGATGTCTGAAACCCCAAGCATGAAACTTCCGCCAAAGTTAATTGCCTGAGTTCCGAGACCTGATAGGACATTCATTGTCTGATAACTCACCAACCAAGAGTCCCAAGATTCTGGAACACGTTGTTTGATGTAACTATTCATCTCATTGATTTTCTTATCTCGAATACGACCTTCGGGAAGTTTCTGAATTTCTTCAATATAGGAACTGATCTGTTTAGAAATTTCACGGGTAAAGGCAGGGAGCCCGAGGGATTCTTTGATGGCTTCATAAAATTCAGGATTGGTCAAGTCACCCAAATTGTTATACTCAGTCAGTTTCTCAAGAGCGGATTTAACTTTCTTTGGTAGGCGGTCTTTTTTGGCCTCAACTCTTTTGATGAGAGAGCTAATATATTTTTGGCGTTCCGTTTTAAGCACATTCCGGTAAGCAATGAAGATGTATTTTGCAGCCTCAGCTACTTGATCTTCATTCAAATCCGAATGTGCCAAGAGAATGTCAGCCAGCTTCTGTCCGGTGACCGCTTGATCGTGGAGACTTCTTTTAAGCAGATCACGAACTTTAATTGACTCACCGCCGGGGAGGGAGGACATATCCTCGATAGCCATTTTAACAGAGGACAAACTAAAAGGAGTCGAAAGGACTGGATCCATCAGCTGGCCTAGTTGAGCTTTGCCGTCTGCATCAAGAGTATTTTCAACAATCACACGAGCCCTCTTCCAAGCTTCCATCATTGCGGGGTATGTGTTCAGCATGATGAGCATTGATTGAGCCCCGGTCTTGCGAGAACCCTCTCTGATTTCAGCAGCTTTCTGTGCTTCGATTGCAGCCTTAATTTCTGGACTACGTTTCAGTCCACCAGACTCTCTAGCGAGTTGGAGGAAGTTTGAAACAACTCGGGCAAACCGAGCCCGTGCGGCTGGGGTTTTTTCCAAAGATTCCACCCTCATAATCATTGCGTTGGCCAATGCTTTGACGATGATCTGCTCCTGAACCGCTTCTTGTTCGGGTGACGTTGGAATCTCAAAGTTACCAGCGGGAGATATTGGGTTGCCCGACCCACCTAGTAATTCTTCTCCGGTCACACTCTTCATCCCCGCTTCTTTGTTGGTGAGGTCTACGAGGACAACCTCATACAGAGCTTCAAATTTATTACGGATGTAAGCAGCAGTGGGTTGGTCAACCTCACTGGTGAGTAGATCAATCATCGTGGACTTGTCATCAATACCAATTTGAATCAATCCAGAAATAGCTTCGGTGAAGAGCGCATCTGCGGCCACAATATCAACAGGACCCTGAGCCATACCAACTTGCCCTGATGTGTTTGTCCCTCCGACTGGGTTAATAATTTGCTTCATCTTCTGGAGGGCGGCCAAGACATTTTTGGAAATATCCAATGTCTTCTTATCCATCCCAGATTTTTCAAGAGATGCAATCAGGGCACCCAGTTTAACACGTTCAGTCACCGTCTTGTTTTTATTCTTCTCAATCACGTCAATGAGTTTCTTCACTGGATCAGAGTTGATAATCTTCTCAATGGCTGTTTCCGTGGCCTCACCCCCTTCTGTACTAATTTTTATGAGGATGGAGTTTGTCGCAGTGCCCATCGCATCGAGTGATTTACGGAAACGATTCCGAATCTGATTAAGCTGCTGGATTGGACTCATGTCCCCAAACATCTTGAGTAGGGCTATTGCAGTTCCGTTATCCCGAGCCGACTCAGACATCCGGTTAAAGATGGCATTAGCGACGGAACTAAATCGAGGATCATTACTTTGTTTGGCCGCTTCATTAAATCTGTTGAACAGGGCGAGATTAATACTCGTGCGGTGAGTTTGAGTGACCCCTTCTTGGTTCAGCCCCGCTTCAAATGCCTCATAGGCTGCATATACATTTGTTTTTCCCGAGGCATCCGTGTATTGATCAATCCAAGCATGGCCAAATTGTGCAGCGACTTCGAGGTTTGTTGCTACATAATCTCCGGGATCAAGTTGGCTGCGGATTTGTTCGGCAACCCCAGCTTCGGCAAGGGCTCTTGTATTCAAACTCCCCTGCTTGATTTCACCATTAGCTGCTTCGGGGATAATTGCTTTGTTTGCATATTGCAAATTACGGACTTGACTAGGAGTCACATCATTTTTGGTGACCCCTACTTTTTTAGCCGCACTGAAAGCAGCCAATGCCGAGTTGATTCCCTTATCGAGGGCTGAACCTTCTGGAATCTCTTGGCCAATTGAAGCTGACAGGGCTCTGCGAACAGCGTCCACAATCCGGTTCCAAATTGAACTAATCTTACTTCCAAAACTTTTTGGAGCAGGGATCGAAGCTAATACTTTTTGAAAAGTTGGATTAGTCAGAATCTCCGAGACAAATTCATCGAGGTTGGTCAAACCGTACCATCCACTAACAATATCAGAAACATTAGCGGGGGAGGCTGTAGATACCTTTTTGATAATTGCCTCAACTCCAGATTCAGTGGCTCCCAAAGTTTTGAGCACATGCTGGTGGAGCTTATGCAAGTCGGAGATTGCTTTCCGCATTTCAACGGGCATCCCAGCGCGAGCCTGAGTTCCTTTGCTGTAGGTATCAATCCATTTACTCAGGATAGCGTGTACAGCTTCGTGAGCGATTAACTGGGCGAGGGCTTTTGGATTAGTGGTTGCTGCAAGGTTCACTCGAATAAGATTTGAGTTGGGATCATAATAGGCACCCCAATCTGCATTAGGTTCGTGAGAGAACCGGACTCCGACATCCCGCAGGTTTGCTTCCATCGACTGGGCCAAAACGTCATAGACAGCTTTCTGAATCGCTGACATCCCAACCTTGTCGGCATTTTCCAAGATTTGTTTCACCGCGTCGTGGGCATTGGCAGGGGCATACAGCCCAAGAGATTTAACCATCTTCCGAATTCCCTCTTCATTTGATTTAGAATCGATAGGCACCGGAAGTTTAGGGGCAATGACAGGAGAGACCGTCTGGGAACCTGCCATGAACATCCTCGCCGCATGGTTTAAGGGGAATACCTCTTTCATTACCCCGTCAACTTTAATTGTTTTGGGTAAGGACATGGTTGCGAGAGCCATCGCCTGAGAGGCTTTAGCATCAGAAATGATAATATGTGTGGCTCCTTGATTTACGGCTTCTTCCACAAGGCTTCGTGCTGCCAAGAATCTGAGGTCTACCCGAGACAAGGACATCTGTCCACTATAAGTAAAGGTGATAGGACCTTGAACAGTAGCCACGTATTGGTAAGCGGAGGAGGAATTAGGGAGAATAGCCCCCAGTGTAAACCGTGTGGGTACTGTCATGAAGTTTGAGATGTTCGTAATGAGGGTATCAAGAGCATCCCCCACTTCATCCAGATTCACCGTCTTCTCACCTTTAGTGTGAGTTGAATCGAGGGCGGAGAGGATCAAGCGTTTATCTAGATCAGTGATGTTTCTAATCTCAGTGCCAATGAATTTTCTAAAAGCATTGATCTCGGGATTAGCAACAGTTTCTCTGAATTTAGAGATCGCTTTTTCATAGACCCCCGCAGAGATTGCATTGACCAAACCCTTGGCACCCAAATTAAGTTTCGCCCGGTCAGCAAAGTATTGTTGAGTGGACGTTGACTGAATTATATTCCAGTTATTTGGATTGGTTGAAATAATAGCATTGAAGTTTAGATGATTGGCAACCGCACTCTCCCCTTGGGTTTCATAATAAAGATCGGTGTACCCATGTTTCACGAGCTCTGCATCTAAAGCCATGTACATTCGGTTGTTCAAATTCACCGAGGCCACATCAAAATTTTCTCCAGAATCCCGGATTTTTGTGTCCTGCTTGATAAACTGATTGATCATCTCATCCACCTTGGCTTGACCGAGGAGCTTGACAATGGATGGGTTGGACACAACGGACTCGAAAGTGTGATCCATCCGGTTAATATCCGAGTCAATGAGGAGGAGCGGTGGGAACGAAGCCACACGCTCAACCATAAAGTTTGTATCATTGACCCCACCACGATTTTCAAAGTAGTGGATCATGAAATCTTGGGCTCCGAGATGGGTACCCGCGCTCAAGGCTCCACCCACAAGCTCATTCTGATTCATCATCCCTTGATGGTACAGCTTGGTTCCCAGTTTGATTTGGGTAGGTCCGGTTAAGGAAATGACTGGGGCAGTTTTTGGATCAACCAGAGATTTGAGAGCGTAGAGGGGTGGAGCCCCAACCGGGGCCGATGAAATATAGGCCATAGCCGCTTGAACATCCGTGGTTAAATCAGAAGGACGAACCAACTGAGTCCATATGCGGAGCCATTCCCGAGTTGACTGAAACAGATCAGGGTGGTTCTGTTGAACTGCGTCCCCCGCTTGAAGGGTCTGAGCCGCCATCTGCCCGAGGAAATCCTGCATCTCAAAAGGAAGTTGACTGATGATTTCTTTCATCAAGGAGTCAATTTCATTAATCACTGCATTTGAATCCGCCGGAGAGGTAATAGTATTTTTGGCAAGATTGAATTCAGTCATGAGAGCAACTGTGTTACCCCCCAGAGCATACTGCATGAGCATCCGGTGTAATTCAAAAAGGGTATTGGGGGCTACATGAAGTGTGGCAGGATCGAGCCCACCAACACTTGCATCAGGATTAAGTTGAGCCCACTCCCTTGCTTTTTCAGTCTGGGTGGCTGGATCAAGGTGCCGATTAACTAACAAATTGTAGACCTTTCCAATGAGTAATCGGGTCTTATCATCCATGCCTTTATCAAAAGGCGAGTACAGGCTCATGTAGACACCATCGGTGGATTGACCTCGGGCTAGATCACCCAATTGTTTATGGAGAAGAATATGGAGGAGTTCTTCATTCGCAATTACCTTGAATGAGGCTTCGAGTTTAAGAGAGATGCGTCGCCCCTTGACTATTTTAGAATACTCCTTATTGAGACGATCGAGATTAATACCCATGTAATAGACACCGTGCCCACCCACATCGCATCGAGCGAGATCAAGGAAAACAGTGTGATCCCCATAAGTGGAGGATTCGATAACAACACTCGCGCCTTCGGGGAGTTCTCTAACAAGTCTCTCTTCAACACTCTGCATGAGATAAAAGGCGGGGGTTCCAGAAATTTGGGAAGCCGTGTGAATTTCCTCCGAAACAACGTAACTTACTTTTTTACCAGTCTTTGAATCCACTATTTCTTTTGTGACATATCCGGGAGTTGGGGCTACCGCCGCTGGTTGTGTGTTAAATCGAACTTGGCCTACATCTTGAGAGCTAAAGTTAAGATTGGCTCCAAGAATCTGCATCTTACTATCCAAAAGATTTGTGGCATATGCTTCTGCGCTGGTGCCGCTGTCGATGAGCTCAATTGTGGGAGCACTCTTAGAATCTTTCCTCCAGACACGCATGATATTCTGGTATTCTTGGACAGCCGAGAGAGTCGGAGTTAAGAATATCACATGGCGCGGGGCGTTACCTACCTTGTCATCGAGGTTTAATCCTTCACCAGCTTTGGCTCTGGTGGCAATTAAAATACGAGAACGCCCATTATTAAAATTTGCCACAAGATCAGGGTTAGCCGATTTACCGTCTCCAAATAAAGTTGAAACCACCTCGTTGGGGTATCCCGCTTTGGCTAATTCAGTTTTGAGTGTGTCCACCAGAGCAGATGTAGGGCTGGCCACAGGGATACTTGGCCCACCATTCTTCGGGTTAATTGCACCATCATTGGTGATATTAGTAAACACCACAACTTGCTCCCCATTTTGAATGGCTTTAATAATACTGGGGATGGCTGCTTTCGCTCGGTAAACTTCTGTATAATTAAGGGCTTGTATTTCAGCGGAAACATTACGGGCTTTCAAAACTTTCTTTTGTAAATTAGTACGAAGTTTTCCATTGTCGTCAATATCAGTTACTTCTTTCCATCCAAGTAAATTGAGAATCTCAGTGTGTTTTTGTTGAATATCAACGAGGATGGTTTTTCCATCAACGCCCATCTCTTCAACGCTTTGAACTGAGGTCTTAATAAATTTGATTGGGGAGAGGTCAAGGGAGCGGGTGATATACCTTCCAGATTTGATCAGTACAGCCACATGATTTTTGATCCTACGCTCAATTTCGGAAGGAGCTAAATCGGGATCGGGGACCCATGAAGATTTAATTTTGATATATCCGAGTTTCTTAAGGAGAGCTTCGCGCTTTGCTTTATGGGTTGCATCCGGGGAACCTTTATCCCCTACTTGTTTATTAATCTCCTCATCAGCTTCAAAGAATCCAGAGTATTTGAGGTACTCAATGTGATCCATATTGTCCAGTGGGGAGCCCGACATAAACAACATGGAGTGGGCTTGGGCTATGGCGTTGTTCCACGCAATGCCCCATTCACCAGAAGCATTTTTGATATTGTGAGCTTCATCAAAGATGAGGACAGTGTCGTTATCAATTACCCTCTCGGCATCGAGGTAGCTGTCATAGGTCATGACAATTACTTCACCGGGGTTGGGTGCCCGTTTGGACTGCTTGATTGACTCATAAGCCGTAACCGGAACCCCCACCGCCGCTGCATCTCCGAGGAAATTTTGGTTGGCAAGATTAATCCCATTGAGTTCCCCTCGGGCGATCCGGGAGGTCACATAGATTACCTTTTGTCCTTTTGAGGCGGCTACTTTGGCTACTGCCAAACCAATACGAGTCTTTCCGGTTCCGGGGCCGTTGGCCACAAACACACCGGGGCTCGCTTTATCCCCAACAGCCATTTGCTTCACAGCGATTGCCACATCCAATTGTTGTTCTGAATCCAAAGCTTTTTCAAACTCAGGGAAGTTTTGGAGTAGTTCGTTGGCATTGATCCCAGCGGGACGCTCAGAAGTGATGTAAACTTTATTGGTTATTCTGTCGTCTGCTTTGGCTGGGGCTTGGGCTTGCTGAGAGACTGGTCGTCCCGATTCTCCGGGGAGAGTTGGCGATGAGTTATTTCCTCCATTAGTTTGGTTGATTCCGAGAGCGTCATTATTGGTTCCTCTCTCTCCAGCTTGGCTGCGTATTTCATCAGTTGTCGATTCATTTTGTTCTCCTTGTTTTTTTAAGTTATTTGCATCCTGCAATCTTTGAATGAGTAGATCCCTAAGTTGGTCAACGGCAGTGATGCTATCATCAAAGCCAAGGATATCCATCAAATCTCTCATCTCATCTGTGATCGTTGATTCTGCTGCGGCAAGTTGTATTAAAGCAAATGTAATTTCTGTATCAGATATGGGTTCAATTCGATCAGTCCCCTCAAGGCCATTAGAGCTAATAGCGACGAGGGTATCAATAAGCTCATGAAACTCTCCTTGGGGGTCATCGAGGATAAGCTCCTCGTTAGCTTTATAAAAGTTAGCTAATTTTTCATAAACCAATTCAATCTGGCGTTGTGTGAGCTCTGGAATTTCATAAGATTCGTCGCCTTCAAACCCGCCGTCGATGTCAAGTGGTACTCCTGCAATACCCGATTCCTGTGATGTATTGTTGGAATACTTAAATTTTTTGAGCTCAATAATTTTCTCTATAATGCTTCGGGCTTGGACGTAGTTGGGGTTTCTTTCAAGATCAGCTTGAGTTCCGGCACTAACGTCACCCACTGTTCCAGCGGGAGTTTCAGTTTGATTATCTGTGACAGGAGTGCTTTGAGCTTCAACTCCATTGACTGATTCCTGTCCAGCAACAGATTCCTGAGACTGCGAGGAAGTGACTTGAACTCCGAGTTGGAGGTCAGATTTAGGAACGGGTACATATTGAGGGGGTACGTAAAGCCTCTCAAATTCTTCATTAAGTTGCTCGGTGATTCCAGCATCTCTGAAATTGCCAATGTGTTGTGTGAAGATGGGGAGAAGTCCGCTGGCTGATTTGGTGTCGGCGAATCGGATTTGCTGGGAGATGTAGCTGCGGTAGTCATTGAGTTCCTGTTGTGATAATGGAGTTGGGCTGGCGGCTGCGAGAGACGCAACAGCATCCTCAACATTTTGATTACTATTCCCTGTGTTAATTAATTTGGAGAGGACCGGATGGTTATTAATGATTACCGCAATGGCTGCCCTTTGTTGAGGCATTAAGTTTTTAACAAAGCTGTCATAGGCTAATTGTGGCAACTTCGCCGCAATAAAGGCTTCGCGTTTAGAATTTGTTTCGTTGTCCTCATACTTCACGGGAACCAAACGATTCTCGCTGCCCACCTGCTTCTCATTGCCCATGAGGTCGGGAGTATCGAGGGAGTCTGTGAATATCCCTGCTCGTACTCGCGCAGCAAAAGACCTTAGGACGTTAGATTCCCGTGTCCTCTGGATTGTAGTTAGCGAGAGAATTGCATATTTACCTGTTTCTTGGTTAGGTTTGAGGGCATAAACTTCAGCCACATTCTCCATGGACATAATCATAATATCTATGGTAATGGCCCCCATATTTGCCTCATATTTATTTGTAAGCGTAGCACGGAGATTATGATAAAATTTTTGAGTAAACTCACGGGGGGAAAGTGGGGATACTTCGGATTTACTAAAATCAATCCCATTAGTAGCAAGGAGTTTTTTAACCCCCTCTTGATTTAGATCAAAGAAAAGAGCAAAGTCAGCGGCAGTTTTCCCATTGTCCCACGCATGAGTGCGTTCAGGATTTAACTTACGGGCTGGCTCAATATTTTTTTCCATCCATTCGTTTGAAGTTTCAGGAAGATTCACATTCATATCTTCAATGTTGCTATTCTTCTGTGACAGGGGGGCTTTTCCCTCCTTTTCCTGTAGTAATTGGATGGCAGATACTAGAGTTTCACCGCCTTCTAATAAGCCATTAACCTCATCAAGAAGATTATTCTTCGTCGTCTTCTTGGTGTTTTCTGCTTCATCGAGATCTGTAAGTACCGTAGTAGAGTTATTTTCAGGAAATAGATGGTTATGAATTTCCTCCTTTGTAGTCATTGCCTCGATGAGAGATGCAGCAGCCTGACCATCAGTAAATGAACCTCCTTTAAAAAAGACAGCCATCCGGTAGGCAATATCCATGGCTTGATCAGCATAATCTGTCCAAGCTTCATCTGACTCATTTTGAGAAGCGGGAGCAGTATCATAAGAAGTCTGATACTGTTTCACTGTTTCAATAATAGGAGCTTTAATCTTAGGGGATTCACCAGTAACAACTATTTCTTGCTCTTCTTGGGGGGTTGGCAACACTTTGGCTTTTGGCACTTCTGCGGCAACTGGCACTTCATTAGCATTGTTACTATCGGGGGTGGGCAATTGGTTACTATCGGGTGGGGCTGGGTTTTCATTTGTGGGGGTTCCTTGAGTGGGGGTTTCTGACGTGGGAGGAGGGGGCAACACTTGAAGCTTCAACGAAGGGGGAATAACAAGAATAGATTTCCCCTCCACTTCAGCCGATGTTTTTAAAAAAGTAGATTCAATTGGAGATGTCCAAGTTTCTTCAGGTCCAAGAATTTTCTCAATAGCGGCTTTTTTAGTGGGGTCTGTTTGATAAGACTCATCAGCGATAGCAGCAAGCAAAGATAGATCAGCATCGGCGACGGCTTGAAGTTTATCGCGTGGAATTTTAGTCACTTCCGCGAGATCAACAATGTCTTTGTCAATCTTGATCATTTTTTCATCAATAGATGTTTGTTTCTCAGCCTGTGCTTTAGATATATTATCCACGACATCAGCCAAATTTTTCTCCGCAACATCCGCAGCCGCTTTAGCTGTTTCAGGAACGGGTGAATCGGCCACTTTAGCTTTAAGAAGTTCGGCGTTAAATAAGGCAGAAGCAACACGATTGACAGCGGGGTCTTCAAGATTGTTGATATACTCCAGCTTCCCTAAGTCTTTTTGAGCTTGGGTAGCCTCTGGTTGAGCATCAATTTTAGCGAAAGCGGCTTTGGTAGTTTCAATGACATTTTCAAAGTAGTGAGAAAACATCTCAGCCCGAGAATTAATAACTGCCCCACGAACGCCTAAGAAGGACATTCCTAAACCAATCCCAAATGAGGAGGCAAGGGTGGCATTGACATCAGATAATGCGGGGTCCCCGCGCATAACATTTTCACCGAACTCTGAAAAGGATTCACCCACACCTGTTCCAAAGGTGTTCACCGCCAGACGGGTTGCAATTTCTGTTTTAGTGATGGTGGCTTTAAGTGCATCATCAATAGGGAGGAGCCCTTTGGCAAGAGCCCCTTTCATCCCTTGAATGTTAGCCGCCGTAGTACCAAACATTTTTTGTACAGCATGTTCTCCAACTCTGTCACCAAACCGCTCTGCGGCAAAGAGGAGAGCCCCTTCAACACCCACATCGGCCAAGCGACTCGCCCATCCAATGTCACGGGTTTGCCCTTTAAAAGATTGATCAGCCCCAACCGCAGTTGAGGCGATTGCCTCGGTTAATGTCGAGGAAACCCGTACAATTTTAGCCCCTTTTCCCGCGGTCTCAAGTATCTTAGCAACATCGTCCCCCTTCTCAATGACCTTTACCATCTTTCCTGCACTATCAACCACATGGGAAGCTTTACCTAAAACTTTTGTAGCCGCCATGCCGGGGATCATAAACCCTGCAACAGAACCAGTAACCTGCCCCGTCAGTGAAGAGGCTTCATAACTACGGCCCAGCACTTGGTTAATTTCATTAGCCAGAGCATTCGCTTGGGCTACTTCTTTTGGGTCGGTTGGGTCGTTAAGTTTTATATTGTCGACGGCGAAACCCACGATAGCAGAGTCTCCGAAGTTGGATAACAGGTTACGAAAAGCGGAGGAACCAATTCCGAGTGTGGCATTCTTCTCGTCACTCTTCAGATCATTCAAAAGTTCCTGAGCCCGATGAAGATCATAATTCGTTTCACCAAAGATCCACCCCCGTTTTGCAGAGCCCCCAAGGAATTTAGGAGAACTATAGGAATATCCGGTGCCTCCGACCCCGCCCGTTTTGCTTGGATCAACAATATTTTCTCCCGCAGCCAGCTTGGTTGAAAAATCATTTTGCTGAGTGAGCATCTTCTGAATATCCTCACGGCTCTTTAAACCCTTCACCATCTCAGCCGCTTGGTCTGCCGCTTGAACTTCTTGTATCTGGGTGTTATCCCGACCCGTAAATAAGGGGAACATCCGCCCGATTGATCCCGCAACCACCGTATTAATTTGGGATTGAACTGCCCGAGCCTTAACCGTGTCCACCGACTCATTGGGGTTATCTTGAACTTTAGGAAACTCAAGACCTTTTGCTTCATTAATCCCTTTAGCAAAATCAAAACCAGCGGAATCCAGAAGTCCTCCAGCAACATTAGTGGCAACTTCCAGAGCTTTTTCCGAGGCCATGTACCCCCAGCCCAACACAGTTCCATATTTAATAAGATCGGAATAACCCAGTCCTTTTTTCTGTTTAGCTGCTTCTTCATTAATCGCGGTAGTGGCGATACTTCCCTCAAGCTGGTTTTGGTAATCCGAAAATGATTGCGCCCATTGTTTCTTTGCTGCTGCGGGATCTTTCAAAAGCTTTGCCAAATTACCCCAAGCTTGGGAGATTCCGGTTTCTTTGCTTTTGGCCAGAGTTTGCAATTTGTGGGCCTGTAATTCGAGAGGGTCTAAGGGGGTGGATTTGGCTACTAAGTCACGAGCCCATCGCTGACCCAGAGACATCGGAGAATCTTTTACCGCTTGAGCCGCCATCGCCTCGGGAGAATCAGGTGCATAGGGGGAGGTTAAATTAGCGTTCACTCCTCCATTGGGGGTGGTGTTAGGGGAAGTTAAATTAAAACCATTCTCGGGAGGAGGCTGAGTTAGGTCTTCCTCTCCTAAGTAAGTAGGTGTAGGGGCAAACTCAGGAACATCAGCCCATCGACCGGGAGAATTAGAATTTGATGAAATACCAGCTAAATCTTGCTTTGAAGTATCATTGGTCATAAAAGTGTCTTCTTATTTACCGAAAGAACTTAGGTTTGGCAACTTTAAAAATGAGATTCTAGCGGGAAGATGGGGGCTCTTGGCCCGTCATATTTTGCCAATCACTATTCAGGGCATCTCTTGCTGCTTGAGCGGTTGCTTCATCACCCCCACTTTCGGTCTCAATATTATCATAGGCTTCCCAATAATCAGATAATTGTGGAGTGACATTACCTACGGGGGGTACCTGTGTTCTGTTTGGTGTAAGCCCAGACGAAGCTCCCGTTGTTGGACTAAATGAAACACCCCCCGCTGAGGAGGAACCCCCGGTAGATGATGCTGGAGGGGATGCGGCCATACGAGATTGTTGAATCAAAGTATCCCTCTCTTTTTTCAGAGAGTCCACAGAGTCAATAACCGATTGCTCATATTGATCATAAACCTTCTTACGCCCGTAAGCATCCTTCTTACTGAGAATTGATTCTTTGGCTCTCTCTGCCCGATTGAGGTCAACCGCGATAGTGGCCATTTTAGCTTTCAAATCCGGGGTAGGCATTAAATCAATTAAAGGAGCATCTACTCCGCTTGCTCTGGATCCGCCGGAATTTTTAGCACTAATTTGTTTGAGTTGTGACTGTTGCCCAAATTTACGAGACTCTTGATAGTAGGCACCGCGGCCTGTAGTCATCCCAGCATTATACTTAATCAGTGCTCTCGGATTATTCTGGATGTTGGCTGGAATTGGTTGGGGGGTTGCTAAGGTGGCATTCATTTTACCAAGCTCAAAAGCATCATTCTCAATCGGGGTGGAGAACTGACCCACGAAGGAAGTCCCGCTGGAACGAAGTTGGGAAGACACATAAGGAAGCGTAATTAGTGCATTTTGGACAGCAATCTGTTTATCAACATTATAGGGGTCTTTAACAGCTTCATCAAGTAGAGGCATAAATTGGGCATCTTGTTCTTGAGTCTTTCCTAAAAGAGTAGTGGACAGTCTTGCATTATTTTTTGCACTCTCAAGTTGGTACCCTTTATACTGAAGATCCAGAGCATGAGCGTCCTGTTGGAGTCCAAAATTTGCGTACTGAAGTTTCTGGTCTTCGAGGGCCATCCGATTCTGGAAGTCTGATTGTTGTTGCTGCTGACCAAAGCTTCTCTCACGAAGGCTGAGTTCTTGGTTCCTCTGAGCCATCTGCTCATCCTGCTGCCGGAAGTTCTGAAAGGCGGAGGCAGTGCCCATAAACTGCTGCATCCCACGCTCGGGAGCCGCGAGGTCACGGGCTCGTTCGCCTTGCATCATCTGTAGAATTTGAGAAGAATATCCAGCCATAAAAATCCTATCGGTTAAAAGCGTACGGGTTGTAATTAGTTCCGGGGGCATTACTATACCCACCATTCATGTTATTAAACCCACTATAGGAGTTATACCCACCATTAAATTGAGGGACATTGTACTGCTGTGGGACAAAAGGTGTTTGAGGAACTCCTGTGGTTTGGGGTTTAAACATACTCTCCCAAGTGTTTGACTTAGATCCCATCCCCATCATCATCCCACCCGCTTGGTTGAGCATTCCACTTCCATAATAATCAGGGTTACCCCCGGAGGCTCCTTGAATAGCTCCACCTAGCTGACCCCCTGCTTGCATACCAGCAGAGGCTCCCATTGGGCCACCAAAATATCCACCAACTACTCCACCAACGACGCTCATCCCAGTACCGAGCATGCCCGGCTTTCTATTCTTAATGGCATCTTGGTAATCAAGCATCTGTTGTTGTTGTCTGATGTCAAAATTCATCATCGACTGATTCATGTCCTCATTCCGAGTATTCCCCATGCTGAATAATTGACTTTGCAACTGAAATGGGTTCGCGGCGTTGGACATATTCTGGAGTCCGGGGAGCATTCCATACCCTTGATTCATGAGGTCTAAGGAAGATAATCCAAAGTCACGGGCTTGGAGATTTCTACCCATGCTCGATCCGCCACCGTATCCACCTTGTAAAGCCGAATACCCCGCCATGCGGGAGACACGCTGGGCCAGATCCGCCGGGAGCATCCCTGCTACCATCGACTGTGCATTACGCGAAGCTCGTTCAAGAGCAGGGAATAGCCCCGGCGTGGTCTGGGTAAGTTGGTTCTGGTAAATTGAATTTGCCTGATTGTTGAAAGAAGAAAGTTTTCCAAACTGGTCTTGCTGACCAAGGTATCGTGCGGTTGTGTCCGCATATTCCGGCATCTTAAAGCTTTCGAGCTTTGGTGCCTTTGGTGCTTTACCACCCATTAAACATCCCATAATTATAACTCCTTGACAAATAGTTCAGTTGTTCCAATTGACGTAAATCCCAGTTTTCCCATATACTCCCGATACGGAGAGTCGGGAGAGCACATCGTGACAAATTGGCTCATCCCCGCGTTAGCGGCCAAGGCATCAATCGAATGGAACACCGCAAGGGAATCCCTTGCACTCAACCTTTGGGTATGACCCCAATAGGTTATGAGTGGTGTTTTGCACATGCCGACATAGCCGGACACGAGGCCATCTTTCAAAACGGCATGGGTAGGGTAAAGAAGTTTGTGGTTATCTTTAAGTGCTTCGGTTTGAAGCTCATTAAAAACATCTTGACTTAAAATTGGTCTGACAACAGGAAGGCTCATTGTGTGTAAAGATATAGTTTTTATAGGTTCCGTCAATACAAATTGCGGATGCTTCCGAGGGCAAATTGGCTTCCTTGAACTTGAAGCGAGTGTCTCGCTCCGCCGATATGACTCTTGAGTTGTTCATCGAGATATGCCACCGCTTGCTGTTCAAAGAAGCGAGCCTTGTTTAGGTCCTCGACCTCAGACATCAGAGAGGCCACCATCGCCTTGATCGCGGGGTAGCAAGTAATCTGCATCTGGGTATTTGAGTTGTACTTGTACTGGTGGCGGACTTTAGCAAGAATTCTGACACAAGTATCTGCGGGGCAGTTGCCGGAAATGAAATAAACTCTGTGGTATTCATTATCAATCAGCTTCTCCCCACGGGCAATTAATCCTCTAATTCCATTATTTTTGGTAGCCTGTTGGAAGCCGGGGCCATTCTCATGGTAATCCTGCATCTGGCTATAGACGGGAGCAAATGTGTCATTTATCGTCGCAGCGAGGATGCCTTCAATCGCATTCGGAAGATAAATAAGTCCCTCTTCGGGAACCGATAGAGAGAACTCTTTGGTACATCCAATATACTGGCCTTTAGCCATGAGCCTTTCCTCGGCTTTGTTGATCTTATCCACCAATTCAGCTTCGTTTATTTTAGATCCATTCATCAGATCAAGTCCGAGTTTACAGCGTACCCAATCGAGAGACCCGTAGATCGCGGTGGAGAGTCGAGTCTGATAATTGGAAAGCCGAGCGGTTTCAATCGCGGTGTCGGCTTTGGTATTCAGGAAAGCAATTGCTTTATCTTCGTAACCCTTAGCCATGTCCAATTGGCCCCGATCCTCGTAATAAAGAGCCCTGAGCATCAGCTTCAACGCATCGGCATCATCAATAATCATGACAGAAGAGTCCCCGGTAACTTCATCGAAAGCTTTCCGGCCCGTGACTGTTACAGCGGTTGGTAAGGGGGTGGCGTTGATGGCATATATCCGAGGGGACGACGGGGTATATTGGAGGTCCACAATCGAGTCGCTGTCGTGGACAAAAGCATGAACATCATCGGTAATGAGAGCCCCCGCATTTGTAGCCCCCGTTCCTGAATAAGAGGTAACCTTGAGGGCCGACTCCAGAGCCGTGGGGAGGGTAACAGTGCCAGCAATTACGTTCACCGCATACTTGGCCACCACTCCGATCCAAGGCCGCACAGCGTATAACCGACGCTGGGCTTCATTTACCAGATCAATCAGTTTCGACTCGTTCGCAGGAAGACAGAGCCCCCCGCTCGCGTGAGGAGCCAAAAAGTTTTTTACATCAGCAAAGGTTGTAGACATTTTTTTATCCTATCAGATTTAATTGTTAAGTGCAAATTTTATAAATAGTAGACCACCCGCAGTACCCCCGAGGCATCTGTTTGAAAACCAATAGTATCAATATTTTTTATGGTGATTATTCCGGGTGTGGGGGATGAGTAAAGTAAGGTTCCTATAGAATAACTCCCCCCAAATATATTTCTGGGTGACCCCCCACAGTAACTAATATCTAACGCCACATTATGGACAGTTACTCCATTAATAGTAATAAGATCATCCGCAGCCATAGTGCTGAAAAGGAATACATCATATCGATGTGCTGTTGCAGGTATAGTATATATCCTTTCTGTGGGGGAGGTAGGGCACCAAGGGGGATTAATTGTTGGGAAAATTACCGCTAAATTTATAAAGACTTCTAATTCAGTACATGTGGGGCCTATTAAAGCGAGGGCAGCAGTAGCAGCCGCAAGGGATCTGCTATCTGCATCAGATTGAGAAATAAAACTCGTAGCTGTTTCGGTAACGGAGACGAGTCCTGAATATCCAACAGGGCAAGTATAGTTTTTGGTTAGAGTTGCAACCCCTGTCCATTCACAATGGAGATCAAGAACATCAAAGGCATGAAGAGCATTGGCGTAGGCTCCCGCATCCGCATTGGCTTGAGAAATATTACTATATCCAGCAGCAGTAACAAGAGTGGGCCCATCCCCCGAGGTCACACCCACAGGACAAGACTTCGTGAGAGAATATGTCCCTGTGTATATAATTTCGTCAGTAGAGCCGTCCACAATCGTTTCAGAGCCGTTTTCGGTTGGGGTTTCTTCATCAACGATAGAGCAGTTTTCGGTTGGGGTTTCTTCATCAACGATAGAGCATAATGTACCTTCTGATAAATCCTCATCCTCACATAAAACTACTGGATTGATGACGGTTTCGCATGGCATATTAGTATGAGGCGTATCCAATATATTGGCAAAAGTTTAATCCCATATAAGGAGGGAGATTATTGTGGGCAACCGCAGATACCCCCGAGACATATTCAGTGTTACCTGCATTATTTATATATTGACCCGAACCACTGGGGCTTAAGTTGCCCCCACTTACAGCATGTAAATGGTTCATTTCTCCGGTGTTTAATACATGAACATATGCACCTCCCGCGCCTCCAAGGGGGACTGATCCCCCAGCAGCCATCGGAATTCGTCCCTGCCAACTGTAAGGGTCCACAGAATACATATTAACAGTTCCATTATTGCCATTACAAACGGACCACCCTTCAAAAGTAAGTCCAGTGATCCCCTTACCAGTACCATCCACTAGTCCCCCTGTGGCAATATTAAACATCTGAATCCACCCCAAAGGTAAATTCCAATCCCTCCGCCAAGCCCCCTTGATATACTTTTTCCGAACGGGGTTATTAACATCGGTCGAATCATACCAAACGGCCTCGGTATTTGTGGGCGCGGACGTACCCGAATAAACAGCGGACTCCGAGGCCGGATTTGTAAGTTGAGCCGCAAAATCTACCAACAGAAGTTGGGGAGTTGCGGGAAAACAAGTGAGTCCTGATTGTCCGGGGATGAGTGCCATAAAATTCCTTATGCTTTGGGTATGCCCAGTGCAAACATATTGATTGTTTGGAGGGTTATATTATTGGTTGAACTGCTATTAGTAATGAAAATTTCCAAATAATCATTGGTCGCTAATTCAACGAGAGTGTTGACCGATGAACTGTTTATGTCAGCAGAAGTTGTGATGGTATCTAGTATCTCAGACCCCGAGATAAACACCCCATTTTTATATATCCGGGCCCTCATTTGTTGGTTTGCCCCCGAGGCGACTGAATAAGATATAACGGATACCACGTGGAATAATTTAGTCAAAACTCCTGTGTACCGAAGGCGGTTGTTCACAGGCATATCAAAATTGATTGACCCCGCTGATAGGAGAGTAGTCCCCTCCCCTTTATAGAAAGTCCCCGCCACGGCAATCGTCGTAGCCGCGGGAGTATTAACAATCATTTCAGCGACAGGAGGTTTTGTGGTTAGCTCACTCCAGACTGCAACCCCCACCCCACTATTCACACACTCAAAAACGACTCCGGCGATAGTATTAATCCAACGTGATCCGACACTGTAGCCACCCCCGGAGTCGTCTGTTACAGTTGGCGCGACCACAGCGGTCAAATTTGAAAGAGCGGCTGCGGCTGCGTTAATGCCAAGATTTGTCCGGGCTCCGATAGCCGTGCTGGATCCAGTTCCTCCATCCGCAACAGGTAAATCAGGACCACCATTATAAACAATTTCTTGCCAAATAGCCCCAGCAGTGGTAACAACCCGCGCCACGAACATCCTCCCCGTGCCAACGCCTGAAACAACCACCCAACGTGACCCGACTGTGTATCCATCAAGATCATCGTCACCCGCAGTAGGAATAGCCGAAGCAGCAAAATTATTAACCAAAGTGGCATTGGCGGTGATACCAAGATTGGTACGGGCAGAGGCAGCACTTGTCGCTCCTGTTCCCCCTCGGGACACTGGAAGACCACCACCGGGAATAGTGATAGTTGCTACCCCCGAAACCACAGCCACACTGAGTCCTGCGTCCGAGGTGTTGACATTTGAGATTCCGGCCTGTGTCACCGCTTTAACTTGGGTGAGAGTGAGCTTCTTAGATGATCCGCCATTCACTGTCTCAAGGGTGTCGGACAATGAAGGCGTGACGACTGCGGGTAAAGCAGTAATTTTTTTATTAGCCATAAATTTTATTCGGTGATTCTAATGTCACCCTCCTCAGTTACACGGGGTTCAATTTCTTCGGTTACACGGTTGGACACAACATCGAGAACTGGATCCACATAGTCCAGTGGGCAACAATTGATGATTTCGCATGTATCAGGCATATTAACAGTCCGCGGTTATGTTTTTGGGTTCGGTGGTTGCAAACAAAATTAATTTATCAATCGTAGCAATTCCTGTCCAGTCAATCCTTATTTGGAATTGATTGCCAATATGGGCGGGTCGCCCCGCTGATGTGCATTGATCATTATTTCCGTTGGGTTGGCCAATGCGGAAAGGGTATCGGTACCCCGGTTGGAGACTGGGGAGTGATCCAAAGCTTCCTATGCAAGAACCTGTCGTATCGGCATCCTCGACACAAGTGGACATCTTATTACAGACAGAGAAGGTATTCCACAGGAACCAGCAAGGATATGCGTCGGGTTTATACCAAACAGAAAAAGTGATTGTCTTCTCAACTTCGGACAGATAAAGCTCAATTGCATTCAATTTCTTCGGGGAAAAAGGGGATTCAAAATCAAAAGATCGGGTTTCAATAATAGACTTAATGGCTATGTCGGAAGTACCGACGGCATCGTCCGATCCTTTCTTGGCAGAGATTTCCCACAGGGTATTGGTGGTGTTATTCTTGAGGCAAACCGCAAAGCATTTTTCAACACCCCCAAATGTCCCAGAAGTGAGTTTCAAATACTCAAGCCCTGTCCAAATTCCGTCATACGCGGGGGAGCGTTTCCCACCAATCCCGGAAATTGTAGTAAAGTCCAGAGAGATAATCCCCCTGTGTTTAACTGGTTTTGTGCTAGGGGTTTCCCCCGCTGTTAAAGGAACATCGGTGGGGAGGGCTGTCATCAGGAAGCGATTATTATAAACAACCGCACTAATTCTATTTGCTTTTCCGAAGTTGGTATCATTCAAAATCCGGGTCATTTCTGAAGAGACCCCGACGTTACCCGTCACCCCAAATTCCGCACGGGCATTTTTATAAGATCTAATTCCATCCGAAGAAAAAAAGTAAATATCTGAATTGGCAATTGCCCAACCCCATGGGCTAGACGCTCCAATGTTAGCGAAGACCACCCGCTGCATCTGGACTGATTTCCAGTTATCCCGAGGCTGCGACACTTGAAGGGTGACAGTTCCTCGCTCACAGAAAATAAGCATATCCCCCTGCCCTGTAGCAGTATCCTGAATAGGCATAAATACCATAGATACTATTTTACCCATAGCCGCTGGCATCTTGAATGAGCCTCCTTCGGACAGGTAGGTGGTCTCGGTGAAGTTTAAGAGATCGGCTTCCGAACCTTGATTCGCACGAACTACAATGCCGCCCGTCCCCGCCGTGGTCACGGCTGCGGCAATAGAAAATGTGGTGGAGGATGGAGTGGACAGAACGTAATATTCCCCGTTGATGTCGGGGTTTGAGGCATGTCCGGTGATTGTAATTAAGTCACCAATAGACATACCGTGGGCATCGATGGTTGTTAAAACAGACGGGTTTGCCGCCGAGGATGAACCAATTGTGCTCCGTGTGGTGGAACCCCCGTAGACAAGATCCCCGGCAATAAGGTCAGTCTCGGGCTGTCCTGTGCAAACAAAAAGTCTTCCCTGCCCGTATGCCATTTTGGTTCCAATTGGTACTGTGCTGGAGCGAGACAGATTATTTCCGTCCCATACAAGAGGTTTCCCAACTCCGTCTTGAAATACCATGTATTTGGCCGCTTGCTGATTATGCACCACCTTGGCATTTGCATTAAGTGGGTCGGTGGGATTCAGGGTTCTCATGACGTTGGTTGCTTCATCAATAAACAGAATGTATCCCCCGCAGATGATAACCACATAAGAAATCCCGGTGCTCTGGTTATAATAAATAGAAGCCCCTTGAAAATTGAGGGTGTTCAAATAAGTGAGACTGTTGGGAGAACTCGGGTCTTGAGACACATCCATCTGTTTGAATGCGTACCGGGAAGAGGGGCGACCACCTCGGAAGGATACGTTAGCCGCAAGAGCCACAGAATTTTTGGCAATGAGATCGGGCTTCAGAGATGAATCCATCCCTAAAGACCAATCATAAATTCCGTCCATTATGTCTCTTTCCATGCGGATATCCTAAGTAATTATCTGTGATTAGTAAATCTTGTTTTATAATCGGGGTATGTAGTTTGGATGTCTTGGTATCGGGTAAATCTCGCATCCTGTAAATGTGGGGTTTCCCACGAAATCCATTTGAGCCCTAATGGTTCCGCTACTTTTTGGCCTGTCTTATAAGCCTTCTCATTATCCCAGTTTGCTTCATACATATCAGGCTTTTCAAGTTTCCTTAATGGCACCCAGTCAAAGGCAAAACGATATTGGTGATATGATTGCCAAGCGGCGGCATTAGTTATTTTGGGGCCCTTAGTGGTACGCCCCTGCCTATACAATTCATCCTGTCTCTCGGGTGTCCGGTATCCCTCGTAAATGTAGGGATTAATCCCTGCTTGCTTCATGAGTCGTAACCATTCAATAACCTTTTCTTTAAATGATGATTCGAGAGTTGCAATTTTGGTGGCTGTTATTTCGTCTGCGTGATCTAGTGTAATCATGATTAATCCTTAAAATTAATTATTCGTTTGACCGGACTTTCAAAGTTCTCGCCCCATTCACAGCCTTCATGCTTATTATCAGGGTCTCCGGTGCGTATCATTTTGACGTAGTGGATTAGCTCATGCACTAGTGCAGTATCTCCAAGATGAGGAGAGTTCTTCCATATCACAATACGGTAAATGTCAGTGATTCCGTAGTTATCTTTTCCGTCAAGACCCTTGATCGGTGTATCATTAAAATCAATAACAAGTCCATGAAATATGTATTCAATATCGTGTCCGTATGTGATACGCCATTGCTTAATAAACATGTAACAGGCACTCAGAATAGTGAGCCTGTTGTAATTAAAATTCATCCCGAAAAATCCATTTACCCGGATCTCTGGATACTTGATTACGCCCAACCATTTTAAGATCGCATATTTAAGATGTTTCATTTTTCTCCTGCTCGGCTTTTGTCTTGTCAATCCATGACTGGCCAAGAACATATGCTGGTGCTGCAACTGTCATGTACAAAGCAAAGTGAGCAAAGTTGTTTGTGTCCTTGTATATCACCGCCAAAAGATATGCACAGAAGGTTATGCACGTACTGAATATATACGCTTCACCTTTGCGTGAACCTTTGAACGCTCCCATGAAAGAAATCATACTGGTATCCCCATTGCGGCTCTTATTAGTTTAAAGACGGTGCCAAAGAGACTGACTAACGGCCCTTTAAATATCCAGAATAGTAACCCTCCAAGAGCGGCGGACATCCCAATAATAATCCGGTTACGTTTCCACATTGCGGATTTATATTTGTCCCGATCAATAGTGAGATTTTCAACCTTGTCATTGAACTTATCTATTGCCACATTCTTATCCAAAAGTTCTTGTTTGTAATTCTTGATCTGCACAGCAGTTACTTCAAGCACAGCCTCAATCTCACGAGCGTTCACTATCACGGCAGCAATGTCATTAACCTTAGCAGACTCAATGACTTTCTTCGTGCTCGTCTGTGCCTTGCTTACATTGTCACCTATGGCAGTGATCGGGGCTATAGACACAGGAGCCAGCTTCTTCGGATTAGACGAGGCACATCCCACAAACGCAAACAATGAAAGTAGTAATAAGTATCTCATATATTATTTTGTCATTCTATAAACTGGCACATTGATAGTGGGATTCTTCTCCCGTAACTCCTCCCTCCAATCAGCAAACCTTGATTCTGAAACTGACTGGTTGAGTTGGTGCTGGATAACTAACAAATTCATATTAATCTCGTTCAGCTTACCACCCACCCACCATGTTCCAGTCATGGCAGCAAAGACACAGGCGAAGAAGAGTGTTGCTGGAAAGAACACCTTCTCAGGGGCTAGGTTAAAGTATGATGAGAGTGGTGGTGGTGTTTTTTCTTCGCCCATAGTATTACAAAGCTTGTAGCTCTACTCCATATTTTGTAACGAGGTTGTTAAACTCTGTTTTTTCCTCTGCCGTTAGTTGATACACTGCTACCACTGTAGGAAGCACAGCGTTGATGTTTGTGGCATTGCTCGAAGCCAGAGCGGATGCGAAGGATGCATACACATTTGTTGGTGTCCCTGCCATGACCCTCTGACCAACTGCCGAGGTCATTAAAGCGAAGGAGAAACTGCCCCACTTGGAGTAGTCCACTTGCTCGAATGCCCAGATATTGTGACCTTCGGTGCGGCGTTGGTTGAAAAAATCTTTGTGGGCTGGGTCGTCCAGAATTATGGCAGGTAAAACAAAATCGTAGTCACCTAGAGGGGAGGGCGCGATAGCGCTACCGGGGGACGTTGTTCCCGTAAAAAACTCAACCTCATTTTGTGGTATAATTATTATTTTCATGTAATTAATATCCGTTAATTGCTAATTGTGTTAAATAATACCCATTTAATGCAGCCGAAAATACTGCCGCATCGGCATCTGTAATGTCCGAGCCAATATGGAAAAATCTTACGCCTAGTGTGCTCCACGTAGAAACTGCCAGGAGGTTCAACAATCTAATGTTATTACTTGAAACGTTCATCGCGTTAGAGTTGTTTGATGAGACAGGAGTGGTATTTCCATTAATGTACACTGCCTGCGTGGTAGGTCGGGCACAGGCTATATAATACCTGTCAGATGTCGCCGTATTACGCATTTCAGTGAAGGGGCCTTTGGCGTGAAACACAGTAGAGGTCGCGGTGGCACCATTATTGCTAGTCTCATACGCTATTAGGTAGAAAAATGGTGAAGTTGTAGACGTGCCAAAAAGGCACTGATGGTTTACGTCAAACATTGGATTTTTCTCCATATAGTGCCCGAAATGACAATTATTAGCAGCCCCAACAGCCCACGAAGTGCTGATGTTAAATTGAGTATCTATGTACACGTCTGTCCGTGTGGGTGAAGTAATGTGCGAGTTGGACACAAAGGTTGGGCTATTAACTAAAATAGAATCCCGTGTTCCGGGCGTCTTCCAGTTTATCAACGAAGCCTGCTGTGTATGCGCAGCGTACATCCAGAGCGCGTCTAGTTTGTTCCAAACATTTATCAGTGATGGATTCAGCCCACCAATATTTTGGCCTTTCAAAAGACGGATAGTGTTGTCTATAATCGCTAGTCGTGTGGCGTCTGGCTGGACTGCCATGAGGGCGACTAACGCTGTTGTGGCAGCATCAATGTCGGTCCTCAGATTTACCGAGGGGGTCAGCCCGTAGCGGAGTGCGTTAGGGCTGAGGGGGCCACCTTTCGGTGTTTCTTTGTAAAGGGTGTTAGCTATAGACATATTTATATTATTGCAAGGTTGCGTTAATTGCTAATGTTGGTAGTGTGCCTGCGGCGGCGGCGGTGGATACGCCAGCGGCGTTGGCTGCACGGACTTGGAGGCGGTATTGGCCACCATAGCCGAGTTCGAGAGTGACCCGTTTAGCCATGGTCAAGGCGGCGTTAGGGTAATCAACTCTGATACAGTTGTATTCCGTGACTAACTGCCTGACTGGCATGGTCGATGGAACAATGGTTGTGGAGTTGTCAGTCGTTGCTGCCGTATCAGCTACCAGCCCCATGATATCCCTCCAATTTGTGCCGTCATCGGATACTTGAAGATAAGCTATGATCGAACCCGCATTGTCCGGTGTGCCTGTCAGGAGAAAGTCGAGGTGAACTTTTGACTTGGTAACAACTGCAACCGCTGAACTTACAACATAGGTTCCAAGCAAAACTGTCGCAGCCCTAATTGTTGCGGGGCTCCCCGGCGTGAGGGAAATAGCAGGAGGAGCAGACTGAAAAAACGGAGCCACCCCCTGCACAGCATCGTCGAGAATATCATTAATTTTCTGTAGGGTTCTCGTTTGAGAATCTTGGGGCCTTGCGGCGTTATTTTCAGGGAAATATTCGGGCATAAAAGTTATCCTTGTATTTGGGGTTGTGGGGTATTCATTGCGCTAAGAAATCCTTCACCCTCAGGGGCGGATTCTTCAGCGGGGGATGGTGAGGCTTCTTCCTCAGTTGTTTCTGGTTTAATAGAGACTCCATTCACAGCCACAAGCTGGGCTTCTTTGTCCGACAAAAGTTTTAAAGTAACGGTAACATCAAATGGTTGATCTTTGGTTGCTCCCTCTGGGAGGGTAAACCCTTCTGGTAAATCAAATTTTGTTTCATCACTCATAAGTTTTTAAAAGGTGCTTTTTTAATAAAAGGCCGGGAGGAGAAAAGGCTTAAACCTCCCGGCCCACGAACACTATCTACCAACACCAACAAAGGGCTTAGTAGTAACAGCCAGTCAGTTCCAGATCATTTGGGCAGCGTCTGTGACGAATCACATAACCATACTCGGGATGAACGGGCTTGCTGGCCGTACTAAAGATTGCGCGGAAGAACCCAATGTTTTCATCAGGGTTACAAACGCGATCTGGAATATTCCTCCATTGGAAGTCCCCACGGAAGTTTTGAGCTTTGAAGCCCATACGACCCATGGAACCAAGTGGTTTAGGAATGAGGGTTGTCATCACAGCAGGATTGAAGATAACTGTATCTTCAAACGCAGCGGCTTTGTAAAGGGGATCAATTTCCCATTTGAAACCCTTGGTTGTTGCAGCACTCCGTTTATAGGGGTACCGACGAACCCATTTAGATCCGGCAGCGGCGAGGTCGTTAAAGTCGTGCCGGGCAGGATATGGATCAATCGCATGGAAGTAATTGCGATAAGGACGATCAATACCGAGTGGTCCGAGCAATTCAGAAGCGCGGGGGCTCCAACGGAAGTCCTGACGGACAGCCTCAGAGGACATAATCAGTTCATCATCGGTTTCTGAACCCATGATGGCCAAGAAGATCGGAGCTCCGTTAAAGCGTTGGTACGCAAAACGACCCGCACCTTCACGAATCTGATCCATGTACAACTGGCGCAAGATTCCATTAGTCAAACGTGATGTGGGTACAGTTTCTGGGAAGGTAGTCGTACCTTCAGGAAGACCCGCAGCAGCGATGACTTTGTGGCCAGCAATACGAATATACTCGTCACGATGGCGTTCTTGCCAGACATATGCGGTATTATCCGTGAGAATGTCCATGATATTGGACAATTGCTCTTGGCGTTTCAGAGGGAACCGGAGATCGTTCAAACAGATGTCGGGAGATTCCAGAGCGACCTGTTGAAGATTATATTGACGGAGTGTCTGTCCAAAGCTCAGTTTAAGAGCATCAGGGGCGCAGGAACTATCTCCACCGTCCATGAGAGTGTTTGAACTAACATCAGTCCAAGATAGAGGTTGGGCTACACCAGAACCATTAACGGAGTGGGGGAGCGAACGCTCGTACACCATGACGGAGACTTCATCTCCCATTTCATCCAGCCAAGCATCTTGGGGAGGAAGCTTCAGCCAGACTGAAGTATCTTGAGTTCTGCGGTAAATGTCTGGGCCAATACGTCCAGATTCAGTAATAAGTAATTGCTCTACGTTGTTGCAAGCCATAAAAATCCTATGAGTTATATTTTGTTTCTGTTCAGAAAAGAAGGTTTCTGATTACCTCTCTTGTCTGGCACCGACAAAAGATGTTTAATGCCCAGAAAATAAATTGACTACTCAGTTCGTTTCATTCTTTGTAGAACTTTTATGGTCGTTATCAAAGTATGGAGATTGTGGAAATATGTCAAGTGGTTTCTAAATAAGCAGGAGTAATATTTATTTGATGGGGCTTGACCACGACTCCTTGATCAAACTGGCCAACGTACCCAAGACGGGATTCAAAGAAGTTTTTTGCCAGACTCCGATTCCATTTATTACCCACGTTTACCCCGCGATTGGAAGGATTTTCCCAGAAACTGGGGTGTTTCTCGTGGTAAATCAGATCATCAAAACCCGCTTTACTACCACTTGCCGTATCCATGATGGTCCGAAATACCCAGTCCCAAGCTTCTCTTCCGAGGATAAAATCAGGGAGGCAACCCCCATGTTTAGCCCACCACGCTGGGGTCATGGCAAATAGGTCAGTCCCCATATAGTGTTTAGCCCCAGCTATTTCGGACGCTGTTTTTGGTTCATCTAGCTTAGAATAGAAGTCCCTCCGATATGAATAAGCACACCCCCCTGTCAATTTAATTCTAGCGGTTAGCCTCTTATACAGGTCGGCGGAGGGGGAGATGTCACTATTTGTAAAGCAAATAATGTCCTGATCGGGGTTTACCGCGAACCTCAGCCCACAATTAATAATATCTCGCACGAAGGGAGATGGTCGTTCATCCCCCATAATAGAACTGAGCCTGAGAGTATCATCTGGGATTTCGACTGAAATAATTGGGTCACCAATTAATTCGTGCCACCGGGAAGCGGCAAATAATTGTCTCCTCTCAGACTCGCGGTCTCCCTCCACTTGATAAAAATTTGTTACATGGACGAGGAGGGGCTTTGAAACTGTATTTTCTGCCCGGACATGGGAGTAATGTTCCTGTGTGGCTGCATAACAGGGAACCAGTTGCCTCCCTTGCGAGACCGTTGTGGATCCTTCCCAATGTCCGTATCCAGTCATGTGGGCGGAACTGTAAATAAATTTTGAATACTTCTCGGCTATCCGAAGCCAAATAAGCATATCATTCCCAACCATCATATTTGGGCGGGAAAAGAATTTGGAGTTACCCTCAAAAGATCCCGCACATTCAAGGAGAACGGACATAATATCTTTGGGCCGGAATAAACCAACCACTGGCGAAATCGAAAATGCCCCCCTCTTAAGGAGTATTTTGACAATCAAAGAGGTATCATTTGATCCCGGTCTCGTTGATGTAGGAAGTGAATAATGACCCTGCTCCAATCCGCTGTCGTGGGAAGTAACCCCATTCCACATCGCAAAACTACCATACCCATTTTCAAGGGCTGTAAGAATTTCTGGCATAAACTGTCGGAATGCTGGCTCAATCAAAGTATCATCATCGTGAAGCAGAATACACCACGGGGTTTTAGCCCACGCTACAGCTTGAATCCAAAGGTTATTACACCCATGATCGGTCTCACTTATCACCCATTTTAAGTCAACATTCTTACTCGCACAGTCATTTCTTACTGCTGAGTAAATATTTAAAGCTTCTTGGCTTTCTTCGGGGCAAAAAGTTGAGATTACAATATGCTTAATCTCTGGAATTTTGAGAACTGAATCCACACAGTTTTTAAGACGCTGACTCCTCTTAAAGTTTGTGATACAGACGGTGATCATTTTTTCTTCCCACGTTGTTTAGTCATTCTCTTTTTAAGTGAGGGTGGGAGATCACTCAATTCAAGCCCCTCCGTTAATGCACATACTTCATCATCCGACATCTCTGAGGTCGTTTGAGTGGGTGTATCAAAATCTGTACCTTTTTTGATACAGAGTTTGGCTCTGACTTCTGGTATTAATGACCCTGATTTATTGCGGTGAAATAACTTCACAGCAGGATCAAGATCAGACAAAGAAACCACAGGCTCCTCGGTCCGGCTGTTGCCCCAAATATTTTTAATCGTGGAAGCCTCTGCCGTATGCTTAATCATCTCAAATCCGCTGACTAAATCCCAAGGGGCTTTCTCGGCAAAGAGGGCTGAGGGAATAAACATCGGTGAATTCTGATGATATACGGCTACTCCTGATATAAAAGCCGTTCCGTCTTTACCATACATCAGATTACCTAAAAATGCATGTGTTTTAGGGGAGCACTTGGCAGCGTGTTCCGCGGCAATTGATGTTATCCAATCGGAGGCGAGTGGAACACAATCAGGTTCAAGCCAAAGATAATGCCCTTTCTCTAGATTGAACATGTGACGACACACACTCCTAAACATGGCGTTGGGGGCAATAGGCCACCCACGCTCGTCGATTGCCGTGACCTTAATAACCTCCGTGGTAGTGAAGGGAGAAGCCTCAATTAAAGGTTTTGGATCGACAGAGGGTGGGAGGCAAAGATAGAGGGGCGTGGTATCCACCCCCGTTGAATTTATTTCGGCAATAAACTTTAAAAGTCTAACTGCCATGGGCACATCATTGGGCCCTACTGGTAAGGTAATAATCACATAATCCTTTTTTAATGCGTTAAGAGATAATAATCTTAGATGGATGGGCGGGCTCAATCACAGAAACTTCCTCCTTGGGGGTTTCCGGCAATGGAGTCTTGAAAATTTCCCCCAGCTTCACCAGCAAACTATCCATGGCCAGATCCAAGGTTTCCTCTGGATTTGCCACAAACTCCGCAGAAAATGCGTCGTTTACGACAATTTTCCCCCTATACGCATAGAGGGGTTTATTGTCAGAAGAGAGGATCGACGATGCTGATGTGTCCAGAATCTCTGGCTCTTTTGGGGTTGCAGTTACTAGCCCGATAGCGAGTTCTACTTTTTTAATCATAATTTTTTACCTTGTTCCTATGGCTGAAAGAAAGTCAACGTCATCATCGACAGCGGAAGCCCCATCGGCTGCGGGAGCTCTTCCTGATCCGGCATTGGGGGAAACCCCACGAAACTCTGCCAGTGATTTTTCAAGATCAGCGATCTGGCTGGCAGTGTCCTTCACATGATGCTCAAAAAGTGCAATCATGGGGGTGACCGCCATAGCCCGATAAGTTAGCATAGCCCGTTGATTATTGCTCAACGGATGCGTATCAAGTTGCTTTGCCTGAACTTTAATGCCGTCAATAAATGAATTCCACTCAGGAGAGGCCGCATCAGGTTGGAGGAAAGGATATTCCTTCAAAAACTCGGGCCATGTTTCTTCGTAAGCTTTATCCGCTTCCTTGGAGAAATTTATGTCCGTGTTGATTTTATTCTGGAGTTTTAGATCCTCAAGGGCCTTTAGTTCTTTGTCTGAGTTGGAAAGAATATCTTTCTTCTTGGCCGCAAGGGTAACTACTTTTTCAAACTCTGTTTTAATGTCCACTGCGTCGATAGATGAAATCCCGGCAATTGCCTCTTTAAACGCTTTGCGACGTTCGGCGGGGTCTTCGATCCCTGCAACTCGGTTGAGGTCGCTGGGGCTTAGTCCTGCTTCCGTGGCGAGGGTATTGAGATAACCCTGAGCTTCAGCCAAAGGTGTTTCCACTGTCTGTTTGAACTCGGGTGTAGCCTGAATATTCACTTTGGCTAATTCTTTAAGATATGATTCTCGTTCCTCAACAACCTTAGCATGGGTCTGTTTGAGAGATTCATATTCTTGATTGATGGCCTCGGGCGCGGCGGGGGTGGGCAGAGCCGTAAGTTTCTTTTTAATTTCATCATTCTCAGTCTGGAGTTGACGAATTTTCTCACGTTCCTTTTTTAACGCCGAAGTCATTGTCTGAAAAGCAGCCCGTTGTTCGGGGGTAGATTTCTTATTCAGATTTTCTTCAGCAACAATTTCCTCTTTAGTAAGTGCCGCGGGGTCCGCTTCGGCAGGTGGAGTTACTGTTTCCCCCCCTTTAACAATTTTGGAAGCAATATCTTTGGCTGCTTTAGAGATGGCACTATCAATTGGCTTTACCGTGTCATCATCGGCGGCGGTAGTGGCTGGAGGAGTAACTGGTGGGTTGGTAATAACATCCCCGTCCTTCTTAGCTTTTCTCAACGGTTTCACTGATGCATCATCAAGATTTGAATTTCCAAGAGCCGTCTCCAAAGAAGCTCCAAATGGAACCTCATCTGTCGAAACATCCTTGATTCGATTCATGGTATCAATAGAGCCACGTGAATCTTCTGCTTTGGCATTTGGAATTGGATCATGTGAATCACCCCCGGCATCTGATGAATCCGGGGCCAATAGGCGTTGTACTTTTTTGATAAACATAAACTAATCCTTTTTTGGTTTTGTGGTAATGTGGGAAAATGGTTCGGGCATTGTAGAATTATCTATTTTGTTCTCAGATGCAAGCGCAATAATGTTCCTGAGACACATATCGTATCCGTTTACTGTCCCGGACAAATATGTTTGCCACTCCGAAAAAGAAATATTCTCTGTCGGAGGAAGCGTAAGTGAGGTCACATTACATGCCCGGAGCAGATCAAGAAAAATGCTCCCTTCGGGTGTGGCGAGGGTTTCCCGTAGCCATTTTTGCATGTGGGTATCTTTAAACCAACGCTCGTGGAGAGTGTTTAATGGTACTGCATTCATGTTTTTGCCTTTATTTTGTTGATATTTTTGAAGCGGTGAGCGCATCTTTTGATGCCAAATCAGCCGCAGCCTGCTGTTGCTTAAGCTGCATTTCCAAAGCCGCGCTCTCTTGCTTTATCTTCATATCCAGTTGGTGCTTTTCCATCTCCATCTGAAGTTTTGCATGGGCCGTCGCCATTTCGGGGGATGGTTGCTGGGCCTGTTGAGCTTGTTGAGCCTGAGCTTGTTGAGCCTGAGCTTGTTGAGCCTGAGCTTGTTGCATCTTTTGTCCGAGGGACTCGGTAGCTTGCTTAAGCTTAGTGATGGCCTCTTTAAAACCACCCAGCAGCTTGGCCCGAGTTGGGTCATTGGCAATTTTCTGGAAATGTTCCGCAACATGGGGGAATAGTGTTTGCAAAAGAGCGAAGGCTTGTGCAGGGTCAGCCTGATTTTGATCGACTGCCTGAACAATCATCATTCCGAGAGGAAGGTGAACAGAGAGATGTATCACATCATTTTCAGAATCCTGAACAGATACGGGGGTTCCGGCCTTCATCGTAGCATTTTCGAGCTCGGCAATCTTGACATCAATCGGGGTTCTTTGAATACCCGTATTGGGCATATATCGATCCGCTAATTCATAACCCCCGCGAGCAGCAATACGATCCCTAAAATAATTTACCTGCCCGGCCTCATCGAGTCTATCTACAAAAGATCCAATCTCTTGGTAGATCAAATCACGCTGGGCGGCACTGCCGAGGCCAACAGATCGAGAAGCCTCCACTGAAACAACCTGCTCCACAGCTTCCCAAGGCACTTTATGCTCATCAAGGAAGTCTTTAAACACCTTCCATTGGACATATCCCGGCTCATCTTTGCTCCAATTTTTTCGCTTTAATCTCGCAAACTGTTCTCGGATTAATTTTGTCCAAGAAGCATAAAAAATATTAAACCCGCCAGAGGTTATGGAGGCTTCTTTTTCAATTTGGGCTCGTACTTCTTGGGCAGTGCGGCCCCCCTGTCCATCCGGCGAAAGTTGCCGAGCACTAAATCCACCAATATTATTCTGGCGGGAACGGGTCAGATCTCCAAGAATGGGGAGAACCCTTTCAGCCAGATTTGGGTAATTGGTCTGTTGGACAGTTGCTCCACCCGGAATTAATGCCAGAGGCCCGGCGTATGTGACTGCCATTTGAGTAAGATCCGCTCCGGTTGTGGTCTGCAAAATAAGAGAAGTGCCCAGCATCGCCCCGTCATACATGGAACACCGGAGCCTATTAGAAACTTGAACGTGTGGAAATATTTTATACCCCTGTCCCCGAATGGAATAAGCAGACCCATCATTACCGATTCCGTATGGAAAAAAGACAATGGCTTGATTAATGCGCGTAAATCTGCCCCGATTTATATACAAATACTCTCCTTTACCCCCTTCTTGGAGGACCATAGCGTGGGTATATGTTCCATCAAATTCCTTGACATAAATATGGGCTATGGGGATTTCAGAGGATTTTGCGTAGGAAACAGTTAAATCATTTGACTTAAGCTGCTTCTGTAATTCCTCCCACTCACCGGGTTTGGCATCTTGGCTACAGGCATTTGTAAGAGCATCAATAACAGCATTATAATTCCAACCAGCCTTGGTTGCTTTATCCATCTCCTTTACTTTACTCCACAAATCGTGGACAGATAAATTTTTCTTTACACAGATGACTTCATTATCCTCCTCATTACAAGAGGCCCCCTGATAAAGCTTAACACTCTTGAGTCCTTCGGCACACCAGAGCGGGTTTTGCCTGTCAGGGAACAGAGCAAATCCCATACCGTGGCGCACAAATTGATTGGTTAGCTTCTGATATTCATGAAAGAAACTCGGCCATGCTTTTAGAAATTTATCGTACGCCTGTGAAATAAGACCTGAGTATTCACCCCGCTGAACCGAATCCCCGTAGGCTGTTTGAAAGTCTGCGATGCGGGGCACACTTAAAACAAGATCATTGTAGGCGAGCATGGATGCCTCAAGATCAGCAAAGGCTTCCCCCCAGTTCAAATTGGCTTGATAACTCCGACCCATGGCGCGAAGTTCTGCCGGATCATAGGGCTGTTCGCCATCGTACATGGCATCACATTTAGCTCTCTCCTCTCCAGAAGTATTATCCGCCATATCTAATTTATTAAAAAGGAGTTCCGCTGATGTGGCATCCCCCAACCGCGAGGGGGGTATCTCAACTTCACCCGTAGGTGATTTTACAATTGGTTTTAGGTCATCCATTTTGATTTATTCCTGAGTGTGGGGGTAGTGCTGTTTAGTGAGTGTTTACCATTACGGTCAAAAATATCAAGCTTTTTCTGAATATCTGTCAAGGGAGTTCTTTTCTTTCCTCCAATTAATCCGCCGGGAACCGCCCCCAGCCGCTGCCGAACCACATCCAAACTCAACAAAGCAGCGTCCGCAATATCAGGGCTCCTCCCCGTTCTGGCTTTCATATCGGGTTTGGGCTCAACTTGGATTTTATTTCCGGTGCCAAACATGTACCGCCGAGCGGTTAGCTCCTTGGCCAATGCGGGGATTACCCCACATAATTGAAATGCTCTCAGAAATTCGACCCCTGAATACCAAACTTCAGTGACTCGGCGAATATATTTATCGTAAGCCTTTACATCCGAAGTCATTGAAACGGGGGATTGGGAAGCAGATTCCTGAAAGCCAACACGGAGGATCATCGGACTCCAAAGTTCAGATAATACGTCACAAAATGGAGAACCCGCACCCGTGGAATCAACACCCGTGTATTTAGGGCTTACCCCTTTGGCATCGAGGAGTTCTTTAACTTGCTCGGCCATCTGGAAACTTCGGGACTTGGGTAAAGTCACATCTTCGATTAATTCAACAAACTCCTTAAATTGAAATACTTTCTCCCCATCCTTGGTTTTACCATACTCTGAAATATAAACAACAAATCGATCCCCTCCATTGGTAAACCCCGGATCAATTCCCGCGACCTGTACCGGATTAATTAATTCAACCCGCCGCTCGGCATTGAACTGAAGGAGATCAGACTCCGAATAAATAAGCTCTTCAGACCCCTGCGGGGCCGGGAAAGATCGGGTAAACCTCCAGAAAGAAATTGAGTTGGGGGTCTCATTTTTAATTGCTTCTTTAAGCATCTTGGATGTGTAAATATATGGCCAACAATCATCATTATCGAGGTTGGGGGATTTGGTTCCGTCAAGGTGAAGGCACACCCCCATCTTTGTCTCGTAGAGTTCGGTGTCAACATTGATTGATTTCCACCCATTTTTAGGAGTAATAAACTGACCAAATGGATCATAAAGGCTCTTGAAGTTTCCGAGGGCAATGAACTGGAAAATTGCATTAGAGTTCAGATTAAAACAAGCTTCAACGACTGAGGAAGAAATATCAGTCATTTCATCCCCGATTAGGAATACCCGAGACTGTTTTAACCCAATGAGTTTGGCGGTGGCTTGCTGCTCTTTTTCCGGTGACGAGGGGATCAGCGAAATGGAACTCTTATCAGATGACCCCGACTCTTCATCATCTAACCGGATGATCCCCTGTGAATCAACCAGCTTGCCCACAGACGCATTACCCACTGGGGACTTGGCCAGTTGGAGGTATCTTTCCCTGATGGACCCCCAGATACGTTTGCGAGCTTCTTTCAGGGATGTGGATGTGACCAAAACAAGGGTATCTCGGGGAGCGGCCAGCCAATTAACCAAAGCCCAGACTGCAAAGAACTCGGTCTTACCCGAGGATTTTGGACCTGAAATCCCAAGATATTTATGCTCACAGGCAAGTTCGGCCATCCGCTCCGCCCACGGGTTAAACTCAAATCCCTTGGGGTTGGTTTTACGGTCAAAGGGCCACAGCATCTCACAAACATTCTTGAAATGCTGAAGCTTCCCGAGACCCTTATTCTTTTCATCTAACCCCTGACGGAACGCCCAGAGCTCAATACTGAGATCTGACCACTCATTTTCATCCCACTTGCGTCCGTATTTAATTTTCATTCACATCCTTCTTAATTGGTTTTTGGGGCCTGTGGAACTTTTTGGCTTTTACGTTCCCTCTCCCGTATATCAACTCTCCAGATAAGCCCTTTATTATTGGGACCACTGTGTTTGGATATTCTCGACCCCTCGATGTTAAACAGAGCCGACAGGCGTTTACCAAACGTATCTGGGGAACTTGTGTAGGGTCGGGAAATCTCGCGGAGGTCTGGATCATTCGTGAGGTATTTAATGAACTCTGTCGAGGTACATTCCCAATATTCTTTGTCGGGGAACACGAGAAGGAGATTCTCAGCCATCAGATCAACGAGCTCACTGAAAATGCTGGATGACCCCATGGATCGAGAATCCTCAAGTAATACAGGATGGTGAAAAGGATGAATGCCATACCTATTCTCAGCCACAATCTCTTCTGGTATCTTCCAATCAAGAAGCCACCGAGAAAAGAATGGCATCTCCTCCTTAATCATTTTTTCAAGCTTGTCATTATCTGGAAATTTGATCGTGTGATTGGCCACCTTGAATAACATAATTTTATCCAGCACTGAGATGTCTGTTTGCGGAATCTGACGAATGGATTCGGGATCATCATTGAGAGTAACAATGACGCGCCCCTTCCAATCCACAATGACAGAATCCCGGAATTTAGCATGATACTTGTGGCGGGTATTGGCCACAATCTTCTTGATCATTTCCGAGAATCTTTTGTGAGTCTGAGCGTTGGCACTGCTGGTGTTATCATCAACATTCCAAACTCCAACCTCCATAAGTTCTTTATTAAAGTTGGTTTCAGACAGAAGATATTCTCCCGCATCACTCCCACCCCCCATCAAACCTCCAACAATCACATTCCCGAGGAGCGTTTTACCCTTATTTACACCACCAGCAATAAAGAGAGCGTGCCCCTGACTGAGTTTCTTCGAATATGCGGATTCATAAAACCGCTTGAGCCACGCGAGGAAGTAATCTCGGGAGGAAGCGGGTTCAAAAAAAGCGTCGAGGAATTCAGCCAACCAAGGAAAATTATCTCCCCAGCCAGTCAGAGTTATGTCAACGGGATTAATCACCTGACGACGAGCCGTGTTGAGAATTCTCATGGTATCGTACTCAATAATCCCATCATGCCCGTATATGATTGGAGCCGCACCATCGAGAGTTTTAGTTTCACGAATCATGTTCATACACATGTCAATTTCACTGGCAACTTCCCCATCGGCAGGGCGGCTTTTCAGACCATAAGTGCAGCGGAGAAAAGCAGCGGTATCCTCTTTTGTCTGGGGCCTCCACTCATTGCGAGTGTTCTTCCACCAGTAACTTTTCCCATCAAACCAAATGGAATGAACGGGAAGCCCGATGGTATTCTCTTTATACTCCCGAATGAAGTCTGCACCGAGCAATTCACCCCATCCAAAAAATACCTTGTGTTGCCCGAAAGCAACCATACCTGTCTTTGTAATGATTGCTGAAGTGGGATTAACTGAGGCGGGGTCCCAGAAACAATTACCTCGACCCCCATCGGAAAAGATTCCCCCCATCCACCGACCCGGATATTTGTCTTGAACTTTATCAAAAACCTTATCCAGTGGTACTTCCACATCCCCGTCACCTTGATAATTATATCTCCCGATGACGGTGAACATGATGGATTGGAGAAAAGCAGCGGACAGGGTGTCAGTGGAGTATTCTACGAAAGGGCCCGTGTAAGCAAAGAACTCATCAGCCTTCTCAATACATGGGTCGAGACCCCCAAATAGTTTAGGAATCCCCAGCGTCTTGGAGAGTTCCCTCATGAATTTTTTATGTATGTCTGGAATCAAGAGAAGGGCTTCTTCAAATTGCCAGAATACCCGAAGGTTCCCGGAAGTCGTCCGGTGGTAACCTGAAGGGCGAAGTCCGGTTTTACTTCTGGAATTAAGTCCTTTGACAATTTCTTCCTCATCAATGGCGGAATCATAATCGGCCACGATGCCCCACTGTTTAAAGGGTGGATTCTCTTTGTTGATGCGAAGGGAAGGAGTGACCCCTTCGTAAGCACTGATAAAAGCCCCTTCAAAATCGGGCTTGATAACTTCTTTTTGAAAGTCTTTTTTACTGGCAAAAGACATGGGGACGAGGGAGCTTATTTCCTCCCAAGTAACATTGAGCGAGCTAAGATTCTTGAGTGTGGCAAATTTCATATTATTTGACGTAGTGGGGTTTTAAGTGGGTTTCAACGGCCAGAGGGATTGTTGGCATCCAGTCAGGAGCCACACACATCAGTTTGGTCATTATCTCTGGATCAAAGTCCATCGGCACTTCCGCCACAATTTCGTCATGAGTGTGGAGAACAACGGGGTACCCAGCGGCCTCAACAGCGAGCAATCCATCGGTAAAAATCTGTCGGGCAACATGCTGAACCACATTTTCGGTCAGGAGGCCCCCATAAATGTTTTTGCGGGTCTTACCATTAATCTCATCGAGTCCGGTCCAATTACCGTTGAAGGTAGCAACCTTGAAGTAGGCGATGCTACCTCCGCCCGGCAGGTGAATCTCCAGTGTATCTCCCTTGGAGGTCTTAACCAGATTGTCCAGCTTCTTCCACATCGCTGTAATCTTGGGATTAGCCGCCCGGAAATCGCGGACTTGGCAATAGGAGCCCACCCAGACATTTTTAGTTGCCTGATCTAGACGTTGATACTCAGACACTTTGGCAAGTTTTTTACAATACTCTAAGAAGTCAATAAATCTTTTTTCATCTTCCTCCGAGGGGGGAGCTACAAAAATCTCATAGGGGTCAACCCCATAGCTGATCATCATGCCAATAAATTTCTCCCATCCCGCACCAAATCCAAGAGATAAAATACGGGCTTTAGATAAAGCATACATTTTTTTATCCTCTTTTTTAAGGTCCCCTCCGGTCCAATTCATTGTGGCTCGGGCGTGTGCTTCGTAGGGGGACATCTTTTTGCACAACTCAATAAATTCAAAATCACCCACCAAAGTAGCCAATACGCGAGGTTCAATCTGGCTGTAATCAGAAATACCAAATTGTTTACCTGCGGGGGGAATCAGACATCTCCTTAAATCAAAACCAAACTTGGGTTCGCGGGGGAGATTCTGGGGGTTAAACCGCTGGTCCCCGCTGAAACGGAGGGTATGCCCCCCAGCGTACTTGAGCCCGTACGAAAAGCGTCCGTCAGGCTTAATCCTGTCTCGCATGGTCTTGGTCTTGACGAGCAGCGCATTGGAGCTCCTGAGAGTACCCATGGCCTTTGCCCAAGGGTACTTATTCCCGTACCGATGCTCCCAAGTAATGTACTCGTCATTAGTGGCCGCGAGGGATGCTGGGGGTTCAATTCCTTCCTCACGACAGGCTTTACAGAAAGAGGGGTAGGAAAGAGTCGCATCATCACCAGACATGGACCAAGGTATTTCAGACTCCGCTTTAAACCTAACTGCTTCAAGCGTTCTAATCCCCTCGTCCGCGAGGTCTAAATTTACCCCAACGCCTCGGTGGCACATGAGGATGGTATGCTGAGAGAGGGCTTTCTCTTTCAATGACCAATCAGCGGAAAATTTATCCCAAAGTTCTAAGCATCGTTGGCTATCCACAAGGGCATACTGGATAATCTCTGCCTTTTTTTCCTCGGGCACATCGGTCTCCCAATGCTTATTCTTCATGTATGCCCGAGGATCTTTGTTCACCGTGACCTGCAAGAGGTTTTCACTGGCTTTGGCCAAGGAACGATTCGATTTGAAATAGGCTGATAAATTGGCTGTGCAATTGTAATCTCCGATAGACCATTTTGCAGGGATAATCCCAAGCTCATGGAGCCTCACACAACACTCCCAATCAAAGGACATATTGTGGGCGATGATCCGGCTTCCTTTAATTTTGTTCCAAGGAGCTTTTTTGGGGCTTCCGCAGTAGGATATGTCTGGGCCAACTATCGAGACAAGATAAATATCAACGTCAGGATGTCGAAGGTAGTGGTAGGTCCCGTGGGTAGTAATCCCCACCGAGTTAGAGTAAAATGATTCAAAGTCAATGGCATAAGTAGGTAGTTGTTTATCGGGGGCGGAGTTAAGTGCTAGTTTCATGCGTGTCAATTTTTCTATTGTATTCCGACAGTAAAGACTGCCGGATTTATTTGGCTTTTTTTAAGAAACTGGCTGTTCACGACAGAACAGACAGAGGGCATATTTTTCTTGCTGATTGGTGACGCTACAGTATTCCCATTGGGAGTCAAGACTCGCTTTCAACTCCCAGCCCTCGTTTCCGAGTTCTGAGAGTCTTTTAGCGGCATCAATATGACTGGAAAGAAAGATTCTTTCAAAGTGATATTCAAATTTTTTCATGATTCTCCCCTTTGGGGGGCCTCCAATATATTCCGAATCTCTTCAATGGTTATATCTCCGGGTGAATTTAACTCCTTCATCGCCCGAGCCAGAAAAGCCATATAATTAATCCCATCCAGAATGTTGTCCTCTTTGTACCCACCCTCAAATCGAGCGTACTTGGTGTCACACTGCACAGCAGCGGCGATGGCCCTGCACTCAGCTTGGCTGAATTCTCTACAGGCAGGAATCTCTTTCAGAACAGATCGTAAAATCAAAAAGGGATTGGTCTTCCAAGAGTCACCATATTCAAGCCCCCGTCCTTTATAGACGGAAGTGGCTTTGTCAATTGTATCCATTGCGTATTCCTCAAAAAGAGGCATTTGAATCATATCAGGCATAAAAAGTTCCTTTGGTTAAAAAAGGCACCTAATCTGTCGAGATAAACACTCTATCCCCCACCCCGAGTAACTTAGCCCCTCCCGTATTGTGAGAACGAGAAGACGAGGGGCGACCATCCGTCCGGGTAATAATCCCTTAATCCCGGAAGGATTTAGAAGGAAGTTACCAGCGGGGGCGGGGGAGAGAATGTTTATCCTTTCAGCTTAGGTGCCAAAGTTAGATTATTCCATTCCCAATAAAGCTTTTACTTGGGCCTGTAGTGCGGGGGTTGTGGGTCCACCCAACACGATTTTAGGGATGTACCAACTTCCCCGAGCATTGCTCTTAATCTCAGAAGTAGCTTTAATAAATCTCCTTTCAAATCCACCTTTGAGAGCCATTTGACCGTAGGTGAAAATGGTCTTTCCGGCAGTGGTATAAGCAGAGTTTGCTACGAGCCACAACGCGAGTCCGTACTGGTTCCCTTCAATGTCGATAGGAAACAGAGGGTGATCCTTCGAGGGGCTCTTGATGAGACAAGTAATGTTCGCAGCATCTTTGAATAATGCCCCTTCACCACGCGCCGCCGCATCATAGTCGAGGGTTCCACCATTAGTACGGACTTCACTGGCGCGATTGAAAATACGGGGCATTGCCTCGGAGTCATCATCGAGATCCAATTTTTCCATGTAAAACTTCTGGAAGCGAAGGACAACCATTTCAAGGGGTGTGGTTCCATCAGCCACAACGACCTCTTGATCGTAGAGAAAACCGCCAACACTCTTGGGGAATTTATCAGAGAGTTTGCCTGTTTTTGCGATGAGGTTGAGTCGGGGTATACGCAAATCCCGCGAGGAAAATTCACCTTCAATTTGCGAAGCATTTTGAATGTGCATTGGTCCCGCTGGTGGTGTAGGTGCCCGATCCTCAACGACTGCTGGAAGTTCAATTGCGCCTTTAGGAGTTTCGACTGCTGCGGTTAATGTTGTAGTTGCCATATTAGGGTATCTTTCTATTTTTATTTTGTTGTTAGTTTATTTTTGTTTGCTTTGTCTCGGGCTAAGTATATAGCCGTCTGACCAAACTCCAAGGCATTTCGATCAAGCAGGAAGTCTTCGACTTGTTGCTTGGTTTTTTCCTTAGAGCCTGTCGGAGCCAATTCCGCAATCTTGTCTTCTAGTTTTACAGGACTGACAGTTACTGTCTCCGCAAATTCTTCTGGACTTAATCCAAATTCTCTAGCCACCTTGTAGGCCACGGCGGAGTTGGTGACCTTTCGAGCACCTTTTTTCTCCACCATCTTGAACCCCGGTACATCCCCACCCATGAGGACAAATTCGGTGTTTGACTTCTTGACCGACTCACACCATTTCTCCATGACGGAGGCGAGCACCTGAGCTTGGGCTCTCTTAGCGGGTGTTGCAAGTTGTGACGGGTGGAACAGATCGGGTAATTCGTTTTCATGGAGGGAATCATATCCTTTGGATATTATCAAGGCATTTGAGTGGTGAACTTCACAATCCCCAATCTTGGAACAGTAGGTGCAAGTCTCAAGATTCGTTGGGGTGGGCTTTTTGAGAGGGCTCTCGGCACGGGCAATAACGGTGGCTACGCGAGCTTGCATCTTTTTAAAGTGGGTTGCTCTATCAAATATACCAAAACTGTGGGCATTAAGCCGGGGTTGAGCAAAGTGAACTTGTACCTCATCCACTTCAGGGTATTTTTCAAAAACCCCAATAGCGTAGGCCCATCCTTGAATGTTGATCTCGGCATCATCCACGGGGTTATACCCAAACTTAGCGTCAACCAAAACCGACTTTTTTCCTGAAATTGCTAGATAATCAAAAGTCCCGAATGTTAATCCATTGCAGATTGAGAGTCGAACTTCCCGTTCAACCTTCACTTCTCCGTAGGATTCAAGCTCCCTAAACAGGGTGGTGCATAAATTATCAATGGCATCAATGCATCGGTTCTGCTCGCCCGTTAAACCTGTCCGATCACCCGTCTCCCAACGCTTGTGGAGCATGGAGCCCTCAACAGTGACGGGGTGGGGGTTGCCATTGTCGGGTGTGGGTGAATAACAGGGGCAGCACTCATAATGTTTGAGTGAAGATGGTCCATAATGGTGATGGGCTAAATCGCTTTCGACTGTCGCCACTGGGGATATTTTTTTTGTCATAGCGTCGTGGGGGAGAAATGTACCTGATTTTAGATTGTTGTCAAGCGGGTTTGTTTGAACCCTTATGTTTATTGAGTATTTTTGTTGTTGCATCGAGTTGACCATCATTTAAAGCTCCAATATTTGCCCGTCCACGCTCCATGTTCCGGCGGACCTCATCCTCCACAGTCCCCGCAGCGTAGAACACATATTGAAATGCGGGGCTCAAAGAGCCACTCCGACAAATCCTGCCCAGTGCCTGTACGTAATCGGTGGGAGAATACGTGGGGCTGATCAGACTGGTACGGGGGACTCCAATCGTATCATGAAGATCAATTCCAACTCCACCCGATTGAATCTGACAAATAATCAAGTTGGTCTGGCCAGACTGAAACAGAGTGTGGGATGCCCCTCGGACTTCCGATGTCTGACCCCCCATGATGACCGCGGGGTTATGGGCAGAGAGCATTTCAGTCAACGCATAAACGCTCTCCCGGAAATTCAAAAAGATTACCGCGGCACGGCCCGTATCAAGAACCTGCTCAATAGCAAAGTCCCGCATGGCTGGAAGGCGGAGGAGTTCAATCTTCTGTCGGGCACGGAGGCGAATGGTCAGTGGGTTATCTTCATCTGCATCACCGGAAGCTGTCCTTTCAAGAGTCAATAATCTTCCCTCCATCTCGGCATAAGCTTCTTCAACCCCTTCCATATCAAAGGTTTCAAAGAAAATATTGTTCTTCGGAAACTTATCCCCAAGTGATTTCACAGATATTCGGGTTCCCTTGTCCGGGAAGATAGTGTGGTGGATGGCTGTCATTCTTTTAATCCCACCAAAATAAGCCAGCCCATGGCCCCAAGGAGCGGGTTGGCAACCATTCTTCCGGCAGAACTTAAAGAAGTCATTCCCCGAAGTGTGGAGACCGAGGATGTAGCCGATGGCATCCATCTCCAACGGATTACGCGCAAGGGTGGCAGACATGGCCAGCAATTTATGATCCCCGTGGAGGAGAGGGAAGGCTTTGGCAATGGATCCATTCAAAGAATCCCTTCCTTTAAGCTTATGAGCCTCGTCATAAATAACCAGAGTAGGTTCAGTGAGGTGCCAGCTCCAAGTCTTAATTATCTTCTTCCGTGGGGAGAGTTTGCTGGTGAAGGAAACAAAAGGAGTTTTACCTGTCCGAAGTTTTTCATAATTAACGGGTGTTTCAGCGAAGGGTAAAATACCAGAAGTAGTAAACCAGTTAGTCCACTGATGAACCACAGCCAGAGGGCATATAACCAATACCCGCTTGATCAAACCTGCTTTTAACAGTTCCACCGCTTGCCAGCAGGACTTGGGGGTTTTCCCTGTCCCCGCATCCGAACAGTCCACGGAGACTCCATGCTTAATAAGTGAATTGAGGGAATCTTGGGCAGACACTTGTTGCCAATCATAAAGAGCAAAACTCATTTTGAAGCCTCCTTCAAAGGTATTTCAGAATCCGTAATATCGAAAGGATGTGGGGTTAAATCACGATCCTCGCGGTATCCCCAAAAACCATCGGATGACCAAAGGTGAATTGCGCCATCCGGCACCACCCCAAGAAAAACAAAATCATAAATAGGGAAAGCAGTCTTCCAGATAGTTACGTGTAAACCATTTCTTAAAATGGCTGAGAAGGGATGTCCCACAATGGGGTTAATGGGGAGGTCAGGAGTTTTGTGGTCGCCGGGATCGTTTGATGGTGAGTTTGTCATTTAGATGGATAGTTGGTATATCATTAACTGTTGGTGGTTTGGTTATCTCAATATTTGCGCTATTGATACAGGCATGGTGAATCAGAATAGCGTCGGCTGTCTTCAACGTGGGTTTCAAATCGGGATACAAAAGGGATGCTTGATCACGAAGCATGCCTTTCCATTGACTCTTTGTCAAGAGCTTTCCATCCAGCTTGTAGAAGGCTTGCCAAGTCCGGGGAGCAATATCAATAACCTCCATCCCGAGGGCATACGCTGCTCCGGTAACGGCTCCCGTCCAATGTCCAAAAGTAAACATCCGTGCGCCGGGCTGCCCCATTCCCCCCACATATCCTCCTACTTTCTCAATAATTAAGGTTGAACACCCCAGTTGGAAGGCCCCGCGGACGACCGCTGCGGCCCCGCTGAGGCTTCCGGGCATGGGGAGAGCCACCAATGGGCCAGAAGGACTGTAGCAGAAGCCCCCAGACGCTCCGGGGTCACAGGCAATGAACTTAGGTAGGTCAATCATAATACTGTTTCATCCCCCTCAGTGGGTAGATTAGTAAAGGTTTCATCCATCGAGTCCAAAAAGTTATTGCAAAGAGCCACATTAGCCAGTGCATTGCCCACATTCCTCATCACATAGACTGTGGTTCCCTGATCAGTGACTGTAGAAGCAAGGACTACAACATTCTCAAAATGTTCAGAGAGGACAGCAAAAGCTTTTTCGGTTGGTGGGATATGCTCAGGGATTTCGCTCATGGTTGAATAATGGAGGTTGAGGTTCTAAAAGTCAAGGATGAAGGGATTTTATGGGTATGACAACCAACGATAGACAAGGGTTAAAGGAGTAAGGTGCAAGGAGTTGGGAGCATTCGAGGGAGGCGCGAATTTCCATACAATCAACGATGGAGGTCTTATAAGTACTTCAAGGGGAACAAATTACAAAAGTCAAAAGCTCGGCTAAACAAAGTAGGCAAAAAGCTCCGGTCAGCGCGGGGCTCCCCACGTGGGGTCTTACCCCTTTTATTTACTTTCCATACTTTTTATATAGTTCATTCAGTAGGCACTTTGATTTTTATACTTTAGTTGAAAACACGTGACTTATGAAAGCGTTATCGTAGATTGTATGGAATTAAATTTCATTCAGAGGGGGGTCTGACTTTTTGATTTAGTTCAATTGCAAGCACTTAACTGGGGCTAATGGGTGATTGTAGGGTAAATGTTATGTATACTTTTGCCCAAAATCTATACATGAGTGCTAATTATCATAGTCACTATAATTATTAGAAATTAAAATCTTTACGGGGGCAGAGACAATAAAAAAATTTTTTTTTATTCTTGTTAAAACCCCACCACCCCGGCTGAAAAAATCTTGACCTACCC
>Ga0163148_10000558_pt1 | contig 50572 bp, 42 predicted proteins | sample OliLakLV19MP7P2_FD_148606 | JGI IMG/M metagenome (GOLD analysis project Ga0163148, IMG submission 148606) | Freshwater microbial mat bacterial communities from Lake Vanda, McMurdo Dry Valleys, Antarctica- Oligotrophic Lake LV.19.MP7.P2 | ecosystem: Environmental > Aquatic > Freshwater > Lake >... | reverse complement strand
GCGCCAGCATTGCTCATGCTAGCGGACGGACTTCATTACTATCATCACTACCTAATCGCGAATGTGATTTTTAAAATGGCGCTCGTTGCGTTTATTGTCGGCTCATTCGGCCTTACCTATTTGTTTCACCCATCAGAGAAGTACTTTGGTTTGGCAGGCACTGGTCTTGTGGCACTTGGATCCATAATGGTTGCTGGTATGTTAACCGAGATTTTATATCAAGATCTGCTACTCGATAAAGGTTATAAACTTAGTGACCTCAAAGAATTCGAACAATTACTCCGATCAACAGATGCCATGCGCGTAATTTATTTACCTACTGGCTTTGCCTTTCCCCTGGGGCTTGTGATATTAGGCATCGGCATTTTCAGAACACCCTATACACCGCGTTACATTTCCATCATCCTTTGCGCGGGTGCTTTGTTTCACACCGTTGCCAGAATGGTTAATCATGTTACGCTGCTTTTACTTTCGGAAGGCATACTGCTTGTCGCTTCTTCTCTTACAGGCTCGTTCATATGGCGTTACAAGTCTGAGCATCCTAGTAGAAAGAAATAAATATCTGCTGGAAGAGCTTCGAAAAACTCACCAACAACTTTTTATTTATAAATGCTTTTGATGTAAGCAATTTGGCCGAGGTGATAGATATCATGTTGTAGAATACCCGCAATTAGTTCTCGATAGGTTACCGCTTTGAGATAAAGTTCTTCCAGAAATGAATCGTCTTGCTCTTTTAGCAGTCGAACTATTTTCTCCTGCGATTGCTGAAATTGCTCTAGAATCTTTTTCCACCCTACGGATTGTATCTTTTCTGAAGTACTCCAATTGTCTTCACTTTTCATGGAGGATTTATACGAAAGATCGCCCTCCAGTTTTTTGATCAACCCTTGTCGCCAGTAAGTCATATGCTACACAAGCTGAGCGATAGAGTGAGCTTGTTCGGTTGGCTGCCATAACGCAACCTCTTCCGTTACATCACTCAATATTTTTGTGAAGGAGCTATCATACCAGGGTTCACCCTCATAATTAACTGCAAATTGGTTTGCTAGTTCTGTGACTTGTTTCATAGTATCGAAAGTAATATCAAAACTACTTTTTCTTAATTATATAACTCACTCCCGCACGTATCGCAAACTCCGTGTCAGCTAAATAAAAATCACCGATGGCTTCGAAGCGCCAACTTTCGTTGATAGGCTTAGCCCAGCCGCCACCAAATGAAACATCGTTAGCACCAATCAATCCGCGAACACGCACAAAAACATGATCGTACGCATACCAGCGCGCACCCATAATAAAAGAACTTTTTTGTCGGGGCCAGATTTCAAACCCGGCACCCGCGGCAAAGTTGCGAACTACAAAGTAATTTGCCTCTAATCCTATTTGTGCTTTATCAAATAGTTTGGTATTATCGGTTTTGATAAGATCAAACCCACCACCTATTAAAATGTCGTTGCTGCTTTGAGCGCTGACTGTAAGTGAAATCAATGAAATGAAGATAAGGAATGCGTAGTGTTTAGTCATAGAATAACTGTATTTAATAAATTTATGTTTTTTGAATTTTCTTGACGTTCATTGCGCCTTTGCCTGCCTATGCTGAAACTCCGCGCAGGCAGGCGTGAAAGAAAATTATTTTTTCTCTTCAATCATTTTTTGCATCGCGAGGTATTCATCGCGCAAGCGGGCAGCTTCCATAAAGTCTAATTCTTTAGCCGCTTTCTCCATTGCTTTACGCGTATTGTCTGCCATTTTTAACAGTTCATCTTTTGAGAGATAAGCAACAACAGGATCTGCCGCGAGTGATTTCTCTTCTTCTTCAATATAGTAGCGCTTAGTTGATTTTTTAGAGTCAGCAACTTTTGTTTGGCCAAGAATGGAATTCTTAGATCGAATTATTGTTTTTGGCGTGATACCATTTGCCAGGTTGTAATCTATTTGAACCTGTCTCCTCCTGCTGGTTTCATCAATGGCCATTTGCATGGAAACAGTAATCCGGTCGGCATACATAATCACTTTACCGTTTTCGTTTCGAGCTGCACGGCCAATAGTCTGAACTAAAGACCGTTGATTTCTGAGAAAGCCTTCTTTATCCGCATCCATAATTGCTACGAGCGATACCTCGGGTAAGTCCAATCCTTCACGTAATAAATTTACACCCACCAATACATCGAATACACCCAACCGTAGTTCTCGCAAAATCTCAACGCGATCTAGCGTTGCCACCTCAGAGTGTATGTAACGACATTTAATGGATGCACGAGCCATAAACTTCGTAAGCTCTTCAGCCATTCGTTTTGTTAATGTTGTAACCAACACCCGTTCTTTTACCTTCACCCGTTCATCAATCTCTTCAAAGAGATCATCAATCTGGTTGCGACTTGGTCGCACATCAATTATAGGGTCAAGCAATCCCGTTGGTCGGATAAGTTGCTCAACAACCACACCTTCTGATTTACGGAGCTCATACTCTGAAGGAGTGGCGCTTACATAAATTGTTTGACCGAGGATGGATTCGAATTCATTGAATGTAAGCGGTCGGTTATCTAACGCGGAAGGCAAACGAAATCCATAATCAACTAAGTTTGCTTTGCGCGATCGATCGCCACCCCACATGGCGCGTACCTGCGGCACCGTAACGTGACTTTCATCAATCACCATAAGGAAGTCATCAGGAAAATAATCAATCAAACAAAAAGGCCGGGCACCCACTGCGCGTCTGTCAAAATACCGTGAGTAGTTTTCTATACCGCTGCAATAGCCCAACTCACGCATCATTTCCAAATCAAACTCGGTTCGCTCTTTTAAACGTTTGGCTTCCAAATGTCTTCTTTCCGACTCAAACATATTCACTTGCAAAACCATGTCGTCCTGAATTTCGTGAATAGCATTTTGCAAAGAGTCTTTAGCCATTACAAATAAATTGGCCGGAAAGATAACAGCAGTTTTTTCGTCAGAGATTTTTTTACCAGAGATTGGATCAATTAATTGAATGGCTTCGATTTCATCACCAAAGAAATAAATGCGCAACGCGTAATCCGTATACGCCAAAAATATATCAACTGTATCTCCCTTCACGCGGAAACTGCCACGCTTAAATTCGGCTTCAGTACGGTGGTAAAGAATATCTACCAATCCAAACAGAAGTTTATTGCGGGGAATTAGTTCGCCCACTTTAAGTTGAATCCTGTTTTTTCCAAACTCTGCAGGATTTCCTATTCCATAAATACATGAAACGGAAGCCACAACGATCACATCCCTGCGGCCACTTAGCAAAGAAGAGGTGGCGCTGAGTCGTAACTTTTCAATTTCATCATTTATGGAAAGATCTTTTTCAATGTAGAGGTTAGAAGAGGGAATGAATGCTTCGGGTTGATAATAATCGTAATACGAAATGAAATATTCAACGGCATTTTCTGGAAAGAACTGCTTAAACTCCCCATATAATTGAGCCGCCAGTGTTTTGTTGTGACTAAGAATTAAGGCAGGCCTGTTAGTTTGAGCGATAACATTAGCTACTGTAAATGTTTTGCCAGAACCTGTTACTCCTAAAAGCGTTTGATGCTGTTCGCCTTCCGTTAAACTGGTAACTAATTTTTTAATTGCCGAAGGCTGGTCTCCGGTTGGCACATATTCACTAGTCAGTTTGAAATCCATAAGATGGGAAAGTTAACAGTTATTCAACTAACTGCTAAACTCACTTCAGAATGAATTTGTTTCAGATTTTAGTTATTCCAAATCTTCCAGGCTTTTTCGGCCTGTATGTGTAGCATTTCCAAACCGTTTTTGAAGTGAGCGTCACGCATTTCTGCTTTTTGAAGAAAGACAGTGCGAGCCGGATTGTAAATCAAATCATACACATAATGATTTGCCGTAAGCAACTCATAATTAATTGGCGGATATGTATTTGTGTTTGGTGACATGCCCAAAGGACTGGTATTGATTATCAGGTTAGCTTCAGAAATGGGGGTGCCATCTTTTGCCAAGCTTTCGTAGGTATGCTGGCCTTTAGATTTTTCGCGCGAGACTAATTCGAAAGGAATTGAAAGTTTTTTGAGTGCTTGTTGCACAGCTTTAGAAGAACCACCTGTACCTAAAATCAATGCTTTTGATTTTTTTTTATCCTTAAACCAAGTTTTGAGAGATTCGTAAAACGCATCGGCATCGGTATTGTAGCCAGTTAATTTTCCATCCTTAATCTTTATCACATTTACAGCGCCAATACTTTTTGCGTCTGCGTCAATATCCGAAAGAAACTTTAATACTTTTTCTTTATAAGGTATTGTTACGTTAAGGCCAGCAAGTTCCGGGTTTTCTTCTAACAATGCCTTGATGTCTTCAATATCGGGTAACGAGTATAAGTCGTAGTGATAGTCGCGAAGACCCTCTCTAAAAAATTTTTCATCAAAATATGATTTTGAGAATGAATGGCTTACGGTAGCACCTATGAGGCCAAATTTCTTTTCCATGATTTAAGATTTTGTTGTTAACATAGCCGCTGCTTTTTCGATGGCTACTACTAAGAAAACTCCGAGGGCAGCACAAAGTATCGCTTTAAATACGTGTGGGTCCTGACCGGTAATGTTGAAATAATCCCAAGGCAAAATACTTTTGTCGAAAGCTGGTATCTGATCACCAGCATGATTAAGCCGATAAGAAATTACTTCTTTCCAAGGCCACACTTTGTTTAGGGATCCGATCATAAAACCTGCTAGCAAAGCTAAGGTAGGAAACCGATAATGAGTTAAAATCCAATTTAAAAATCGCGAAAAGCCCAATAGACCCAAAATACAGCCTAAAATAAAAACCACAATCACGGGTATATTAAATTCGATAAGGGCATTGATCATAAATTCATACTTGCCCAATAGCAATAAAATAAAAGCACCGGAAATACCCGGCAAAATCATAGCACAAATGGCTATCGCGCCACAGAAGAAAATGAAAGCGTAGCCAGTTGGTGTTTCTGCCGGTGATACGATTGTAACAAAGTAAGCAATCGCAATTCCTGCTATAAATGTTATAACAGAGCCCACAGTCCATTTATGAATGGTTCTCAGTATAAGTGGCGAAGAAACTAATATAAGCCCAAAGAAAAATGACCAAAGTAAGATGGGATGTTTATCTAACAAATAAGTCATTAAACGCGCCAATGATAACAAGCTGACTAATATGCCGCTTAATAAGGCTGCTAAAAAATTGCCATTGATTTTATTCCAGAAGTCAGCGATTCTAAACTTGATTAATAGTTGAAATGCTTCAACATCAATTGTATTAATGGAATGAATCAATTCTTCATAGATGCCCGTGATAAAAGCTACGGTGCCACCAGACACACCAGGCACAGTATCGGCTGCGCCCATACCCATGCCTTTAAAAAAAATTAGAAGATAGTCTTTGGGAGTTCGCAATTAGTCTGCGTAAAAAGGAGGTGTAGAGTTGTCTTTTTTTCTTTCTAGTCCAAGGAAATGTAAGAAGGTGTCGCCACGCAACCCAAGTCGGATTGTTTCTAAAGGAATTATTTCATTTGGTGAGATATTGCCCAAATTAACATTAGCACCGAGCAGTTTAATAAACCAAACTTGTTGTGCTTTTTGTGGAGCTTCCCATATAATCCGTTCAAAAGGAATTTTAGTTAGAATTTCCTGAACCAAACCCGAGCGAACTTCTCCGGTAGAACGGAACAAACCAACATTACCACCTTCGCGTGCTTCACCGATTACTTTCCAGGCGCCAGCATCAAGTTCTTTCTGCATCAATTCAATCCACTTATAAGGCGGAATGATTTTATCAGCATCTTTAGAACCTACTTCAGACAGCACAGTAACTTGTTCTGAAAGCTTCTGAATATAATCAAGTTTCTTGTCGTGATCGAGATCAATTGACCCATCAGAAACTTCGGCAAACGACATGTTGAATTTGTCGAGTACTTTCCGGTAGTCGTCAAACTGATCGCGGATAATAAAGGCTTCGAACAAAGTGCCTCCAAAGTAGGTGGGGATACCAGCATCTTTATACACCTTTAATTTATCCTTAAGATTTGGCGTGACGTACGAAGTCGCCCATCCTAACTTAACAATGTCAACATGATCGGCAGCAACGCTAACAAAGTCTTCTGCTTCGCGAACGCTCAGGCCTTTATCCATGGCCATAGTAAAACCCATATTTCTGGGCTTTACGGTGCGCTCAGGCAGATTATTAAGATGATAATTCATTAGGGATTGTCTTTTCTAAATTGGTCAATAATTTTTTGTAAAGCTTTTTGGGTTGCAAGTTTTGGAAAGAAGTCAAATAGAACCTGGTGGCCTTCAAAGTCCAAAATTAATGCATTTTCTAAATAATTCAGTGCTTCTTTAAATTGACCAGACTCAATCAAATAAACGGTCATTCTATAGAAAAATTCAGGCTCATCCGGTTGCTCATCCATACCTTGAAGAAGCACATCAATAGCCTTTTGATGCTCGCCTTGCTCGTAATATATAAATGACCAATTGAGCCAAATTTCTTTGTCGTCTGGTCCTAATATAGCCGCCTCTTCATACGCACTTATGCTTGAAATAGTATTTCCTATTTTAAACTCGGCATGAGCTGCGGCTTTCCAATATTCCGGATTATGGCTGTCAATCTTTATTGCTTTATTAAAGAAATGGAGGGCTTGATACCATTTCTCTTGTTTTTCCAGGCAACTGCCAGCACCAAACCAGGCTTCGTCATATAAGGCATCAAGCTTTGATGACTTCTGAAAATATTTTATACCCAAGTCATATTGCTTAAGATTTTCATAAGCAGCACCCATGCAACAATACACCTCAGGGCTGGGGCCTTCTATTTCAATTGTTTTACGAAATCCCTCCAATGCTTTTTCATATTGCTCAAGGTTCATAAAGGAATTGCCCATGTTGAAATGAGCTGAAGCAAAATTTTCATCGATGGCAATTGCGAACTCATACGCTTCGATGGCTTCTGTAAATCTTTCTAATTTATTGGAAACAATTCCAAGATTATACCAGGCAGCACCAGAGAATGGATCTTCGTCAATAAATTTTTTGTAATAAGATAAGCTACCCTCAAGCTGACCAACTACATCAAGGCAAAATGCAAGTTCATAGAGAGAGCCTTCGTGACTAATATTTTCCTCAATCGACTTTTTATAAACTTCGATGGCTTGTTCATATTTTTCCATGCTTTGATAAGCAAGGCCAATGTTGTAATACAGTTCATCATGATCCTCTTCAGCGAACGTAAGCGCTTCTTCATACAACGCAATTGACTCTTCATATTTTCCCTGTAGGGAAAGAATTGAACCGATTGATAAATAAATTTCTAAGTCGTGAGGATGTAGATTTCGCGAACGATCCAAAAGATCAAGGGCTTCATCATACCGTTCAAGATTGGTAAAGATCTGAGCCTTTACGGTAAGAAGTTCTGTTGAAAATGGAAACTGCTCGATGGCTTGCTCTACGGCTGTTAAAGCACGTTTAAATTTACTTTTTTCAAGGTAGTATCCGATGATTGTTTCGTATGAATCGATGTCGAAAAAATCGGCATGATTGTGTTTGAGATTCTCTTCGTATCGTTTGATCAACTCCTCTTCCTCCTGTCTCTTTCTGAATTCTTGCGCCATCAGCTAAAGGTTTTCCTAAGATAAACAAAATTGTCTTCTCCTAAAATTATAGCCACAAATTTCAGGTAATAATTATCCCGAGACAACCTTGCACTTTTTATTTGTTTGTAGTATAGGTACTCAAATACCAGGCGCAACACCAATCCAGTGTTTCACCTAAATTTCTAAAGGAATGGCCTAACTGGTTAGTTGCTTTGCCATTTAGGTATTGAAAATTTTCTTTTGTTGCCTTTGCCGATTGTCGGGTTATTAAGGGTTCGCGCCCCATTAATCCTGCACGTAATTCCTCGAAGTGCGCAAATGAAGAAACAACCGATGCCGGAATTTTTATTGAGGGCGATTTCTTTTTAAAACGCATGCCGATTTGGTCAAACAATTCTTTCGTGCTTATGCGGCCACCGTTTGCAATAAAACGTTCTCCCGAAATTTTGTTAGCATTTACGTTGCAAATTAGATCAACTACATCGCGTACATCAACATAGTTGAGATGACTTTCGCTATAGAATTTTTTTTCTTTCCACACATAGTGAAAAAGTTGAGCGCTGCTTTTTGTCCAATCCGCTGGAGCGAGAATAACCGAAGGGTTTATTATGGAAACGCAAAGACCTTCTTCAACGCCACGCCAAACCTCTAGTTCGCCTTTGTATTTTGATTCAGCATAGTCTGTGTTCAAGTCACTGTCAATCCATCGCGAGGATTCATCGATGATTGGCATTTCTTTTTTTCGTCCTAATGCAGCAATTGAACTAATGTGCACGAGTTGTCGAATGTTCAGCAAAAGGCAGGCGTCAACTACATTTTTTGTGCCCATTACATTTACATCCATTATTTCTTTTCGCTTCCGCGGATTAAACGAAACCTGTGCAGCAGTATGGATAACAGATGTTGCATCTTTAAATGCTTCCTGAACCGAAAGTGGATCTAAGATTTCAAGTTCGCGCCAAATAATTTTTGGCAAATCACTGAGGTGTGAATAATCACTACCTTTTCTACTCAGCGCTATAATCGGTTGTTTGTCTTCTGCCAGTTTGCGAAGCAGATAACTTCCGAGTAGTCCATTGGCGCCTGTTACTGCAATCATGAATTAAAGACTATTATTGAGTAGTGGTAAAGCTACGGCTTTTCTAAAGTATTTATTTTGAATAGCCTCATTTAAAGCGTGCATGTAAATCATTGAGTGGCAATCGCTACCCAGCATTTCTACCCAACCTTTATCAATCATCTTGTAGGCTAACTTTTGAATAGGTTTTGAATAAAAACCAACGAGTGAGGGGATATTGATTTGAAAAAAAACTCCGCGATCGCGGAATTCTTCGGCCTTTTCCATAGTCATGTATCCATACCGCTCCGGATGTGCCATTATTGGTTTGTATCCCTGTGTGGTTATTTTAAAAATGAAATCATTTAGCTGATAAGGCTCGGTAAGAAAATTGGTTTCAAAGAGTAGATACTTTTTTCCAAATGTTAAGAGTGATTCTTTAGATTCTACTTTCTTCATAAGTTCTTCGTCAAGAAAGTATTCAGCAGCGGTCTCTATTGTTAGCGATATATTATTCTGAAGCAGAAGAGCATTTAGCTCACTCAATTTTTCTTTGATTGACTCTGGTTCATTGCGATAATAATCGTTCATGATGTGCGGAGTAGTAATTAATTTCTCATACCCGAGGCTTGCAAAATGTTGGATTAAATCAATTGCCTCGTCATGCGTTTTAACGCCATCATCTAACCCGGCAAGCAGATGAGAGTGCATATCAACGCGCAGCGGATTTTGAAATTTATTTTTTGAGCGAAAGAGATTGATCACTTGATGTGTAATAATTTTTTCCAGCGGTCTTTCACTTCTGTCTTGTCCTCATAGTATCCATACCCGTAACTACTGTTGTTGATCGGGAGCGCGTTGAGTACAGTAGACACTCGGGTAAGCTTGTTGATTTTAACTACACGAAGCAGATTATCCATAAAAGAATGTTTAGAATAATTTGCCCTGAAAACATAGATCGAAAGATCTGAACGCTTCATTGCCATAATACCATCGGTAACCAGGCCTACCGGTGGGGTATCAATTACAATGTAGTCGTATTCTTTTTTTAAGTCAACAAGCAACTCGCTGAACTCACCATTCAAAAGTAATTCGGATGGATTTGGGGGATGCGGTCCTGAAGGAATGAAATCAAAATTTTCTAAGGTTGTTTTAACCACACATTCTTTCCATGTATTCTTTTTAATCAGCACCGTACTCATTCCCTTGGTTGAATCATTGCCAGCAGGATACTTTTCATTTTTAGGTTTCCTCATGTCAAGATCAACTAAGACAACTTTCTTTCTTGATAGCGCTAATACGCCACCCAGGTTCATGGCAAGAAATGATTTACCCTCACCCGAAATGGTAGATGAGATGGTAATCACTTTACTATGAGTGCCAGCGTTAAAGAATTCTAAATTGGTGCGCAGGCTGCGAATAGCTTCACTGACCATTGACTTTGGATTATCAATAACATGAAACATTGTTTCAACAGAACTGCGTGAGGTAGGAATGGCACCCAGCAACGGCACTTGTGTTCCGCTTTCAACTTCTTTAATACTTGTGATCTTATTATTTAATAGGTATAAAATTCCTATAAAGAAGAAATTCAGCACAATACCAGCAACCAAGCCAATTCCAAGAATTATATATTTTTTTGGTGAGATTGGAGTGACAGGCAATGCCGCAGGCGAAAGTATTTTGAAATCGGGCGTGCTACCCGCTTGTGCGATTTCAAACTCAGCCTTTGACTGCATCATGGAGAGATAGAATTCTTCGTAAAGTTTATAGTAGCGTTGATTTTTTGAAAACTGAGTATTTTTATCTGGCATTCCGGCAAACTCAATTTCAAGTTTTTCTTTCCTTGTGTTTAATTCGGCAAGAGAAGCAAGCCATTCTTTTTTAACTTTAGTAAGCTGCGTAAACACCTGATCTTTGGCTGTGCTTAATTCCTGTTCCTTTTGTTTGAAGGTAAACGTGTTTTCATTATAGGCTAAACTTAATCGATCGCGATCCTGACTTATTTTATTAAGATCTTCAATTCGTTTATTGATATAGTCGGGTAAGAATTTATAGGGTTGATTAGTTGTGATTTTTGCATCGGTCATAGACTCGAGCAACGTGTTTAGCTCGGTCATTTTCTTGGCAAGTTCATATCGTTGCGAATCAACTTTGTTAATGGCAGCAATTGTTCTTTTCAAATCAAGTGTTAAGTCACTGCTTTTGTTTTTTAATGTGAAATTTTCAAAGTAATCTTCAAAACCTTCCATTCGGGTTTCAACCTGACCTAATTCTTTGTTAAGCCATTCAATCTTCTGCTTGTTAGCAAGATTTTTTTGTTCGTTACTATAAGTAATATAAAGTGAATCAATTTTGTTTACGATGTCATACGCTTTAAGAGCATTATTATCCTGAAACGAAATTCGGATTGTGTTGGCTTGAAAGTTAAGCGGGTCTACTTGAATATTTTTTGATAGATACTCGATCAAATGAGCTCGGCTATTCAATACAAAATAATATGTATTACCATCGTTTTCTGTAAAGAAGGGAGTCTTAGTTATGGTTAGAACTGTGCCGTCAAATTCAAGCGGGATTCCAAATTTTCCTTTCACGGGATTTCCGTCTTCACCTAATCGAATTGAAAACTCAGTGCCTTGCAAAAAGTCAAAATAGATAGGAATGTCAAAATGGGCTGGATTATTCAATTCGCAATGAACCATGAACGCGGATCGCTTATACATTTCGTCCTTCAAAACTTTACCTACGCTATAATAACTAATGGCTAAGTCTAATGAATCAATTAGTTTACTAAAGAAGAGCTTGGATTTGATCTGCTCAATTTCTCCGGAAACAATATTCAGATTCTGATCATCAATCATCGTTTTTATTCCCAACTCGGTTGCATCCCCCTTGATGTCAAGTTTTAATTCAGATTCAGATTCAAATAAATCTTTAGTCCAACGGATAGTGAGGTAAGCTGTAAGATTTGTCGCAATAAAAATAAGAATGATCCAGATTAAGTTTTTTCTGAATACTGCTGATAGCTTTTCAGTATCTATGGATTCGGGCGATGTTGATTTATTGCTATCCATATTCTGATCAGAGACTCCTGATAATGACTAATAAAGTTAAAACACTTACCAATAAACTGATAATAGCCGTATTGTCTTTCAGCCCTTCGGTAACAGGTCTGCGAATAGGTTCCACATACACAACATCTCCGGGTTCTATAATAATATTTCCATCTTTAAATCCTTGAATGGTGCTAAGGTCGATTTCAAAAAATCGCTCCCCCCGAATCAATTTAATGTTCTGTACTTTCGAATCATTCGTTAGACCTTTTGCCAAGGCTAACACCTCAAGCAAACTCATGTTTTCATTAGTAAGTGGAATAACCTGACCGCCAACCGCACCTAACATAACCACGCGCTTGTTTGTGTAATTTATCATCACGAAAGGTTCTTTAAAAAATTTGGCATATTCCTTTTGAATAATTTCTTCGGCCTGCCTGAGGGTAAAATTTTCTAAATTGATTTCACCAATCATAGGAAAACGTACAATACCTTGAAGATTGACTAAGTATGTAATTTCCGATTGGGTTGGTTCGCCACTGTTTGACTTTTCCTGGCTCAGTTCTGGGTTTGGATCAATTAGGCGTTCACCTTGGTTGGTGTAAACTTGTAGTGTAAGGAGATCGTTTTTTTGAATCCGATAATTTTTCTCAATCGAGATCACCTCTTTTTTTACACGTTCAGGCTCCACACCTTCTGTTGATTTGAACATGATGTTTTGCTTGTAGGAAGCACACGACACCACTAATAAGAAAACCCCGAAATATAAAATGCGCACAGAAATAACTTTAGAACAGGTGAAATTACTGATTTTATCAATAATTCGTTGTAAGTAACAGAATCCTATGAGTTTGAAAGGGTGGTTTATCCGACTTTTTGAAGCGATGAAATTTCATCCAGATATTTAGAGATCACTAGATTCTCGTCAAATTCAAATTCAATCTTCTTTCGTCCGTTTTCACCAAACCTTTTAATAGTGGTATCGTCAAGTAAAATCATCTGCTCCATTTTTAGAGCCAGATCATCGGCATCTTTTAGTTTGCAAAGCAAGCCGTTGTAATTATCTATCACCACATGGTGGCAGCCGGGTACATCGGTAGCAACAATAGGCTTCGATGAGCTTGCCGCTTCAAGCAAGGTGCGGGGTGTTCCTTCCCGGTAGGAGGGTAGCACAATACAATCTGCCTCCTGAATAAATTTTCGAACGTCATCGGTAGTGCCGAGATATTCTATTGTGTTTGATTGAATCCACTCTTCAATAACCGGAAGTTGAATGCCACGCTTGTGCTCAGGATCTTTTGCGCCTAACAATTGAAATCTTGCGTTAACCCCTTTTTTCTTTAAAGACTTAACGGCCTTGATATACTCTAAAATACCCTTATCAGTAATAAGCCTTGATATTAACAAGAATGTGAAAGAATCATTTCTTTTAAATTCCATTGGTTTGAAATGGCTCAAATCAATACCTGAACCAGGCAATAGATCGGCAGATTTTGAAGGAACTAGATTTTTATTGAGAAAAAGAGCGAGGTCGTCAGGGTTTTGAAAAAATACCTTTTTAGGGAAACGGAAGGCAAACTTATAAAGCGCTATTGCGATGGCAGAAACAAGATCGTTTTTAAGAAAAACCGTACCCAACCCGCATACATTATTAATAATGGGAATTTTTAGCACAGAAGCGGCTATTGTTCCATATACATTGGGTTTAATGGTGTAATGGAGGATAATATCTGGTTTTAGTTTTCGGTAAATTCCCCATAATTCAAAAGTCAAGGCAATGTCTTTAATAGGGTTTGCCCCGCGCCTGTCCATAGTAACATCATGATGAACGCAGCCTATAGCCTCCAGATATTGTGTATAATTATCATGAGGGGCTATTGTGTGAACTTCATAACCCTTAGCTAAAAGTGCTTTTACAAAATTCAGTCGAAAATTGAAGATATTCCAGGAGGTGTTTAATACAATCGCTACTTTCATTGGCCAACTTATCGGGCTTGACAGGCCAGATTAAGACTTTCGGTTTAGGTTCAGACTAATTAAGGTTCAAAAATGATAATTTTATTACGAATTACTTACATGTATCCGGCAAATAATTAAAAAAGTAACTCTTGATATATTCAATGGCTTGGAATAAAGTAAGTTTGGTTTTTGAACTCTATTAAATAATCCATGATTAAAGCAATTCTCGTAGCTCTGGCCGACAAAAATATAGAAATTACTAACGAGCATCTTGACGAATTAGCTTTTTTAGCTGAGACCGCAGCCATTCAAACTTTGCAACGTTTTGTGCAGCGGTTGCCACAACCTGATGTACGCACTTTTGTAGGAAAAGGGAAACTGGCCGAGATTAAAGAGTACGTGATTTCTAATACGGTTGATAATGTGATTTTTGATGACGATCTAAGTCCCTCACAACTGCGAAATCTGGAAAAAGAACTTAATACCCCAGAACGAGACAACAAGGTGCGGGTGTATGACCGCAGTCTTTTAATTCTCGATATTTTTTCGATGCGTGCTCAAACCGCGCAGTCTCGGGCGCAGGTAGAATTAGCCATGAATCAATATTTGTTACCACGCCTTACCCGAATGTGGACTCACCTTGAGCGCCAGCGCGGAGGCACAGGAGCTAGGGGTGGCTCGGGTGAACGCGAGATTGAAACTGATCGTAGAAATATTCGCCACCGCATTACCTTATTAAAAGAAGAGTTAGAAAAAATTGACAAGCAACGAAAGACGCAACGGAAATCGCGAAGTAGTACCGTGCGTGTCGCGCTGGTTGGTTATACCAATGTGGGCAAATCCACGCTGATGAATTTACTTTCAAAATCTACAGTAAAAGCAGAGAATAAGTTATTTGCAACGGTGGATGCTACCGTGCGTAAAGTTGTGATTGGGGATATTCCCTTTTTACTTTCAGATACAGTTGGGTTTATTAGAAAGTTACCCCATCATTTAATTGAGTCTTTCAAATCTACCTTAGACGAAGTTCGTGAAGCCGATATTCTGTTGCATGTGGTAGATGTAGCTCATCCGTTTCATGTTAATCAGATTGAAGTTGTAAAAAGTACGTTGGCAGAATTAGGTGCTGCTGAGATTACCACCATTCTGGTTTTAAATAAAATTGACCTCTTAGAGAAAAAAGAAGAACCGGTTTCTTTTGATGAGATGAAAGGCTACTACCGCGAATTAGGCTTTGAGCATGTTGTTTTCATTTCAGCGGAGAATAAAGAAAATATTCAGGAGCTACGCAAGTTGCTTTTTCAAGAAGTAAAGAAAAAACATTTGCGCATCTATCCAAACTTTGTTGGTGGCAGAGAATACACAAATTACGAATAAATTATTATTGCATGCCGCAATTGATTTTCAAGCATCGTCTCCCGTCTTACTCTGACGATTCGATCTTTTGAGTTGCTCGCCATCGGTATCGTCCCCGAGGTGGAAGACGACACTTGACATTTGAAAACATTTGCGTATCTATCCAAATTTTGTTGGTGGCATAGAATATACAAATTACGAATAGGTTTTAGCGTCAGATTAAATTCAATGAATATGAAAAAGAAAGCTGTATTTATTTTGCTGTTTTTTCTCATCACGTTTTCTCAACGACTCCGTGCGCAGGAAACCTATGCCGAAAAACTTGGCTACCCTAAAAATGCAAAAGTTTTGATTTTGCATGTAGACGATGTAGGCATGTCTTGGGACTCTAACCAAGGTGCTATCCAAGCGATGGAGAAAGGGGTAGCAACTTCGCTTAGCATTATGATGCCTTGCCCATGGGTACCTGGCTATGTTCAATATTTAAAGGCGAATCCTAAAGTAGATGCTGGGTTACATCTTACGCTTACGGCAGAGTGGGACGAATATAAATGGGGTCCTTTATCTGGAAAAACATCGACACCTGGCCTTGTGGATAATAGCGGAACCCTGTGGCCGCGTGTTGAAGATGTTGTTCTTCATGCTTCTGCGGATGAAGTGGAAACGGAAATTCGGGCTCAACTAGCAAGAGCCAGAAGTATGGGTTTTGAACCTACTCATCTTGACTCACACATGGGAACCCTATTCGCGTCAACAGAATTTTTGCAACGCTATATAAAAGTCGGGATCGAAAATAAAATACCGGTCATGTTTCCGGGTGGTCATAATACTATGATTGCCGCAAGCAATGCTGCTCCACCTGAAATGCTGAAACAAATGCAACAAACCGGGCAACTGATTTGGGATGCCGGCTTACCCGTGCTGGATGATTTGCATAATGTTAGTTACGGTTTTAAGTATGGTAAAACTAAACATGCTAAAGATGCAGCCTTACAAAAATTCGCCACAGAAAATTATATTAAAACAATTAAGGAATTAAAGCCGGGCCTAACCATGGTTATCATGCATTGCACCGCACCTACAGAAGTATTTTCACACATCAGCGATTCAGGGTTGATTCGTAAAGGCGACTTGCTAGCGATGACTGATCCAGCTTTCAAAAAATTCCTACAAAGTGAAGGCATTATACTTACCACCTGGCGCGAAGTGCAGGAGCGAAGAAATAAGTTAAAATAATATGAGACTTTAACGCAGTGTGAGCACTCGGAGCAACCCAAACCTTAAAACGATTCTGCCATCATGGTCGGGTACACCCGTGGATGGGAAGGGTCGCTTCATGAATCATGAGTTTCCATTTATACAATCATTTGGTCAGGTGATTAAATGGATGACCCAAAAAAATCCACATAAAGAAATCAAGAAGAAAGACTCCTGGAGAATACCAGTAATCAAGGATGATTCTTTTCTTACTTCAAATCAGGATTGCATTGTATTGCTTGGGCACGCGAGTTTTTTTATCAGAATCTCAGGAAAGCAATTGTTGATTGATCCGGTTATTGGAACAATACCTGCGAACAAACGATTTTCAGAATTCCCAATCGCACCCAGCAAGCTTACTAATATTGATTATGTGTTAATATCGCATGCGCATTTTGATCATTGTGATACTGCCAGTTTAAAACTGATTCAAAAACAAAATCTTCGAGCTAAATTTTTAACAGGTTTAGGAATGAAATCCTTGTTTCTAAGTTGGGGTAATACAAATGAAGTTCAGGAAGCGGGCTGGTACCAACATTACAATCTCAGTAAAGAGTTAGAAATTATTTTTTTACCTAGCCGTCATTGGTCTAATCGGTCGTTAAGTGATATTAATCTACGACTGTGGGGTGCTTATTTAATAAAGAGTAAAGACAAGACAATTTATTTTGCGGGCGACTCTGGTTATGGAAGTCACTTTAAAGAAGTTGGGGAGTTGTTTCCTAACATTGATGTGGCGTTGATTGGCACCGGTGCCTATTCACCCCGGTGGTTTATGGAACCTAATCATCAGGACCCTGAGCAGGCAGTGATTGCATTCAATGACACAAAAGCTAAGGTGATGATTCCTTTTCATTACGGTACTTTCGATGTATCGGATGAGCCCTTATCAGAGCCGGAACAGATTTTGCGAAAGCTCGAAGCTGAGAATAAAATCAATAATGAACTTCGGATATTAAAAATTGGTGAAGCGTTTCATCTTTAATTTTAAATTGATACTATGAAAACATCTTTTCTTGGACTACGAACTTGTATTTATAAAGTGACTGATTTAAAAGCGGCTACTGATTGGTACACAAAGGCATTTGAAACCGAGCCTTATTTTAATGAACCCTTTTATGTAGGTTTTAACATTGCCGGATATGAATTAGGTTTAATCCCCGATGAAAGCCCTACAACAGTAAAAGGAGATAGCGTGCATACGTATTGGGGTGTGGAGGATGTTGAAAAAGAATACAAGAGATTTATTGCGTTAGGGACTACTCATTTTGAAGAACCACACAATGTAGGTGGCGAACTTGTAGTGGGTGCAGTCAAAGATCCTTGGGATAACGTGGTGGGCATGATCTATAATCCTGAATTTAAATTACTTAGTTTAAATGTTTAAAATAGAAAGATTATTATTTGATGGAATTTAATCCCTCACCCAACGGAACTTATCAGTTAGCACAATGCGCATGCCCTCTCCCCGGGGAGAGGGAACGGAGGACTTCGTCAACTGATGTCTTTGGATGGGTGAGTGATTAATGAAACTGATTTACTATTTGTCAACGCAGGATCACCGCTCTCGCAACTCGCAATAATCTTTTATTCATACGAGTGTAGTAAAAAACTGTGTCGAATGCACTAGGCTAACAGAATACATATTCTGTTAATAGAAAATAATAGCAATACTATAGTTTCAAGAACTTCATGAATCAGATAATTAGGCCGCGGGTCAGGCCAAAGAAAACAACAATTAACAATTAATGTTATTGGAATTTTAATTTAAATCAACAGTTTAATTTCATGAAACGAAAACTTATCTACCCACTCGGTGTTTAGTAAGTAAATTCATCAACAAAATAAAAATTATGAAAAATCTACTTGTTATTTTATTTGCTTTGATAGCATCTATTGCGTTCGGTCAAACAAAAGATGTGGTTGACATTGCTATTGGATCAAAAGATCACACCACTCTTGTTGCGGCTGTGAAAGCTGCCGACTTGGTTGCAACGCTCAAAGGCAAAGGTCCTTTCACAGTGTTTGCACCTACCAATGCGGCATTTGATAAGTTGCCTGCAGGAACTGTAGAAAATTTATTGAAGCCAGAGAACAAAGAACAATTGGCAAAAATTTTAACCTACCACGTGGTAAGTGGAAATTTGGATGTAGCAGCAGTTGTAGCTGCTATTAAAGCGGGCAAAGGAAAGGCTGTTTTAACTACGGTAAGTGGTGGAAAATTGACTGGTACCTTAGATGGCACTAAAGTTAAATTGACGGATGAGTCTGGAAATTCTGCCTATGTTGTTGTCGCAGATTTGAAGGGCAGTAATGGTGTTGTTCATGTAATTGATGGCGTTGTTCTTCCGAAATAAATTTTTTTCAATTCAATTTAAAAAGCTCTTTGATAATTTTCAAAGAGTTTTTTTTACGTCATGAGTTTTGTAACACTAGCGTCAAGCATAGTCTCCCATTTGGGGGACGATGCCTGCTTGTACTCACATTGCCTGAATATTAATATTCTGCTTCAACTTCTTGCTAAAAGGGGATTCTTGAAAATTCATTTTAAATCGGCTTCGCTATGCGTATCGTCCCCGAGGCGGGAGACGATACTTGACATAGTTTTTTTGACATTGTAAATGACCAGACTTCATCGTATGAATTTAATTTCAAGCATCGTCTCCCGTTTCGGGGACGATGCGTTCTTGTGGCATATTTCCTAAATCTTTATAATGTGTGATCTTCACTTTCGCATGCGGTTCATTTAACTCATAGAAACCAGCACTAGAGTGAGGATACGATTCAGGACTATCTCCAATTTCAAGCATCGTCTCCCGTTTCGGGGACGATGCGTTCTTGTGGCATATTTCCTAAATCTTTATAATGTGTGATCTTCACTTTCGCATGCGGTTCATTTAACTCATAGAAACCAGCACTGGAGTGAGGATACGATTCAAGACTATCCGCCAATTTCAAGCATCGTCTCCCTTTTCGGGGACGATGCGTTCTTGTGGCATACTTCCTAAATCTTTATAATGTGTGATCTTCACTTTCGCATGCGGTTCATTTAACTCATAGAAACCAGCACTGGAGTGAGGATACGATTCAGGACTATCCGCCAATTTCCATTTACCGCTTACCGGATTGGCGTGAATGTATTCTAGTTTCTGCAATAGGAATTTTTCCGTGTAACATGGTTTGATATCGGACGAGACTTCAAATACCCGGTGTTTCTTTTTTCTCTTACGCTCTTCAGGTGTAACACGACTAGCAAGTATCAACAAAATGTCTTCACGTTTACTTTTTTTCAAACGCTTTATTATTTCATAGGCTAAGAATCTCTTTCCATTAGCCAGAATAGTATTAATGGAATCAGACCCTTGCGGGACATGAATCAATAAATGAAGATGATTTGGCATAATCACGAATCCTGTAATCTGATGTTGTTGCCTGATAAGAATATTAAACCACTTATAGATTTCGTCATATAGATCAACCGTCTCGAACAGATGAATCCAATCCAGACAAGTAAATGTGCAGAAATAGGTTTGATCTTTTTCTGTTTGAGTCAGCTTGATTGCCATTGCTTAAAATTACGGATTCATCCTTCCTTTATTCGTATCGTCCCCGAGGCGGGAGACGATACTTGACATAGTTTGTTTGACATTGTCAATAACCAGACTTCATCGTATGAATATCTTTCCCTAATTTTTTTCCGAAAGGTTGATTCCAATTTCAAGCATCGTCTCCCGTTTCGGGATCTATACTAATTTGAAACTACATCGCCTGAATATCCTTCTCTAACTCTTTCCCGAAAGGTTGATTGTAAAAACGTTTACCAGTTGCTTTACTCAACGCATTGGCAACGGCTGCAAACATAGGTGGCAACAACGGCTCACCAAGCCCGGTTGTGTCAGGTCGATGTCAAGCATCGTCTCCCGTTTCGGGGCCGATGCGTATTTGAAACTACATCGCCTTAATATCTTTCTCTAATTCTTTCCCGAAAGGTTTACCAGTACCATCTACAATGCCGCCTTCACTCAAAGGCGAAACCCATCGCTCATTCGAGCTAGTATTGATGTTGATCCTTTCCTTTCATTTTAGTTTATAGGCTACTACAGAATTCTTAAAAAAAGTGGGTACATAAACAATCTTATTTTTTGGATCGTACCCAATATCGGCTGTGTTTCGTTTTTGATCGCGGGTGTCGAGCAGGGTTTCTATTTTTCCGTCCTTATCCAGATAATAAATCAATCCAATCCAACACGAGATAATGTAATCTCCATTTCCAATGGGCTCAATCCCATCCCCACCAATTTCCATGGCAGCAAGGGACACTGTTTTTTTGTCGAGGCCTGCTTTCAACACTCCTGTACCCATTAGAATATACAACTCATTGCCAACTGCTTTCAATCCATTTACTCCTTTTAAATCGCTCATGTAAAGTTCTGCCTTTCCATTTTTAACCTGGTAAACATTGCCCAGTTTTGAATCTGAAACATATACAGTTCCTTTGCCATCAATTGTTATGTCGTTCAGGCCTTGCGAACCTTCTACATTTATTTTTGATTCAACCCTACCAGATGCAGTGTTAATAATAATAACTTCGGAAATATCTGCCACATAAAGTTTCTTGTCCCAAAGGCCCATTCCTTTAGGCGCATTAAGACCAGTTACCCAAGTGGCGTTAACAATCTTTCCGTTCTTATCGAGTTTGCCAACTCCGCCCTTGCCATCAGCATCCCAAGGTTGCCCATCGATCAGTGTTACATAAAGTCCATCCTTATAAAACAATACAGATTCAGGGGTAGCCAATGTGGTGTCGCTTTCCCAAATTTTTTCCAGTTTATGTTGAGCCATAAGGGTGTTGGCAATAAACAATAGGAGAATTGAAATCTTGGTTTTCATAATCATTAGGTTATATTTTGAAAGGTTAACTCAACAAAATTGATTTTATTTAACGGGATCAGAATGATAAAGTAACAAATTTTAACATGCATTGCATACCACTTAGGAAAACAGTTTCGCAGAGATCTCGCTTTGTTGCATAATTTTGTACTCAACTGAAGAATCTGGCGAGTGAAAATAAGAGATGAATTTTTGTGCACGTATGTAAATACCAACACGCATTAGCCAACGATGTGCCGTGTTAATGGTTCGCTCATGAACTTCGAAACATTTTATAACGCATTTGATTTACAGCCCGATGATAAAAATCACAGAACAGAAAATGAAAGAATAAAGATTTGGTAGACGGCTTTCATGATCTCAGAAGGCTCGTCTTGACTTAGTGCTCGGGCTGAGCCTCTGATTTAATTTCTTCAAACTCAACATCAGCCGCATTCGTATTTTTTTGTTCAGATATGGGTACTGCGCAACCACCCGAGCCGCAGCAACCAGTATTAGTTAAGGCTTGAAATAAAAAGAACACAGCGATCATTCCCGCAAGGGGATCATGATTTAGTATCGCCTGATAAGCTATATAACCTCCTAGCACCAAACGCAGCCAGCGCATGAAATGCCAATTGGTAAAAAGTTGTGTTTTGTAATTTAAGGGCATCTCTAAAAACTTCGCTTACCCTACTCTTCTGGAGAAGGGGCAGGGGTTGAGGTAATGAAAGCAAGGGTTTTTAGAGATGCCCTTAATAGTGTGTTCATGTGTTTTACGTTTGTTAACCTTTGGTTGGGCTAATATTCTTTAATCCTAAAATAACCAACAACCTGATTAATAATATCCATGGCAGTCCGTGCAGTAAAGTATCAAACCAATCCATGGGTTGCATGCCCGCAGCTCCACCCAGTAGCCATTTTAGCTTCCCCCAGATGTGTGGCTCGGGAAAGAATGGTGCTAAACCAAGGGTAACGCAAGCCATTCCTACTAATCGCCAGTCATTCCAGAATTTCATACTTATATGTTTAACCTTAAATGCTGATGCAAACCTACGAGTATAGAAAATGGATTTATGTGACATCGATCACATAGGAGTAAAGAAACGAGGTTGGCTAAATAAACTTATAGACTCGATCAAACAAACAACTAGTCACTCTCCCATGCCCTTAGGCGATTTGATAGGCCAACAATTTGTTCCTGCATGTTTGTAATGCGTTGCAGCAGGTGATTGATAGTTTCAATTCCCTCTAGGTTAATGTCTAGTTCAAAGTGCAACCGAACTATTTTTTCCAATCGATCGAGTTGGGATAGCGGTAGAAATATATTCTCTTCAATAACCACTGTCTCAATCATGCCGTGTTGCTCTAGCGAATGAATGAAAGACAACTCTATCTTATGATGAACACAAAATTCAGTGGCCGGTATCATATCGTCAGGTTGCATAATCTGTTATTTAAGTTGCGATAATTCAGTAAATAAGGCGCGTTGCTTTTCGGTAAGGTTGGTAGGTAATGCTACCTGATAGGTAACATACAAGTCTCCGAACATACCATCTTGCTTATAAATTGGAAAACCCTTTCCTTTCAATCTTACTTTTGTTCCGGATTGCGTTTCGGCACTTACTTTCATTTTTACTTTTCCATTCAGTGTATCGATGGTAGTCTCGCCACCCAACAAGGCAGTGTATAAATCCAACGTTGCTGTCGTGTATAAATCATTACCAGTGCGTTTGAACTGCGAGTTATCAGCAATTTGAAATGTGATATATAAATCGCCAGCAGGTCCACCATTCGTGCCCGGTGCACCATAGCCTTTCAATTTAATTATCTGCCCATTTTCAATTCCGGCAGCAATGGTGATGCGAATATTTTTTCCATTTACGGTAAGTGTTTGTTGGTGCGTTACCATGGCATTGACAAGCGAAAGCTGTAACTCAGCATGAAAATCTTGCCCACGAAATTTCGTTTGACTTTGACGACCTGAGCCACCAAACATAGATTCGAAGAAGCTGGAGAAATCGCCTTCACCTGAAAAGCCTTGTCCGCCACCAAAGTTCTGCCCCGTATTAAACCCTTGCCGGGATTGATTTTGCTTTGCTTGCTCAAAATGTTCGGCATGTTGCCAATCCTTTCCATATTGGTCATACTTCTTCCGCTTTTCAGGGTCGCTCAATACTTCGTTTGCTTCATTTATTTGTTGGAATTTTTTTTGGGCTTCTTTGTTGTTGGGATTCAGATCGGGGTGAAGCTTGCGGGCAAGTTTGCGATAGGCTTTCTTTATCTGATCTGCGGAAGCGTTCTTATCAATTTCCAGAATCTTATAGTAGTCAATAAATTCCATAGGCAAAGATGGTTCTTATTTATCTAGCACCACAAACTCAAAGGTATAACGATTATCAACATTTAAATGGTGATATAGATCACGTGGGAGAATGATTACCAAAACCACTATTATGTAGCCCGACAGGAATCCCCACCTGAATGACTTCAGTCGGGCAGGGAACTTATACGAAAGTTTAGTCTCGATGTTGTTGTGGTAGTCTCACCGGGAATCCCTGCCTGACTGCGTCACGTAGGCAGGGAACCCGGATCAAAAGGTTTAGGAAACTTGCCTGCCTGTTGGCAGGCAAGTATTCTATCCCCGCCCGAACGATCCGGATGATTCCGTATCGGACAGATTTTCTTAGTTCGGATCGGGCGGGCATTGAACTATGAAATCTTAATTAATCTTTGATTTTAAAAACCTTCGCCCCGCTACACTTTTAAAATACTTTTCTCTTGCAATAGCCTCTCCTCGGGTTTCAAAAGTTTCAAAGTAAGCCAGTTCGAAAGGAATGTATTTCCTGATTGATTCGGTCATTCCAGAATTGTGCTGCTTCAATCTTTCTTTAAGATTTTGACAGTGACCTTTATAAAAATAATTAGTACTGATGCTTCTGACAACGTAAGCAAAAAACATGTAGACCTGAGATCCCACACATCGAACCTTTTGATTCAAGATTTGATTAAGTTTCAGACCATTAGAAGTATTCAATTATAGGCGTCTCTAATATTCTCACTATGATTTTATCGCGCCATTCACCTTTAGGAAAATATTAGAATAAACGTAAAGCTGATTGGTCTGAAAATGTCACCCGAAAAGAATTTGATGGTGTTAGATTATGTTTGAAGTATTAGTGGCGCACTAATATAGTCACCAATTTTTGTCATAAGTAACAGAAGATGCCGTTATATTTTTTAAGTTTATCTGAAACTAGTTTGAAGAGGTTAAGCAAGCCCAACAGAGTTCGGTCCAACGAATACGGAGAATACAATTATTTTCTTTAAAGTTGGAAATGGATTGACTTGTGTTAATACTTCAATGTAAACCTGCCGAGCTTACACTCCTATAAAACTGTTGCGATCCATTATGTAGCTTAAGTCTAAAAAGAAGGATTACTCCTGCCTGTTAATCGATTCGAGGACACTGGATCGCACACCTTTAATCGCATTAAATGATGTCGCAATGATACCGACACTCATAATAACCAACATAGGGATCAAGAAATCATTCGAGGTTATAGGTGTTTTATTACTGAAGGTCGTTAACCATCTACTCATCGCAACATAGCTGATCGGCACCGATATAAATATTCCAATTGCAATAGACACTAATTCCATTTTACATGCAAGCATAAAAATTGAGAAACTAGAGGCACCAACAACTCTCCTAATCGCGAATTTTTTCAACTGACGCATCACGCTTAATGCAGTAGCCCCATATAGCCCCATCACTGAAATAAGGGTCAAGCTTATCGCAAATGAAAGCAATAGCCTGTGCAAAATCGTCTCATTTGCTAGCTGCGATTTCAGATTGTCATCAAGTAGAGATTTACTCAACCCGATATGAGAAAATATCTCCTCACTTACTGCATCAATTTCACGATTGATTTCTGGAGAAAAATGGCTTCCTAATTTGGCAATCACCTTAAAAGGTGGTTGTGGTCTCAAAAAAATAATAAGCGGTTGGATCGGACTATTCAGCCCCTTTAAAAAGAAATTTTCAACCACTCCAACCACACGAATCTTTAAATCGGGATCAATATATTTATAATTCACCGTCTCTGTCAATGGCTGAGTCCACCCTTGGGATCGCACCATTGCTTCATTTACTATTGCAACGGCACCATGCTCGTTATCCTCCAAATTAAACCTCCGGCCTTCAAGTAGCTTCAAATCAAAAAGTTGGATAAAGTTTGACTCAACATTTATGCATTCAATTATTTTGGTCGTCTGCCCTTCTTTGGTCGTCAGTTCGAAAATTTCTACACTCACGTTCCCTCCAGGAACAGAATGACCATCAACAACACTAGTTTCAATGATTGATGGAAGCACTTTGAGTTTTGAGCTAAATGCCTTCACTTGATTTAATTCAAAGTGAGTTGGAATGTCAATCACAACGATACCTTTTACATCGTATCCAGGGTCTTTCCCCAAGAGCAATTCCACCTGATTCCTTACAATCAAAGAGCAAATCAGCAAACATGAACAGCATGCAATCTGTATAACGGTGATTGCTCGTACTAAATAGCTCCTTGACTGGGAATATCTAAACTCACCAAGCTCACCTTGAATCGATGAACTACGCAGCCGAATTGTGGTGATACTTGCTGTAACGAATGGAAAAAATAATGATATGACTATCAAAACAATCCCAACTCCGCTCAACAACATCTCACCTAGTGTAAGCATGATTCCGAATTCAATATTTAACCACGGAGCAATGATCGAGAAAATGAGTATCGAGGCTGCTAAAGCCAACGTTGTTGTTAATATTCCCTCAAAGAAAAAATGACTAAAGACATCGATCTTACTCAGGCCGAGTATTTTTTTCATACCAATTTCCTTGCCTCTGGTTAAGTAGTGAGACAATGACATATTTATAAAATTCATCGCTGAAAGAGCCAATATTAAGAATGCGATTCCAACGAAGACAAAAAGATTAGCTTTCTCGTATTTCGGGAAATCAAAAAGTTTTTGACCTCCGAAATGAATTTCCTTTAGTGGTTCAACCTGATACTCCGCTGTGCTATTTAATTCGGCAAATGCAGATTCAACAAAATCTTTATAGATGGTATCGAGTTTTCTTTCAACGGTAGAGATATCACCAAACTCACTAAGCTTAAAATACGTGTAGCAAAAATCCTCAAAACCAACTTCATGTCCAATGAACGATGTTTGTGTTGAAAGGATTCCACTGAACTTGAAATGGGTATTTGATGGAATGTTTTCAATAATGCCCTTGACAGTATATGCTTCATCATTAATTATTAGGTCCCTGCTCATAGCATCTTCATCACCAAAAATCTTGTAAGCCAGAGCCTTTGTCAATACAATAGAATTTGGATCTGCTAACGCATTGTCAGCGGATCCTTCAAGCCATTGATGTTTGAAAATCGAAAAATAAGTTGGTTCGGCTTTTATAAGTCCCAATTCGAAGAAGACCTGATTGTCCAATTCAATTACCTGTGAGCCACTCATTTTTCCTATGCCAACGGTCTCATCAACCTCGGGAACAAGTTCCTTCAGTCTTTGTCCAATATTTATATCAGAATATGCGATATCCTCCTTGGCTCCATCGGATTCAATCGAAAGGCTCACACGATATATGCGATCGGCATTCTGATAGCTGTCATAATTTAACATGTCTGTCACGTAGGTACCCATGATTATAAAGCAGCTAAATCCAATGACTAGTCCGCATAAGACAAGCGAATAGTGAACCTTGTTCCGTAAAAAAACCCTTAAAAAAACTGTTAGAATATGCAGCAACATTTATCAACCATTTTTATTAAATTTAATGAATAAAACTTATCACTAGCGTTGCGTCTAATTTAGAAAATTTCAAGCTGAGGGTACTCTTTCTCTTTGGTTTTTTGCCATTTTTCAATTGTGAATGTTTCCGACATCGGTGTTTTTTCGAATGGGGCAATACTAATGTATTGTAAAATTTCGTAAAGAGAGTTGGGTATATTTAATTGTTTTTTCGCAATGGCGACAATCACGTACGAAGAAATAGCAGCCCATATTTGAGACCTTACTGCGTTTTCGTTTTGTCCCCAAAAGGATTTGATTTTCAAGTCTTGCTTGATCCATTTAAAAAATATTTCCACAGACCACCTGCTTTTATAAAGTTTTGCAACTGAATGACCACCAATTTTATTGTTGTTTGTTAGGAAAACAAAAGTCCTGTCAAATTCGGTGTCATAAAATTTTACCCTCCTGAGATTTTCGGGATAATTTTTGCCGCTATAGAATCCCTTGAGTTTTATTTCCTGACCACATAGGATATTCTTTTCTTTGTTTGCCGGTTTGGATTTGATCCGTGTAAATTGAAGATTCTCTTTTGCGCGGACAACAAAAAATGCTTTCTCTGAATGAATTGAATGCAGGCGCTCAAAATCAATATAGGCCTTATCCATTATGTAATAAGAGCCTCTTTTGATAGCGATCTTATCTAAGATATTAACATCGTGAACATCGCCTTCTGAAATAAAAATGAATTCAGGAATGGATGTTTTGCAATCTAAAAGGGTATGGATTTTTATCGCTGATTTCGTTGAGCGAAAAGTGGCCCACCAAAAAATATCAACGCACAAGTCAACCGTTGTTGAGTCCAGTGCAAAAATGTTTCCTTCCAAATCAAAATCAAGTTGAGTAGAACCTTTGTACAAATCTTTAGCTTGGCTTATAAGTTTTAACCCGAAATCCTGAAAAATCCTGCAGTTTCGATTTTCGTTTGCTCGTGAGACCGTAGACTTGTCAAAAGCTTTTCCAATTCCAAGATGGAATAGCTTTGTAGAATTTAATTTCAAACAGAGCATTGCATCACTCATGCTTTCACGATGGATTATTTGTCCGAAGGACAGGCAAAGAAAATGTTTCCAACTTGAAAAGTCCTTGGACTTATAATTTCCTTTATAACGAGAAACAATATTTTTAAAAACATCCTGGCTGGCAAAATCCATGACTTGCGAGAAGACCATCTTTCCTTGGTTCATTTTCAGTATTTTGCATAAAGAACGCAGGAAAAATTTCAAATCAACGCCAACCTAAGACGCGCGCAAACGCAAGGCTGTCAAGCATTTGAAAGAACTAAACGTAAAAACAACGCAGCGCTAGTGAAAACTTATAATTTCATAAAGCAAATTCATTATGACGGAGAAAAATTATCAATCACTAACAATCACATTTTTGATCATCGTTTTTACTTGTCCAATCAATTTTTTATGTGCTCAAAGCCTGCTGCGAGGACGCGTGACGGATATACGTTCAGATGAACCTATTCCCTATGTAAACCTAACGATCTCTGACTCTAATGTCGGAACTGCATCACTAATTGATGGATCATTCCAATTATTCATTGAGCAGTCTCATCTTACTGATCAAGTTAGAGTATCTTGTATTGGTTACAAAGAAAAGTGGTTTAAGCTGGATAGCTTAGTCTCGTTGAATAGGTTATTCCAAATTCGATTAGAACAAGAAGTCATTTATCTTGACGAGATTACAGTCAGTGCGGCCCTACCAAATCCAACAGAAATTATTGGAGATGTAATTACTAAAGTGAATAAAAATTACCCTCAATCCAATTTTAGTACTGAAATGTATTCTGTCATAACGGTGCCAATTCAGACTGGGGTAGAAGCTCAGTATCAAGTCGAAAGCATCATGACAGGATACTATGAGGGATATGGGTCTTCGAGGAAGCGGTTTTTCAAAGTAACTGAAAAGCGTGAAACAGGAAGTGATCCACTAGCTTCGATAAATTTTGGTTACCTACCATCTTGGGAGATACAAACTGCTGATCTACTTCTCAATAATCGTCAAATTGGTATTTTCAATTTAGAATTTCTTTCCGATTTTGAATTTAAGTATCAAGGAATAACCATGTACGAAGGCGACTCAGTATTTATAATCGATTATAAACTGTTACGTAATTTCAATAAAGTTACAAAAGCAAGTGCCAATGAGGGAAACTACCACGGTAAAATATTCATTACAACAAATACCAACGCGGTTGTTAAACATCAATTTACGCTCGTTCACGATTATGAGGTAGACTATAAGAAAATTGGAGATAAATATTTTCCGTATTTTCTAAAGGGGCATCGTACAGGGTACTTAAGAATCAACAAAAAAAACATTCCTATCATTATGTCTAACGAGGTCAGGATAACTGATATGGAACTTAATAGTCCCAAGAAACTTACCGAGAAAGATCAAGTAGTCATGCTGAACATGATCAAGTTCAATCCTAATTACTGGAATCGTTATTATCCAAGATAGAAAGTGAATGTATTCTGCTCATTTTCGCAATCCTTGACCTATACTGTGCTGCTTCAATCTTTCTTTAAGATTTTGACAGTGACCTTTATAAAAATAATTAGTACTGATGCTTCGGACAACGTAAGCAAAAAACATGTAGTCTCACCGGGAATCGAACCCGGATCAAAAGTTTAGGAAACTTCTATTCTATCCATTGAACTATGAGACCATGAACTACTGGGATAGTTTAGGAGGCGCAAAGTTAAGATAAAAATGAGTTTGGCCAATCTGATTATCGCCACGAGCTGCTATCAGTTGCAATTTTAATTGGTGTAATGCAGGCATGTTAGTGAGGATCGGAATCCCTGCCTGACTGCGTCACGTAGGCAGGGAACCCGGATCAAAAGTTTAGGAAACTTCCCTGCCTGTTGGCAGGCAAGTATTCTATCCCCGCCCGAACGATCCGGATTATTCCGTATCGGACAGATTTTCTTAGTTCGGATCGGGCGGGCATTGAACTATGAGACCATGAACTACCGGGATAGTTTAGGAGGCGCAAAGTTAAGATAAAAATGAGTTTGACCAATGACTTATCTCAACCTGGCCAAATCAGCTTCGGAAGCGATAAACCCAAAGGCAGAAAAATGTTTTCCGCCAACTACTTTTTCATAAATAGTAATGGCACTCACTGTGTCGTGATTACATAAGTACCAATTGCCTACGCCATAACCCTGGGTTGCTAAGGCCAGATCAACATCAACAGTGTTACTGTTCACATTCAAAACAGAGTCGACAGGCAACAACCCTTTATACATGTTGAGCCGCTTGAAGTAAGAATCATTTTCAATGATCGTCATATCGGGTGTTATCCTTTCCAGTATTTGCTTAGCCTCTGCTTCTTTTCCCATTCTTCGATAGGTCATGTAAAGCCAATCCACCGTGGCGGTTATCAAGTCGTCATTATCCGAAACGGCCAGGCATTGCAAATAAGCTTTTTCCGCTTCTTCAAACTCTTCTTTAAGGTAATGTGCAAGACCAAGGTGATACCACACATTAAATTGTGTTGTGGATAGAGGTTTGTTTAGCTTATTAGGTTGACCGTCCGGTTCAATTTCAATTGGGGCGCCTCGCATTAACACAACAGCTTTATTAAAGTCAGCAATGGCGGCATCAAACTTTCGTTGAGAAATATACCGATGCCCCCGATGACGATACAACTTATATGAGTTTGGGAATTTTTCAATCCCTTCACTAAAAATTTTAATGGCTTCATTATATCGAGTGAGGTAGGCAGTGCGCCTGCCCAACCAGATGTAATTTTCTTCTGAAGTATCGACTTCAAAATTTTTCTTTGCCACAGTAAGGTTGCTATCCAATTTTGGATTGACATCGGTAGGCGCATAATATTCTAGCCCAAGCAGTGAATAAACTTCAGTTTGAGGTGTTTCGTCATCTGAGCCAGCGCAACTGAACAATGCAATCGGAATAAAAAGGATTAGTAGATGTTTCATAGGTAATTTGGTTATGTTAAAAGGCGTCTTACCGCTAAGAGAAAAATAATAGAGGTCTGACGCCTTCAATAATACTATGATCTATTTTTTGCACACCCGGTTGATTCAATAGTTAACTGAGCCTGAGGGGTTGTGGCACAAAGGCAAAGAATAAATAAAATCTTTCTCATGGGTTGAACTAAGTTTTTTGGAAAGTAAGGATTTTATAAACGCGTTGCTAACTTAATGAATTAGATTGGCCGATAATATGATGGAAGGCGGATTTTAATTGGCATCATACAAATTGCCAGCTATTCGATTTTTGTAATAACCTACAGCAAAAGGGGCAAAAACTAAAAGATAAAGCAGAATTATGATGTGAACTAATTTCCTATACGTTTAATCAACTTACCCATGGTTAATCCTTGCACCACAATTGAAAAGAACACCACTATAAACGTTATCGTACAAAAACTTCGCGCTGAGATTCTGTCGGTAGCGAAAGAGCTAAGGCAATGGAGATGCCACCACGAGGTCCGCCCCAAGACATGATGATCAGCGTCCCTTTTTTAAATTTCTTATGAAGACCAAAAAGGAATGTTGGCAATACGAGTGAGATGTATCTGGCTACCACAAGTGAGATAGCCAATGCAAGGCCAACCAACAGATAGTTGAATTGTAAATGCACAATCACCATTTCAAGTCCGATTAGCATGAAAAGGACTGCATTCAATATACTTTCTAAAACTTCCCAAAACTTTCATAGGTAGTCCATAGTAATGTCGGACATCGCTTCATTCTTTCCCTTGTTTCCGGTAAATAGAGCAGCAACTACCATAGCGAGCGGACCTGAAACATGAATAGCGCTGCACAAAGAATAGCCGCCCATAACCATGGCCAGGGATATTAAAATTTCAGATTGAAAATCGTCTATGGATTTCATCAGTTTAAAACCAAGGTAGCCAATAGCGAGCCCGACCAACGAACCGCCAATCGCTTCTTGGGCAAACAGAATACCAATGGAGGAGACGCTCATGTTTTCTAATCCTGTCGAAGAAATTCCCAACAGCGTAATAAAAACGACTACACCAATTCCGTCATTGAATAAAGATTCGCCTACAATATTGGTTTCAATTGATTTTGATAAATTACTTTTTCCTAAAATACCTATCACGGCTATTGGATCTGTTGGTGAAATCAGTGCGCCAAAAAGTAGGCATGCAAGGAATGGAGCCTCAATGCCAATGAATGGCAGTAGAAAAAAGGCAAGCGTTCCAATTAAACAGGTTGAGATAAGCGTGCCGATTGTAGCGAAGCTGAAAATACTTTTGGCAGATGCCTTAATATCGTCAAGCTTAACATGCAGCGAACCCGCAAAAAGTAAAAAGATTAAGACTATTCCGAGAATAAATTCTGAGAAATCCAGCGCTAATAAACTATCCTTAATGGACTGAGTAAAACCCGGAGAAAGCTTTCCAATAGAAATTAATCCTATTGACACCACCAACCCCATCAGCATTAAGCTGATGCCCGAGGGTAGTTTAATGAACCGGATATTGATTTAGGAAAAAACCGCGGCAAGGGTAATTAAAACCGAAAACAAAAGAAACATATCCATGTTTTCAAAGTTACTCAAACTTTAATTAGGAGCGATGGCGTATAAGGCTTTAGTGAACAATCGGGGAGTTCGCTATTACCATTGGCTGTTCGACATTTGCAATGTCGAACCATGATGATTAGGATTTTCAATCCAAGTATAATATCAATTCTAATTTTTGTGAATGGGTGATCAGACTTAGTAATTAATCTATCAACGATTTAAAAACTTACTAATCTCATTAAAGAATTTATCCGGGTCTTGCCAGTAGTTGCGACTGTAGACACGGAGGAACGGCCAATTCTTTAATTCCAATAAGCGCGGTGTTAATGCATGGTCCGACTTTGCACTTAAGCTTTGAAGATAGAAGTTATCATCAGTGAGTACCGCTCCTAACTTTCGGTTATTAAGTTCTATGGTAAGATCGTAGAAAGGAAGTCTGTTTTCTTCTACTTTATATTCCGGCCACTTTCCTTTTGCCCATTCTTTGATTTCTTCTTTTAAATTAAAGGAAGTCTTTTTAGTTGTGATTGGTTTAGCGAACGGTTCATACTGACCTTTTGAAACATCGAGTACAAATTGAAGATAGAGTTTGAGGAGTTTCGGTCCTTCATTTAACGTATCCGCTACATGCAGTTGATCGGGCCAAAAGCTGGTTACTACAATGGCTCTTTCGCGAGCGCGACTTACAGCAACATTTAATCTGTTTTCACCACCCGCTAAATTCAAACTTCCGAACTGAGCTGCTACTTTTCCTTTTTCATCAGGTGCATAGCCAACCGAAAAAATAATAATATCCCGTTCATCGCCTTGCACGTTTTCAATATTCTTTACAAAGAGAGTAGGGGGAATTTGCCCAACCACTTTTTCAATCATATCCATGATAAGCGATTGCTGTGGCGCATTAAAAGTCACTACACCAATTTCTTTTTCTGAATTTTCATGAATCAGCTTTGAGACTAAGGCTACAACATGTAAAGCTTCTTCTGGGTTGGTGTTGTTTATCCAATGACCTTCAATTTTTTCATATTGCAAGCAAGGTTTGTTCGCATTCATCTCCTGCATGTCGGGCAGCAGTTGAAGATTACCATTATAAAAATGTCGATTCGAGAAATCAATCAACTCCAATGACTTACTACGATAGTGACCTTGTAATTGTACTTGCAATAAATAACGACTGCTTAACTCCAACAGCGAATCAATTTCAGCATCGGGTCGGGTTTCGTCTTCTTCCTGCCACCGCGATTGATAGAAGTCTCCCGGCTTTAATTGCATGGAGTCGCCCGCAACAACGGCTTGCTTGCCGCGATACAAAGCCGGTATGCCCCGCTCGGCAAAACATTGCGAGGCTTCATCAAAAATAACAAGATCAAAAAGTTCTTTCATTGGAAAAATAGCCGAGACAGATTCAGGTGAAGCAAGCCAGCATGGGATAAGTTTAAAGATTTCTTCTTCAAACTCAGCCAGAACTTTGCGCAGTGGCCAAATCTTTTTCTTTTTCTTAGCCTGGTGTAATAGATCACGATACGTTACCCGATTATTCAACCTGTTGAACTTCAATTCATCAACCACTTTTTCGCGCGCACGCAACAAAATAATTTCTTCACTGATTCCGTTTTTCTCATTGAGCAGATCGCGCAACTCATTTTCTAGTAAAGACATTTTCCCAGAAGAGATCATTCTAAGTTCTGGTTTTTTTGCTTCGAGGTGATCAATCCACGCCAGACTCAGACTATTGACAAACAAATCTCTCAAACTAAGTTCGTTCCAATTTTTTTCGTGATCGTGAAGTTTACCAAGAATTGAACGCTCATCTGCAGAAAGACTTTCTGTAAGTCGATCGAATTCACACAACGCATCAAAATCTTCTTTTAATGAATCTATAAGGTGCTGCGAAAAACCGGGCTGCTGGGTGATAGAATTAATTTGTGCAGGAGTAAGATAGTTTAACCATAAACTCTTTGTAGCAGGTAAGGAAGCAAGCAAGTCTATTAGCGTATCAATCTTTGAAATAAATTCCCCTAAAGAGAGCTTAGCAGGATTTATAATATTTTTTATTCCGCGAATGCTACTGAAATTTAATTTGGCTTCAATGGCAAAATGCTGGTCGGCAAACCATTGAATGAATTCTTTTTGAATTAGCGTTTCAGGTACTCTTTTTACCCAAAGTTTGGCTTTTAGTTTGGAGAGGTTGTGTTCGAAGTTTAATCGACTATCAAGTCTGCGCTCTAAAGTTTTAAAACCGGCTTTGTTGCTTTCCAACTCATTGGCTACAAGAATGCGCTTGATTAAAAATTTATCTTTTGAAAATAATTCCCATCGAATGAGTCCGATTAAACTTCTGCGCGACTTCATGCTTCGATACAATGCCTTCTGCAAATTGCCCAGTTGATTGGCTGAAGCATGAGCTTCCAATCCATCACCGGCAAAACAGTCCATCAAATTCTTTTCTACATTCGATAGCCAAAGAGCACTGGTCTCTTCATCGGTTTCGGAAACCATGCTTTGAAAGTAGAGGTAGGAAGCTTCATGATCGATTAGCGTTTTGATTTCTTTGATCTCAACATTTGCTTCGGTCAATGCTTCATACTGCTCCCAATCCAATCGGGTTCCAAAATTTGTTATTAGCGCTTCCGAAAGTGTATTAAAAAATTGACTTACCTCCTGAATTGATTTCTTTATCTGAGTTTGATCTGTAGCCGAGTGATTGCTGAATGATTTTCTGCCTTTCCAGGGATAATCGTTACGGTAAAAATTTACCGCATAATGTGCATAGGCATTTAGCTTTCGCAAGAAGTCCTGAAGGGTATCGAACTTAAAATGTTGAAACTCTTGTTTCAAATTAATGATTTCTTTGTTTGGCTCAGATTGTAAATAAAGTTGTTTGATGGTAGCGCCACATTCAGTTACATCGAACAGTGCATGTTTAAATTCTTCAAGCTCTTCTGTAATCTGATCAATGCGATGACTAATTTGCAAAAACTTGCGATCTAATTGAATGGAGTCCAAACTAATGTTTCGGGATCGGTATTCATCAACCCGTTCAATTTGACGAGCTATTTTTTGAAAGATTTCACGTCTGTCATTTTTGAAGTCATGCACCAATCCCAAGTAGTCACTTAAGTGGTGAGACTTCATGCGGGAATACACCACATCGAGCGCAGCACGTTTTTGGCAAACCACCAACACACGCTTTCCAGAAGCCATAGCATCGGCAATCAGATTACAAATTAATTGCGACTTGCCAGTGCCAGGCGGACCTTGAACAACCAAGGAATGACCAAGCTTAACTGCTTTCAATGCGTTCTCCTGCCAAACATCTTGTGGAAAAACAGTGTAGACTTTTTCTTCCTTTATATCATTAAGAAAAATTTGTTTTTCGCCTTTCGAAAGATCGGTTGATCGCTTTTGAAAAAAATCTTCCAGATCCTGAATTTCTTCATGCTCCAAAAGATGCATGTAATCCGGTACGAGATAAGACCCGGCTTGTGGAAAAATTCCCAATACAGCTTTAGGGAATAATTTTAACTCACCGTTTTTCAAACCCTTCTCAAACTCTTCACGCTTTATGTTGACAAAAGGAGTTAATTCATCACGATAGTTATCTGGATTAAAGTGCACTTCCAATTCGCTTTTTTGTAACATTTGATAGAGCGCGGTTTTAAAGGAAGTGCTTTCGCGATCAATGTCTTCAAACGTTTCTTCCAGCAAGGTTTCATTTGCTTTTACTTTGTTGTAGTAAGCGAATGCGAGAAGAAATGATTTATTAAATGTGATCCCGGCTTCTTCGCGAGGTTCTAAGATCCAATTGTTGTTGCGAGTTTTCAGTGTTACCGGAAAGAACAGGAGTGGGCAGCGCACCAGCGTGCCATCATTAAATTTTCCCTGAACGATAGGCCAGCCCACATGTAAATCCTGCGAACCCCGTTCTTCAAAGATAAACTGATCGAGGCGTTGTAATTTTTTTAATTTTTTGCTAGCCTCATTAGCCGCTTCCATACGCGCATCCAACACCGGGCAAATTGATTTTTGCTTTTCAGAAATAAGCGCCTGAATAATAGAAAAGGCGGTTTCACCATTCAGCTGACTCAATTCCTGCACATCAATAAACTGATCGGATGTAAGTTTGGCTAAAAATAATGACCGGTTATTACCCGATAGGTTTGTGAGCCTTCGTAGAAATGAGGTGAGTAATTGTTTAGTTTGAATAAGGTCGGCCACGCTATGGATTTACGGTAAGATAAGGTTTTATTCTAGTATAGAACGCCTCATCTACCAAGGCAATTTTCTTAATTTCTTCTAAAGAAGTAAAGTTACCATGTTGGAAGCGGTAAGTGGTAATCGCTTTCGCTAAATTGTATTTTATGTATGGATGAGCAGCTAATTCTTTTTCACTTACTGTATTGATTGATAGCGCGACAGGTTGAAATTCATCATCAATGAATACTTTTTTATTTAATTCCTTAACAACAACGGAATCCAACCCATAAACTTCTTTTAGTTGATTCATTGAAATAAAGCCACCCAACGAATTTCTGTATTTAATAATTCGTTGAGATAATTTACTTCCAATTCCATAAATGCGTATCAGTTGAGCAGTGTCAGCTAGATTGAGATCAAATTTTTCTTTAGTTACTGACAGAGATTTTTCTGGCAATACGTTTTTGTCTTTTGTAATGATGAGTTTTTGAGATGGTAGATCGATATATGTGTATACCTGAGCATATACGTTTGAATCCATTCCATAGATTTTCTTTAGATCAGATTTAATTATAAACTTTCCGTTTTTAGCACGGTAATTATCAATACGATTGGCAAGACTTACCGAAAATCCAAGTTCGATTAATTGATCTTTCGTTGCCGTGTTGGGATTAAATTCGAATAGAGTTTTTTCTATCCGGATGCTGTCTGATTTTTCTTTCCATTGCCAGTTGGCAAGCAAACTATCCAATTTCAGGTTTTCTTTTGTAAAGTCGCGCGGTTGTCCTGATTTCCACCAATGGTAGGCTGGAGTAATAAAAACGCTTAAAATCATCAAAGGAAGCAGAATCAAAAAGCCACGGGTTTCTCTTCGAGATAAACTAAAGAATGCCCTGACCCATGCTTTAAGCCGATTCATACAATAGAAAAGTAAGAATAAATTTTTGCTTATTTAAGCGAAGCCTCAATTGCCTCAAATATTTCTTGTTGAATAGATGAAAGGTGCGTGGCGTATTTCTGATTGACTTCTAATTCAATGCCCGCATATTCTTTATCAGGATATCGTTTTCGCAGCCAGGTTGTAAATCCGTCATCGGTTCCTTTATAGGGTTCGTTAAGTTTTATAGATTGATTTGGTAGTTTCTTTTCGAAAGTAAGTTTTAACTGCTCACAATATTCTTTTTCGAGCGTCCGATTGGGATCAAACAAAATTCCGATATCAACATCCCGCTCAACGCCATTCCAAATAGGGGTGAAAGAGTGAATGGATAAATGTAAAACAGGCTTGGCAGATTGATCTATCTGTTGCTGAATTTTACCCCGATATGGTTGATAAAAGGTACTTATCAAATTTTCTTTTTCGGAATTTGATAATTTGTTGGAGTACTCAGAAAATAATTGAGGACTATCCAGCGAACGGTTTGCTTCAATTAATAGTCGTGTGGTATGATAACCATATAAGTCAAGATTCAACTTCTTTGAAAGAAACTGGGCCAACTTCCACGCACCAAGATCCCAGCCGCGATGGGTATTTAAAATTTCCGGTTCGTCCTTAAACAAATATTTTAAATTATCAGGCACTTCATTACCCGCATGTTCACAACTCAGAATAATGGATTTAAACATTAGGGAATAAACAATTTGTTTTCAGCCAGACAAATACTAAGCTTTTGATAAATGGAAAGAATATTTTTCTCGGAATGATCTTGCCGCAGGCTTTTAACAATTCGCTCAGATAAACATCCTTGCTCTAAAATAATAAGAATTAAACTTCTCGTTGATTCAGTATAATTCTCGGCAGGAATATGTTTTAGAATATGTTGCCAGATTTCTTTTATAGTTGCCGATGAACTCAGATAAAAAGCTTTTAGAAAATCTTTATCGTCAACTGGAGTAGCTAGACCAGTGACGGCAGACTGATCAAAAAGTGTAGCCAGCATTTCAGTGCTCAGTTTCTTTTGGGCATTTAATGAAGTGAATACTTCATTTGTCAAAAGTTTAAGTGTTTCAATAACCGTATTTACAATAGCAACATCCGCGGCTGCACATTCTTGAATATCCATCACCCGAATTTCTATTGAGCCTCGATCAAAACGTGCAATTGCTCCTCGGGAATTAACCCAAATTGGATCAAGAATGTTTTCAGAATCATGAACCTCAATAGCTTCAACAATAGGTGTGTAGATTATCTCCTTATACTCACTATGGGTATAAACTTCTTCTGGAATAATTTTTCCGGTAATAACCGGAATCCTGGCTTGGTTAGTTTTATAATAACGCAAACGCGTATCAAGCATACCCGAAACTTTTCCATCGAGAATGGGTGAGCTGGCGCAAAGGGCGGGCAGCAGCGGAAGTATTAATCTGATGGCAGCATGAAGTTTGGCGAATTCTTCATCACCATGAAAAGGTAAGTTTAAATGTGTACTCTGTAGGTTAGACCAGCCATGGCCTTTCGAGTTAAAGATTTTATCATAAAGAGAATAGACTTCATTATTATCGTGCGGCCACAGTCTTGTATCCGCAAAAGGATTCATCAACGGATGCGCAGCTGATGGCAATAACATGGCGTTCCATTTAGCAAGAATTGTATTTATGCGACCAATGTTTTTTGTAAATTCTTTTTCTACCTTTTCTAAATCTGATTCGGGCTTAGTCGTCTTTATTTCGATTACATGCATCACTAGTTCGTTCGACCAGGTGATTACACCATTTTCAAAGTCGCTACCAATAATACCCAGTTCATGTTTAAGAAGTTCATCGGCAATAGACATTACATTTAATGAATCTTTATGAACAATCATGTACTCCAACTCAATGCCGTAGCCTTGAAATAAATGATAGGGTGTCATTTTATGGCTTTAATTTTAGTTAATAGCGTTTCCATAATAATTTCATACAGCCGTTCTTTTAAAATTTTATCTTCAATACCTGCATCTATGTTGGGATTGTCATTGATTTCTATCACATAGAATTTTCCATCAATCTCTTTCATATCTACACCATATAAACTTTTACCAATTAATGAAGTGGCTTTAAGAGCAGTCTTTAATAAACCGGATGGCGCCTGATCAACAGGAATACTCTCTACTTCACCTTCTTGCGATTGTTTCTTAGCGCTCCAATTCACAATCTGCCAGTGCTTGGTAGCCATAAAGTATTTACATACGTAAATCACCTGCCCATCAATAATACCCACCCGCCAATCGAAGGAAGTTGGTAAAAACTCTTGTGCGATCAGTAAATCTGATTTTTCAAACATACTTTCTCTTACTTTTTTAAACTCTTCGGCTGATTCAATTTTGAATACCCCTTTTGAGAAAGCTCCGTCCGGTTGTTTAAGAATAAAAGGGAAAGCCATTTTACTTTCCAACTGTTCACAGTTATCTTCTGTTATCACAAAGGCTTTTGGAGTTAAGATTTTATTTGAGGTGAGCAGTTCGTGCAAATAGACTTTGTTCGTACACTTTAAAATTGATTCAGGATCATCAATAACGGCAAGCCCTAGCGATTCAGCTTTTTTGGCAAATCTAAAGGTGTGGTGGTTTACATTCGTAGTCTCACGAATGAAGAGTGCATCGTATTGAATGATCTGATCAAAATCATTTTTAGTGATAAACTCAGTATTAAATCCTACTTCTAACGCTGCCCGATAAAAACGTTTTAACGCACGATCATCTGATGGTGGGTTCTTGTCATTCGGATTAATTAAAATAGCTAAATCGTATTTCTTTTTGTCGGGCCTGAAATCACGCTTACGTAGGAGGTATCGTTCAAGACCTTGCACCAACGTGGGTTTATCTTCATCAGGAACTTCATTCAAACTGATCGGACTTATTTTTCGTAGCGTCCATTTAGTCTTCTTTGAGAATACTGCCCGCAAGGAGGGTGCCTGCACCATCTGAAATAATTGATGACCTAGTCGATTGAAATTTTCTGATTGAGTAAAGCCAAAATAAATGTTGAACTCAATCCGATCGGTAGTTTCATTTTTAAAGGTACTTTGAATCAATTCATCAAAGTCAAGTGAATCATCGCGTAAGATGGAGGGAAATCGTAAATCCTGAATTGTGGAAACTTCGGGTAACACTTTGTGTCCCCGCGCTTCAGCCAATAGCGAAACATAATAGCCCTCGCTTTGGTATTGATACGATTTGCAGAGGTTAAGAACCTTTAAGTTTTTAGCAGTTTGAAAAGCTGGCTCTGTGATATACTGCTCGGGCGAAATTACATCTACATCGTGTAAACTAAATTTCCAATGTTCGGGCTTATCCACTACGATCAACTTTGGCATAGGCTATTTTTTGGGTTCAATAATTAACAGGTTTGCATCATAGGTTACAATGCCCAGCATGATGCTGTTTATGAGTCGGTCGAAGTTCACACTATAATATTGACTCTTGTGTGGATTCTGGTGCATAGGATCAGCGATGTAAACTGTTTGAGTGGCTTCATCAAATCCGTTGATGATTACGAAATGCCCAACAGGATCACCTTTTATGCTGTCATATTTTCCTGTTTCCGCAATTTCTCTGGGGGTACCATACAAGTAAGTTGCGCTTAGGCCTGTAAGTATAGGTGTGGATTGTAGTAAATAACTTTTAATTAGATCAGCACTTAATTCCTTTTGATACAATTTTCCACCCGCCTCCAGAAATTGGATGTAGGCTTTCGATTCAACCAAAAGTTTTTTTCGCTTCATCTTATTTTTCATTTGTTGCTTTAGCAAGTCGATCATTTTAGGTGACGAAAACTTAAACCACGATGGATCAAACACATTCAAATTGTAGGTATAAATATGTGCCTTATACCCCCGGTTAAGCGCATGGTTTCCAAGCATTACCGCAAGGGTGCCCCCACGTTTTAAACTCTTTACTTCCGCGATTACCTCTTTAAGTCCAATCTCATCCTGATAATACTGATAGAGTGCTTGCAAGCACGTAGGCCCGCAGGTTACTTCATCGGGCTGGGCTTTAATATCAAAATTAAGAAGCAATGGTTTGCGATGGGGCATCTATTGTAGGTTTTTAGAAATTACTGGGTGGGCAGGTAGATTACGGTAACGTTTACCGTTTGAATCAAATTTAATGTTATTATCACGGTTAAGAAATTTTAGAATGGTTGAAAGTTTTAATATTGCAGTCAATTAATTTGTAAATATGAAAAAGCTGATCGTTGGCTTATTTGCCTTGCTTGTTTTAACAGATGGATTTGGATGGGGCGCCACTGGCCACCGCGCTACGGGCTTAATTGCTGAACGATATCTAACTAACAAAGCAAAGAAGCGCATTCAGCAGATTTTGAGTGGTGAGTCGTTGGCTATGGCCAGTACCTGGATGGATGAAATCCGGTCTGATTCTACCTATAACTATACTGCCGATTGGCATTGGACAACTATACCCGATGGCGAACGCTACGAAGATGTGGAAGGTGGAACGCTGGATGGTAAATTAATTATGATGATTGAAAAGTTTACGAAGGATTTGAAATCCGGAAAACTCACAGCTAAGCAAGAGACTGAATATTTAAAAATGCTTGTGCACATGGTTGGAGATCTTCATCAACCGTTGCATGTGGGCAGGCTGGGTGACCGCGGTGGTAATAATATTAAAGTGAAATGGTTTCGGAACGATTCGAATTTACATCGGGTGTGGGATAGTGAAATGATTGATGATACCAAGTTAAGTTACACTGAACTTGCTAACTCTTTTATAATCCCTGAAAAAGACGTAATTAAAAAATGGCAAGGCACTAGCGTTCGCGATTGGGCAATGGAATCAGTAGGCTATAGACCTCAGGTTTATGATATAGGCAATTCAAATCTTGGCTATCAGTATTCGTACAAATATTTTTTCGTTGCAAAAACAAGAATGCTGCAAGCAGGTGTTCGCCTTGCGGGATTGCTTAATGAGATTTACGGGTGATTTATTTATTTTTTACCATTAGCAGCATTAAGAGATGAAGAGGATTATCTCTTAATGTCCTTAATTCCTTAACGATCTTTACGTTTTAATTTTTTGTCATTCTTATGGCTTAGCTTTAAACTCACTTCATATATTTTCTCCACCACCACTGAAAAACTATTAGGCCCCAAATACGTGCATGAACATCTTGCGGATTGTTTGAAAATAATTGTCGTTTTAGTTTTTCTATTTCAGAGTATTCAAAAATTCCTTGTTCGCGAATATTCTTTTCAGATAGCAGATCGTCTACAATCAACGATTTCAATTCATTCCGAAACCATTTTAATAGCGGAACCTCAAAACCTTTCTTTGGTCTGTTGTAAAGTTCAGCGGGCAGCACATCCTGAAAGGTATCTTGCAAAATTCTTTTCCGGATAGATCGATTGATTTTGTAATCATCAGGCAAACTGAAAATGAAATCTACTACCCGATAATCTAAAAACGGAACCCGCACTTCCAGTCCGTGAGCCATACTCATCAGATCTACTTTTGTAAGCATGTCGTTGGGTAGAACAAGATTCATATCGGTTAGCAGAATTTCGCGAATTGATTCTTGTGGTGAAATGAAACGAAGTTGCTCCTGCTTTCTTTTTTCATACTCCTGCTTTTCAAATTTTTGTTTTGAATTTTCTGAAAGTAGAGTCAGAGCTTCCGATTCTTTAGCAAAGCCAGCCCATTGCCAGTAGCGCTCTTTGCTATCCAACTTCATACCCTCTGCAAACCGATTGAGTTGCCGTATGCGATTGCCCCAAGTGGAGTTCCGTGATTGTGGAAGTAATTTGAAAACAGGACTTAATGAACCGATTAAATTTTCTTGCCAACCTCTGTTTATAATTCTATTAAAAGCTGCGTGCTTATTATACCCAGCCAACAACTCATCGGCACCATCCCCCGAAAGAGCAACTGTTGCGTGCTTGCGGGTTTCCTTGCTAAGGATGTTCACGTTCAAAGCCGAAGAATCGGCAAAGGGTTCATCTAATGAATCTAAGACACTATTTACATGACTTAAAAGATCATTGTTGGTAAGTGAGAAAACGGTGTGGTTGGTTTTATAATGTTTTGCAACCAAGTTGGCATAGTGAGTTTCATCGAAGAACTTTTCATCGGCAAAGCCAATTGAAAAAGTATGCAAGTCAGGTTTGTGTTTTGAGGCTAAAGCTACAATCACAGAAGAGTCAATACCACCACTCAGGAAAGCACCCAATGAAACATCAGAAATTAATCTGCGTTGCACGGAATCTTCTAGCAGCTCAGCAAGTTTTGTTTTAGCCTGCTCGTAACTTAATGTATTTGATGCGGCTTCTTTTTGTGGGATGGTGTAATAGCAATGTGTTTCTAATTTCTTATAGCTTATTGTTAAGAAATGGCCGGGTAGTAATTTTTTTATGTTTTTTAAAATGGTTGCTGGGGCGGGAATGTAGTTTAGCTGTAGGTAGGTGTATAGTGAAGCATGATCAATCTCTCTCTCAAGACCATATTCCATCATGGCCTTCATCTCCGAACCAAAAAGAAATTTATCTTCATCGAAATGATAGAGTAGGGGTTTTATTCCATATCGATCACGAGCAACAAAAAAAGTTTGCTCTTGTTTATCGTAGATGCAAAACGCAAAAAAGCCATTGAGTTTATTGAGGCACTTTTCTTTTTCCTGAATAAATAAATTCAACAAAACTTCCGTATCGGAAGAGGTAGTAAACACAACCCCTTTGTCTTCTAACTCTTTTTTTAGCTCGCGGTAATTAAAAATCTCGCCATTGAATACAAGGTAAAATCTTTTTGATGCATCCGACATGGGTTGATTAGCTGCGGCACTGGTATCAATGATTGACAACCTGCGATGACCCAATGCAACAAACTCATCTAAATAAATGTCTTGAAAATCCGGGCCACGCTTCGCCAAGGCCATAGTAGCATTGGTAACATGTATCATGTTAAACTTACCTATAAGGTTAAAGGCAAATACTCCGGTAATGCCGCACACGTAGCAGATTGTTTGGGTTAGCGTGGATCATATCAATGCAACAATAGCAAAAATTAGAGTTATAAGTACCTTTTTATAGATTTATGAAGTTTTTTGAGGGTTACCATTAAGGCCTCCACTAAATAAAACCAAAATATTCTATTATGAGATTGAAAATTTATACCCTATCAAGCATCTTTTTAATCCTTGCGGGATCGAGTGCTCATGCACAAATCCATCTTGGTGCCACTACTGCCTACAATGCAACCTTTGTGTTGGATAAGGGGTTAAGCGAAGATCCACGCTATAACTCTACTTACACCTATAATTCTGCGCCTATTGGCTTTACTTTTGGAGTGGACTTCGGCCGTAAGTTTGGGCTTAGCTTAGAATCAATTCTTTCCAATCAAGGGCAGATTTATGAACTAGTTAACGTAGCCGAGAAAGTTGCTGGTGAACGTAAAATTGATTTACAATATCTTCAACTGCCACTGATGATGAAATTTATGGGTGGTGGCAGTGGTAAGGCGAGAGGCAATTTTAACTTCGGCCCGCAGTTATCGATATTAACAAAAGCAGTTGAATCTATTCAAGCAGATGCAGGCGAATATAAACTTCCTGAAGGTGTTGATATCGCTGAAATTCAACAAGAGTTTCCGGCAGCCGTAGCTTCAGGAAACGGAAATTATACCATTCCAAATCCTACAGCTAAAGAGTTATTGACGAAAGAAGCAAATGATTTTAAGAATACTGAGTTTCAGTTAGCAGCAGCTTTTGGTTTAGATATAGATTTATCAAAACACATTTTTTTATCTACCCAAATTAGAGCAAACTACAGCTTGACTGACATGCGCAACGGTGATGTGCTAGACGCTATAAAAAGTGGAAACACAGCGAATATTTTTGGAGGTCGCGCAAATTTTTTAGTCGGTGTACAGATTGGTTTGCACTACTATTTTGGAACGTCACGGTCGTTCAAGCAATAAGATATAGAAAATAATTAGCCACAGGTTTACCGATTTTTATTTTCGAAGAATTGAAGAACTCCGAAACAATCTGTGAATCTGTGGCTTTAAGCTAAAAAATCTTTCCGGGGTTTAGAATCCCGTTCGGGTCAAACACTTTTTTAATTCCACGCATTAGGTTGAGGTTAACTTCACTCATCGCGATAGGCATATAGGGGCGTTTGGCAATTCCAATTCCATGTTCACCGGAAAGCGTTCCACCCAAGCTTACTGTGAGCTTAAAAATCTCACCAATTCCTTCTGGGATTTTTGTTTCCCAGTCAGCTTCACTGATATTTTCTTTTAGAATGTTCACATGCAGGTTGCCGTCACCTAAATGACCAAAACAAACTGTGTTAAATCCAAATCGCTTTCCAATTTCCTTTATGCCTTTGATCAGCTTGGGTAAGTTGCTGCGTGGCACTACCACATCATCGGACTTTGTCAGTGTATACCAATTAACAGCCGGGGAAATATTTTTACGGACTTTCCAAAGTTCTTCTTTTTGTGCGCTGCTCTCGGCAAATAGTACTTCACCACTTTGAAATTTCTCAACAACCATCATCACTCTTTCGGCATCGCGCATTAACACTTCTTCATCGTTGCCATCAAGTTCACATAGCACATAGGCGTCCATGTTGTCATCCAACTTGGTTGTTACCGGACTGTTCAAAACTTTTTCGCAGTACTCAAATGTTTTTGCCGCAGCTTCACGTTCAAAAAATTCCATCCCGGAAGGAGTAAGCCCGGCAACAAAAATAGCGGCAATAGCCTTACACGCTTCTTCGTTAGTAATAAACGGAATTAGTAATAAGACATTCTTTTGCGGAAACCCGCGAAGTTTGAAAACAATCTTGGTAATAATACCCAGCGTGCCTTCACTGCCGCACATCAATTGAGTTAGATTATAACCGGTGGAGTTTTTTAACACGTTGGCAGCTGTCCAGATTATTTCTCCGGTTGGCAACACAACTTCCATATTGATTACATAATCGCGAGTAACTCCATACTTCACGGCTTTCGGTCCGCCTGAATTATTGGCAAGATTACCTCCCAAAAAGCAAGAGCCTTTGCTAGCCGGGTCAGGCGGATAAAATAAACCCTTCTCCTTAACCGCATTTTGGAATACTTCCGTGATCACGCCAGGCTCGACAGTCGCCTGAAGATTCAATTCATCTATTTCTAAAATTTTGTTGAACCGTTCCATCGAAATTACAACGCCTTTTTGAACAGGCAATGCGCCACCACTTAGCCCCGTGCCAGCTCCGCGAGGAGTGGTTGGAATCTTATGTTCATTACAGATAATAAGTATCTGACTTATTTCTTTTGGCGTACCAGGCTTAATTACAAGATCAGGTAAAAATTGATAGTCTTCAGTTTTATCATGTCCATAATCGGTACGTTCGTCCTCTTTTACAAGAACATTTTCTGAACCAACAATCGCTTGAAACTGAGTGATTATTTTGTCTAACAAGATTGTAATAGGTGCTTCTATTTCTTTAACGTGTGCCATCAATGCTGTAACTTTGAAGGTGTGCTACTATGATTTTTAAAACAACTGCAAAGTTATGAAAATAACCCTTCAAAGGCTTTCGCTTTTTGTTGTCATTTTAATTTTATTTGGTGCTTGCGCATCAGCGCGTAAAGCCCGGATTCGCGAAGAACAAGTGAAGGAGGTAATTCAAGCTGCTCGTGCTTTTACAGGAACGCCCTACAAGTGGGGTGGAACCACACGAGCGGGCATGGATTGCTCTGGACTTACGGGTAATGCCTATCGGGCAATAGATCTGAATTTGCCACGAACAACCGATGGTCAGGCTTTGGTTGGTGAAAAGATAAATTTGAAGAAAGTGATTCCTGGTGATCTCGTGTTTTTTGCAACGGGAAAGAAGAGAAGGGAAATTACCCACGTGGGTATTGTAACTGAAAAAAAATCGGGTGATAATGTTAAATTCATTCACGCATCAACTTCATTAGGTGTAGTAGAGACAAATATTTATTCTGACTATTATATCAAGCGATTTCGCACGGCACGTAGAATAATCGATAAATAAAATCGTAATTCGTCATTCGTAAATCTAAAATTAGTATGGCTTCGCGCAGAAAATTTATTCAATTGGGTGCTATTGCTTCGCTGGCTCCCATCACAAAATTATTCGGCTTTCAAAAAAATGTAATACCATCAAAACCGGTTGTAATTTCTACCTGGAATTTTGGATTGGATGCAAATAAGGAAGCGTGGAAAATACTATCAACCGGAGGCCGTGCGCTGGATGCTGTTGAAGCAGGTGCATGGGTGCCCGAAGGCGATCCCAAGGAAAGTTCAGTAGGGCTTGGCGGTTTGCCCGATCGTGATGGTCGCGTAACACTTGACTCATGTATTATGGACGAGTTTGCCAACTGCGGTGCCGTAGCTTGCCTCGAGCATATCGTGCATCCAGTCTCCGTAGCGAGAAAAGTTATGGAGAAAACGCCACATGTATTCTTAGTTGGCGAGGGCGCGTTGAAGTTTGCACTTGCCAATGGATTTAAAAAAGAGAATCTGCTTACGAAGGAATCGGAGAAGGCATGGAAGGAGTGGTTGAAGACAGCCAAGTATAAGCCGGTAGCTAATATTGAGAATCACGATACCATTGGAATTGTAGCCTTGGATCAAAAACAAAATTTATCAGGTGCGTGCACCACTAGTGGCATGGCCTATAAAATGCAAGGCCGCGTAGGCGACTCACCAATTATTGGTGCTGCCTTGTTTGTGGATAATGAAATTGGTGCTGCTACTTCTACCGGAGTAGGTGAAGAGGTGATTCGAATTGTGGGCTCGCACTTAGTGGTTGAATTAATGCGACAAGGGAATACGCCCCAACAAGCATGTGAGAAGGCAGTTGCGCGGATTGTAAAAAATCAACCTGAAAAATCGAAAGAGATACAGGTAGGATTTTTAGCACTTAGTAAAAATGGTGAGTACGGAGCGTTCGCTTTGCAAAAGGGATTTACGTATGCGGTGCAGAGTGAAGAGGTACCTAATAAATTGTTTGAAGCTAAGAGCTACTATTAAGTCTGTACCGCAGATTGGGTATGATGAATTGATTTTCTATGATTCATGATAAAGTAAGAATATAAGCATAGCGATTTAACTGAAAAGATTATTGGGTGTGCCATGAGGGTGCACAACAATTTAGGGAACGGTTTTCAGGAAGTCATTTATCAACGGGCATTGGCTATTGAGTTTAGAAAGTTGGAGTTATTTTTTGAGCGCGAACTTGAAATGCCAATTATATATGAGGGAACTCATATTGGAACCCGAAGAGTAGACTTTCTGGTTGATGGAAAAATCTCGGTGGAATTGAAAGCTGTATCTAAACTGGATAATGCGCATTTAGCTCAGGCAATTAATTACCTAGAGGCATATGAGCTTGAAATAGGTTTATTGATAAATTTCGGAAGCACAAGTTTGGAGTTTCGTAGAGTTATCAATTCAAAGCATCTGCGAAAACCAAAAAATTGAGTAGATCTGTATTTATAATGCGAAATAATCGAAAGGACAAACATCAACGAAATCCAAGAATCAAAATTTATCTTTGAGGTTTCTTTGGATGATCAATTCCAATCACGTGCGAAAACCCAAAAATTTATCTGTATTCATAATGCGAAATAATCGAAAGGACAAACATCAACGAAATCCAAGAATCAAAATTTATCTTTGAGGTTTCTTTGGGTGATCAATTCCAATCATGTGCGAAAACCCAAAAATTTATCTGTATTTATAATGCGAAATAATCGAAAGGACAAACATCAACGAAATCCAAGAATCAAAATTTATCTTTGAGGGTTCTTTGGATGATCAATTCCAATCATGTGCGAAAACCCAAAAATTTATCTGTATTTATGATGCGAAATAATCGAAAGGCTAATCATCAACGAAATCCAAGAATCAAAATTTATCTTTGAGGTTTCTTTGGGTGATCAATTCCAATCACGTGCGAAAACCCAAAAATTTATCTGTATTTATAATGCGAAATAATCGAAAGGACAAACATCAACGAAATCCAAGAATCAATATAATCTGCGGTCATGAAAGTTGAAATAGTAGTCTACAACATAGAGTCTGCCCTCCGCGCACAAGAAGGCGGAGCCGATCGCATTGAACTTTGCGACAACCCAAGTGAAGGTGGTACAACGCCTTCCTTTGGCACCATTGAAGCCGTGCGGCAAAATGTAAACCTGGATGTGTATGTAATGATACGCCCTCGGGGTGGTGATTTCCATTATTCCAATTATGAGTTTCATTGCATGAAGCGTGATATTGATCAATGCCAGAAGATTAGTGTAGATGGCGTGGTGTTTGGGATCTTGAACGCAGATGGAACCCTCGATAAAAAAAGGTGTAAAGAATTAATTGACCGCGCCCGACCGATTAAAGTCACCTGCCACCGTGCGTTTGATATGACCCGCGATCCGTTTGAAGCGCTTGAGGATTGTATCGAGGTAGGCTTTCATCGCATCCTTACGGCTGGCCACCGCGCCACCGCACCAGAAGGTGCCGATCTTATTGCTGAGTTGATTGAGAAAGCGAATGGCCGGATTGCCATTATGCCTGGCTCTGGTGTAAATGAAAACACAGTAGAAGAACTTGTGCGCAAATCAAAAGCTACTGAGATTCATTTTTCTGCTACCGCTTTTCGCGAAAGTGCCATGACCTACCGCAACGAAAAGATCGCTGGCATGGGCTCAGATGAAGGCGCAGAATTTAAATATAGAACAGTAGACCCCGAGCGCGTGCGGACGATGCGTAAGTTGGCCGAGGCAGTTGATAGTGGTATATAGCCCTCCATTTAGGGCGGCTATATGCAACTTTGGCTATTGTATAGAATGGAAATAACAGCAATTGCATATATTCGGG
>Ga0163148_10000555_pt1 | contig 50626 bp, 52 predicted proteins | sample OliLakLV19MP7P2_FD_148606 | JGI IMG/M metagenome (GOLD analysis project Ga0163148, IMG submission 148606) | Freshwater microbial mat bacterial communities from Lake Vanda, McMurdo Dry Valleys, Antarctica- Oligotrophic Lake LV.19.MP7.P2 | ecosystem: Environmental > Aquatic > Freshwater > Lake >... | reverse complement strand
GTGGTGCATTTTTCCAGGTGGTAAGCCCCATATTTTCTTTTGTGCTTTCGGCCCTAGATGAAATTAATTCGGCAGCAGTTTGCCCGGTAATTGCCCAATGCAATTTGTTTTGTACGGTTGCATAAAAGGTTTTGGTGGTTTCGGTATCCTTACTGTAATCGGCACTGCATGATGAATAGATGTCCGTAATCTTTTGATAAAATCTTCGTTCGCTGCTTCGTATGTCTCTAATACGGGCGAGTTGTTCTTCAAAATAATCTTTGCCAAAAATGTTGTTCGGATTTTTAAGCCGTTCATCATCCATGGTAAAACCCTTGATGATGTATTCCTTTAAGCGTTCGGTTGCCCAAATACGAAATGCGGTTGCTTGTGTGCTATTTACTCTATAACCTACTGAAATGATTGCATCAAGATTGTAGAACTTCACTTTTGCTTCCTGCGTTTTCCCTTCCATTGCTCCGTGTGGAGTGGTATGTTCCAAAATGGAACTAACCACTTCTTCCTGCAATTCGCCTGTTTCAAAAATGTTTTTGAGGTGCTTGGTGATGGCAGGACGCTGCACCCCAAATAAGTCGGCAATTTTTGGCTGCGTGAGCCAGATGGTTCCGTTTTGCAAATAGATTTCCACTTTTACCTTTCCGTTGGGAGTGGTGTAAAGTAAAACTTCATTAAAGCCATCTGCGGCCGGTTTTATTTTTTTTGCCACGGTTTCGTTTTTACCAACTTCCCCTCAAACGCCTTCTTCAAAATACTCTGCCTTAATGTTTCTGCCTGTTGCAAACTGTTGCTGATGGTTTCTTCTATTTTATCGCATACGGTGAGTTTGCTTTCTAATTCGGAGACGATGAGTTGTTGTTCTTTCATCGTTGGCAATGGAAAAGGAATTGTTTTAATTATCCCTAAATTTAAAACATCCATTGTAGTCCCCTGTGCTTTATTTTTGTAAAGGTTCTTAACATAAGAACTTTCGAAATAATACTTGAAAAATTTCGGGTAGTATAATTCTCGATTGAGTGTTATTTTAATAAGTCGTGGATTGATAATGCCCTCTTTACAATTTTCTGGTAGAATTAAAACTTTCCCAACCGTGCCGACTAGACTTATCAAAATGTCAAACGCCTTGACTTTGCAAGATTTCAATTCCTTGTATTTTTCCTCATCAACATAATAATCTCCCAGAAAAGCATTATCGCTAATAACTTGTTCTTGACCGTAAATTTTAAACCCAGTATTGGTATAAAACTCTTTTTTTAATGCAGAACCAAATGGACCTGCTTTTAAAGAATGTTTAGCCTTGTCCGCTAAATCAACAATACTTACAACTTTCCACCCTTTCGGTAATTCCCCCTTCTTCACTTTTTTATTCGTAAGTTTCCCTTCAAACGCCCATTTCAACAAACTTTGCCTATAAACTTTCAATTGCTGCTTTGCGGTTTTGAGTTGGGCTATGCCGTTGTCTAATTCGCTGAAGAGTTCTTCTATTTTTGAAACTATGGTGTGTTGTTCGGGTAGCGGTGGGAGAGGGAAATCTAAATTTCTAATTGTCTCACCTGAGATTGCAGAGAAAGTTGTGCCTGTCGCTAATTTCTCTAATCTTTTCTCGACACCTCTCAAATAATAGAAAACAAATTTGTAATTATTAGCATAGCGTATTGCGGCTAATCCTCTACCAATACAACATTGCACATTTGAAATGTTTGTGGGACCGACAGGAGCTCTAACAGAAATTAAAATGTCATCAGGTTCCGAAATTTTATTTGGTTTAGAACACCATTTTCTAACTACTGGATATAATTCGGTAAACTCTGTTTTGCCTTGAAAAAATGGAAGCCCAAGTTTTTCGAAATTATAGGTATCTGATGGTGGAGATTGCCCCATAATAATTTGACACACTTCTCCCAGCTTTTTAACCTGCCAATGTTTCGGTATGTTGTTACTCTCTGTCATTTTTATACGTTTCGTTCCTACGGAACTCTTTTTTTTCTTTTTCTCTCTCTACCAACGGACTAAAGTCCGATGTTACGATATCTTTCGACCCTACGGGTCTTGCTCTTCATTTTCAGAGCCATAGGCTCGGTTCATTTTGTTGGGCTGGAATTTATTCCAGCATTTAGATTGCATCTTATCCATCATAGAGCCATAGGCTCGATCCATTTTCACCTTCTATCAAACTAAATCTTCAAAAAGATATATCTCATCATGAGCTACATTAAACTTTTCTAAAAAATCTAAATATTCTGCTTTAAATGTTTGTTTTTTATGATGTTCTTCCTGATTGGCAATGTATTTATAAACATTGTCAATATGAGATTGACTGTATGAAAACACTCCATAACCTTCTTGCCATTCAAACCTATGCTCGGTCAACTGATGATCATTTATATACTTTGATGATTTGGCTTTTACAGTTTTCATCAATTCAGATATGGAAACAACTGGCTTTAATCCTAAGAAGCAATGTATATGGTCTGCTACACCATTTACAATAATTGTTTTACAGCCTGTTTCATTTATTAGATTTCCTATTACACCAAGTATTGTAGGTCGCCAACTTTTGTCAATTACCGCTTCTCTATACTTTACTGCAAATACTGTTTGAATATATACTTGATGATAGGTGTTTGCCATTTTTTAAAGTTTTATGCTGCTAATGCTTCATTTAGTTCATTAGTAATATCTTCTGTTTTGTCGCCAAACAATTGCCACATTTCTCCCAACTTTTTCCGTTGCCAATGTTTCGGTATGTTGTTGTTTTATGTCATTTTTTAGTGTCCAATCAAATAACCGTCAAATAAGGAATCAATTGACAATAAAGACTTTACGACTTTTTTTGTGGTGCTGGCGGTTTTCCAGTCAAATAAGATTTCTTGCCGTAATTGTGGATAACTCGCGATTCCAGTCAAATAACCATCAAATAAGTAATCCATTGACAATAAAGACTTTATGACTTTTTTTGTAGTGCTGGCGGTTTCCCAGTCAAATAAAACTATGCCCATATTGGTATGTATTTAACGTATTTACGGGAGCTGTTTTCAGGGTCTTCTTCTTTTATCAGACCCGCTTGAGCCGTTTCTCTGATAATTCTGGAAACCATAGCGGCATTCTCGTCTGCTATTTTAAACCGCTCTCTTAAGGTGGTGTTGGTCATTTTTTCATTCATTACGTACTTCAAACAAGCGTGCTGATAGCAGGCTCTAATTCTATCTTGCTTATCCATATCAGCAAATTTTTGATAGGCGTATAAAATTACTTTGGTGTGCTTTTCTTGAATCAAGGCATCATAAGCGGGAAGTTGAAAAATTTCAATATTGGTCACTACCTTATCTATGCCACTTCCTCTTTCTTCGCAAATTCCAAATCTTCGCATTATACCTGCTAGGTCTTCATTGCGGCTTTGGCATTCATCAATAAATCTATTGGGCGTAATTAAGGGTAAACCCGGATTAGAAATTTCAATTCTGTCAGAAAATATTTCTACCATAGGTCCAGTTCCACTTTGTTCAAAGTCTTGGTGTATCATTGCATTTGCAACCAGTTCCCGAATTGCAATTTCAGGATACATACTTACCGAATCCCTTAAAGCTTGTCCAATAATTTCATTTGTAGGGAGCAAATCGTTGATATATTTTACCATCCTTTCAAATCCAACAGCGTATCCAAATTTTCCTACGTGCTCTTTAATGGTTTTTAATTTATTTTTTTCGGCATATTGAATCACTCGAACCGCTTTGCGTTTGACGGTATCAAAGTCTTGTATGTTTTTGGCAAACAACAAAGCACCAAGATTTGTGATGGCAAAACCTGATGAGATTGATTTTATGAATTTTTCACTTACAAACTTTTCTATAACAGCTTCCCTAGTGGATGGATAGGCAATTTTAAGCAACTCAAAATAACATTGGGTGTCTAGCAATGCTACAACATCAGCGCTTGACTCTACATTTAAAGCTATTCCTTTTTCAAAAATTTGTTTGGGGCCTTTTAGCCAAATCTTTTTTTCCTTTTCAGGAAAATCTTTTAATGGACGGGTAATACTGCCAACTCTAATGAAGTCGGCATGAGAAAAGCAAGTCGGCTGCCCATGAGCTGCCTGTATTTGGAAAAGTGAAACCAATTTTTCGTTATAAATCGTTTCAAACAGCAATATTTCAATTCGCGGAAAAGTGCGTTGAAGTAACCAATTTTCTAACTCTTCATTGCCAATTTTATGTAGCTTCGGTCTAAAGGTAGTACCGCTAACTTGTTGTGTTTTATCATCAATTCCAAAAACCAAATAACCAAAATGCTCATTTTGCAAACAAGCGCCATTACTTAGAGCGGAAATGTATTTGCCAATTTCCTCTTCACTTTTAAAATTCAATTTAAACTCAGCCCATTCGCATTCTTTGGGGAGTTTTAAAAGACGATCTATGATTTTATGTAGTTCTTTATCTTTCATTATGCTGCCAACGCTTCATTTAATTCATTAATAATTTCTTCAGTCTGCTCTCCAAATAGTTGCCACATCTTGCCTAATCCGCCTTGTGCGTTGAATGGGTTCAAATCAAAATCGTCTTTCTCAATATGAAAACTATTCATTACATAATCTTTTATCATCCGTAGCCATTGCATTTGTTCTTCATTGAACTTGGTTGCACCAGCTTGTTTTTTAAATACCCAATCTTGAAAATTCTTGTCCACTATTTTATCGTAAGCCGTCAATGTGGTATCTATTCCGCTTATTTTACGAATGAGGGAAACAATGGCAGTTAATTCATTTTTTGGCGAACCGTTGCATTGTTCCAAAGCTTCATAAGCACGCCATACATTCATTGGTGCAAGAGTTGGCTTGTCGTTTTGTAGTTTCTCCAACACTTCTTTTATCATTGTGTAAGTCAGTTCTCTTCTGCGAAATGGTTGGTTATAGAAAATCTGCAAAGCCATTAATTCATCTTTGTGTTCTTGCATCCATTCCGAAAAACTGGCAATTAATTCTTTCGCTTTGTTGGTATTATCTTTGTCCCAGCCAACGTGAATCACTTCATCAGGATTTGCCAAGTCAATTTTTTGTTCGTGAGCTTTGCGAACATTTTCAATGTATTCGTTCAGTTCGCCTGTAAAAACTTTTGCGGCTTCTTCAATCAATTGCGAATTACGAATTACGAATTCTCTTTCAATATCATCTGGAGCAGCTCCTGGCATTTCTTCCGTAATTCGTAATTTTAAATTCTCAATTGTATCCGGGTTAAAGGCATTCAATAATTCTTTCACCACCTGCGAAACACTTTTTCCGTTAGCTTTTTCAGCAAATTGTTTTTTCTCTTTTTCAGTAATTTGCTTATCTAATCTTGTAAGTCGGTTTGCCAATGAAGTAAATAATTCTTCTTCCCTTGCTCCAACTGCTATGGCTTGTAATAAATCTTTAAGCGGAACGCCTGGCTTTTTCTCTAACGGTCGGCTATCTGTTTTTAAACTTTTGGTTACACCAATGGCATCCACAATTACAAAATGGTCTTTGGTAAATTTTGCAGTTGGCGTTACTTTTCGCAAACTATCTAAATCAATTGTTCGTGTTCCTCTGCCTTTCATTTGCTCAAAATAATTGATGCTTTTTACATCTCTCATAAATAGCAAACATTCAAGCGGTTTAATGTCAGTGCCAGTTGCAACCATATCAACGGTTACTGCAATTCTAGGGTGATAGTCGTTTCGGAATTGTGATAAAACCGATTTTGGGTCTTCGTCTGTTTTGTATGTGATTTTCTTACAGAATTTATTTTCTTCAGCAAATTCTTGTCTTACAATATCAATAATATCGTTGGCGTGGCTATCGGTTTTGGCAAAGATTAATGTTTTAGGCACTTCAAAATTTCCATTTTTATCATAGCGGTCTTTGAAAATGCTCGGAAGATTTTCTTTGAAGGAACGAATGATGGTTCTAATTTGATTGGGATTTACTACAACCTTATCCAATTGCTGTTTGGAATAGGCTTCATCTTCATCCTGCAATTCCATTCTTTTCTTTCTGCTCAACTGTTCACGATGTTCAATGTATTCGCCTTTCCAAAGTGTAGCTCCTTGTTGGGTTACTTTGGTATCAATGATAAATACTTCATAACCTACATTCACACCATCGGCAACGGCCATTTCGTGAGAATATTCACTCACCAAATTCTGGTCGAAATAGCCAATAGTTCTTTTGTCTGGAGTAGCGGTTAAGCCAATTTCAAAGGCATCATAATATTCCAACACTTGTTTCCAAAGGTTGTAAATGCTTCGGTGACATTCATCAATGACAATGAAATCAAAAAACTCGATTGGCATTTTTCCATCGTATTCAATCGGTGGAATTTCTTTCGGTTGATATTTACGTTCGTTCGGATTTTCTTCTTCGGCACTTTCTTCCAGTTCCGTTCCTTTTAAAATTGAATATAAACGCTGAATGGTACTGATGCAAACCTGACTGTCGGTTGCGATGTAACTTGATTTAAGCCTTTGAACGCTGTATAGTTCGGTGAATTTTCTGTTGTCGTCATTTGGCACGAATGACATAAATTCTTGTTCTGCTTGTTCTCCAAGGTTTTTGGTGTCAACCAAAAACAAAACTCGTTTTGCTTTGGCATATTTCAGCAAACGATAAATGGCGGTAATAGCAGTAAACGTTTTTCCCGAACCAGTTGCCATTTGTATTAAGGCTCTTGGTCGGTTTTCTTTAAAGGAAGTTTCCAGTTTTGTGATTGCGTTTATTTGACATTCACGCAAACCTTCTGTTTGCAAAGAAGGTAAATCCAAAAATCTTTTACGAAGCGATTTGTCTCGCTTTACCCATTCTCTCAAAGTTTCAGGTCGGTGAAAACTAAAAACTTCTCTTGCTCTTAGTTTTGGGTCGGTAAAATCTGTAAATCTTGTTATTTCTCCTGTGCTGATATAGACAAAAGGCAAAGGCTCATTTTTCAGATGTCTGAGTTTAGCGTTTGCATATTCTTCACCTTGTCCTTCGTGGACACTCATTCGATGTCCTTCTTCTTCACGCTTCGCTTCAATTACTCCACAAGGTTTTCCTTCAACAAATAAAACATAGTCCGCAGGGCCAACATCAGTCAAATACTCTTTAACGGCAACACCAATTCCAGCCTGCCCGTCCGGCAGGCGGGCATTCAGATTTATTTGTTTAATGCTCTGAATAACCCAGCCACAAGCAGTCAACTGCTTGTCAATGTTATCTCTTGCTATTTGCTCTGGGTTTTGATTTGCCATTATTTAATTAAATTCAATTTTTAGTCGGTTAAAGTACGAATTTTCATCCTTTAAACGGTCATTCTCGTTCTGTGGCGGGTGGGAGAATTGGCTCTTTTGCAAGCTTGGGTTTACTCGTGGCATATTTATTTTCAGCGGTACTCGTGATTGCTTCGCAGTTGTGTGTCGGCTTGTGTGGCTTGCAAATGTGCCAATTTTGCGTTGGCACAATATCAAAATATTTTGTGCGGTGGGAAAAAAAATAAAATACAGAAGGGTCGGCAATGAGTGTCGGTTCAGTTGCTGTCCGATTGAGATAAGTTCTGTATGTTGGTCACTTGTCAAAATGGTTTACTTTTCTCTTGTTAAATTGTCTGCCTGTCGATGGTTGTTGTGTCGTTCTTTACGCTTGCTGGTAACGCATGGCTTGGCGAAACTGTGCAGGTATCTATAAAGATATAATCGGGTTATCAGAAATCAAATCATTTCTTCTTAGTCAATTAGTTCTTGGTGGTGGCCGATCAACGAGAGAAAAATAATCCCTCACCCCGCCCAACCGTCTCTGTCCAAACCTCTATATTGAATCGCTTCCGCGAGATTTCCTCGCCAACATACTTTAAAATTAGTTTCATTGCCAGCCCATTTACGATGTCAAATTTCATAGATGAATCTGAATTATTTTTCCCAAGCGCGGATAATTTTTCTAGCTAGCAAGCCGGCTTCCGATAGATTGCTATCAGGCCAATTTCCATTAATATTTGCACCCGCTCGTAGAATGGACCACTCTTCTGCTTTGTCATTTACTGCCCAATTACAATGGCTGATTTTATTGGCTTTGCACCACTCCATCCACTTTTCTGTTTCCGGGTCGTTTTGAGTATACCCAATAGAACCCCATTCGGTAATAAACAATGCTATGCCACTACTCAACGCAGCGGTAGCCCGGTCGCGCAACCATTGGGTATGGTATACCGTGTAGAAGTGAAGTGTGTAAGCAATATTGGTTGAACTAGTAATGGGATCAGCTGCAGGTTTATCTACTTGCTGCGACCATTCGGGCGTGCCAACAATAATCATGTTATCAGGATCAACGATGCGTATCGCCTGAATCACCGCCTCCGCATACGGCTTTAAAGTTTGACTCCATGATATCTTTAAGGGTTCATTGTAGATTTCATACATTACATTGTCATACTCTCCATAAAGTGTTGCCATCTCAGTGAAGAATTCAATAGCCTCGGTTTGATAGTCTTCAGCATGATGCGAGTGCCAATCGATTAATACATACATGCCATTAGCTATGGCTGCGTCCACAATAACCTTTACCTTATTTTTATTAGCCAACTTATCGGTCAGATACCCACCACTTTCATCTACGCCCATCGATGCGCGAATAATTGTCGCGTCCCAATCCAACGAAAGCCACGAAACTATTGAGGCATTGTAGAATCGTTCCCCGCTCCAACCATTGTTGCTCCAAAAAAAACTATTGCCAGCAAAAGAAACAGGAAGCCCATTCTTATTAACAATTTTGCTTCCGTCAGTACGCAACAATCCATTTTTCTGAACAGCATTTTGATACGATTTTGATGTTAGTGTAAGGGTGTATTCCAATTCTTTCTGGGAAGTGTTGTTCTTTATCTTGAATATAATTGGAGTTCCATCCACGCTAAGCACATCACCCGCTTTCAGGGTGGTAGCATTGTTATCATATAAAGAAATGGTTTTAATCTTGACGGAAGTAGTTCCGAATGGCAAATCCCTGGTTAATGAAACTTGCTCGCTATTAATCACTGTGTTGAAAACTGATCCATTAATTTCCAAGTCGAGGATCCCAAGTTTGGGTTGCAAATTTAGGTCAGGTGCAGGCTCACTTCCAGATGTGTTGCACGCACAAAATACCAGACCGAATAGCAACCCAACAATCCCATAACTAATTTTCATAACGAATGAATGTTATTTAGACTTCTAATTAAGACTATCCCGCCCAACCATCTCTATCCAAACTTCTATATTGAATTGCTTCCGCGAGATGTTCAATTTTAATCTCTGGTGTTCCGGCTAAGTCTGCAATGGTGCGCGAGACTTTTAAAATGCGGTCGTACGCGCGGGCAGAAAGACCGAGGCGTTCCATGGCGGTTTTTAACAACGTGCGGCCGGCATCGTTGATTACACAAATTTCCTTCACCATGTTGGCGGGCATCATGGCGTTGCAATAAATATTCTTTTGATCTTTAAAGCGTTCGCTCTGCATCTCGCGCGCTTTCACCACACGCGCACGAATTTCATCGCTGGTTTCATTTTTACGTAGCGTGGTCATTTGATCAAAACTTACGGGCACTACTTCCACATGCAAATCAATTCGGTCGAGCAGCGGCCCACTTACTTTGCTTAAGTAGCGTTGCACGATTCCCGGTCCGCATACGCATTCTTTTTCAGGATGATTGTAATACCCACACGGGCACGGGTTCATGCTTGCAACCAACATAAAGTTGGCAGGATAGTCAATGGAAATTTTTGCCCGCGAAATGGTTACGCGTCTATCTTCCATGGGCTGGCGCATTACTTCTAATACGCTACGTTTAAATTCCGGTAGCTCATCTAAAAACAAAACGCCATTATGCGATAAAGAAATTTCTCCGGGTTGTGGATTGCCACCACCACCAACCAGTGCCACATCCGAAATGGTATGGTGCGGGCTTCGGTATGGCCTTGTGGTTATCAGTGTTGCATCGGCTCCAACTTTCCCGGCAACGGAATGAATCTTCGTTGTTTCGAGTGCCTCATTCAGCGTAAGCGGAGGAAGAATAGAAGGCAGTCGTTTTGCCAACATAGTTTTACCGGCACCAGGTGGGCCAATCATAATTACATTATGCCCTCCGGCAGCTGCAATCTCCAAGGCACGCTTAATATTTTCCTGTCCTTGCACATCTTTGAAATCCGCATCGTAGTTATTTAGTTTGCTTTGAAACACTTCGCGTGTGTCCATGCGCAGCGGTTCAATCTTTAGTTTGCCTTCAAAGAAATCAATGGCTTCTTGCAAAGTCTCCACACCAATTACATCTAAATTATTAACAATCGCTGCTTCGCGGGCATTTGATTTGGGTAACACAAATCCCTTAAACTCTTCCTTGCGTGCCTGAATGGCAATGGGCAACACACCTTTAATTGGACGAAGAATTCCATCGAGCGACAATTCGCCCATGATGATGTATCTATCTAACTCAACGGCTTCAATTTGTTCAGATGCTTTGAGTACACAAAGTGCAATCGGTAAATCGTAAGCGCTTCCCTCCTTCCGTAAATCGGCAGGTGCCAAATTAACAACCACTTTGTTGCGTGGCATAAACAATCGCAAACTTTTAAAAGATGATTCAACCCGGTGTTGACTTTCTTTTACAGCGGTATCGGGTAAACCGCTCATGTGAAAATCTTTCCCTTGAGTTACGTTCACCTCCACTGTAATAGTGCGGGCGTCTACTCCGTATACTGCACCTCCAAAGGTTTTAGCGACCATTATTATTTACGAATTACGATTGACGAAGTACGAGTTAAATCCTGATAACTACCGGGATTGAATTACTAATTACGAATATTGATCGGAATTACCCAACCACTTCCTTCTCGATGAGCAATATAAGGATATGAATGATTTTGATGTGGATTTCCTGAATGCGATCGGCATAGCCGAAGTGAGGAACGCGCAATTCGATGTCGGCTAACGGAGCCAACTTGCCACCATCTTTACCGGAAAGAATGATTACTGTCATGCCTCTTTCCTTTGCAGTCTTTGCAGCATTAATAATGTTGCCTGAGTTTCCACTGGTGCTGATTCCTAAAAGCACATCGCCTTTATTTCCCAATGCTTCGAGATAGCGCGAGAAAACAAACTCATAACCATAATCGTTGCTTACGCATGAAATGTGACTAGGGTCACTGACGCAAATAGCTGGCAGTGCCTTACGATTATCGCGATACCTACCAGTGAGTTCTTCCGCAAAATGCATAGCATCGCAATGTGAACCACCATTGCCACAGGAAATAACTTTACCGCCTTGTTTGATTGAATTGGCGATTGCTTTCGCAGCTGCTTCGATGGTTTTTAAATTATTCTCATCCCTTAAAAAACTTTGAAGCACATCAGCTGCTTGACTTAGTTCGGCTGCTATCAGTGAGGTATAACTCATAACGACTTTGAATCGGAAGGCGGTGCTTCCTTCACCTCCGGCTTAGCTGGCTTAGCGGCCTCTTGAAAATCATACACCTTAGCTTTTAACGCATTATTTTCAAGGCGCAAAGCTTCTTGTGCTTTTTCAGCATTCTTAGTTTCAATCCAGGTCCAGATGAAGTCAGCCAGGTATAACACTACGCCAAGTAAAGCGCCATATTTCAGTAATGAAATCTTTGAATAAAGGTTTGCGAGGACTCCAAAATCGATATTCTTTGAACCGATGTATAATGTAAAAAAAAGTATAACGAGGTGGTATCCTCCAAAAATTGCAAAGAAAATGCGCCTGCGTTGATTCATCTTACATTATTTATCAGGAACAAACATAGGGTTTTTCATGTAAAGCAAAAATTGCAATCATCGTTAAAACCTTGCATCACAACCAATTATTAACCGGCCCGTTCGGCAGTTTGAATTGATACTAACTTGCGATACAAACCTTCTTGTGCATTCAACTCATTATGCGAACCCCGCTGCGCTATTTCTCCATTTTGAATAACCACAATTTCATCGGCATGCTGTATGGTGCTTAACCGATGCGCTATAACTATGGAGGTTCTATTCTTCATTAGGTTGAATAAAGCTTCTTGCACTAATTTTTCAGATTCTGAATCTAATGCAGAAGTAGCTTCATCTAAAATAAGAATGGGTGGATTCTTTAATACGGCTCGGGCAATGCTCAATCGCTGCCTTTGCCCACCTGAAAGTTTAGAACCACGCTCACCAATAAAGGTTTGATACCCGTTTTCTGTTTGGATAATAAACTCGTGCGCATTGGCAATTTTCGCTGCTTCCATAACAGTTTCTTCACTTGCACTTGGCATACCAAAAGCAATGTTGTTGAAAATGGTATCGTTAAAAAGAATGGATTCTTGTGTTACCACACCAATCTGTTTGCGAAGCGATTCTAATTCATACTCCGCTATTGAGACTCCATCAATCTGTACTTCCCCTGACGTGGGATCATAAAATCTGGGTATCAAATCAGCCAACGTAGATTTGCCACCGCCTGATGGACCTACCAAAGCAAGAGTCTTACCTTTAGTGATTGACAGGTTAATATTCTTCAAAACTGGCTCGGTATCATAAGCGAAACTTACATTGCTGAATTGAATGTCTTTATTAAAAGATTTCAACTCAATTGCATTTGGTTTGTTTCGAATGACAGGTTGTTGATCGATTATAGAAAAAATTCGTTTAGCGGAAGCGGTGCCTCTTTGCAAGGCAGTTATACCATTCGAAAAATTCTTAGCCGGTTGAATCACCATGGCAAAAATGCCAAGGAAACCAAGGAACTGTTCAGGTTCCAATGTTCCGTCAAAAACCATATTGCCTCCGAAAAAAATTATTCCTGCAACTATAATTACGCCTAACATTTCGGAAACGGGAGAAGCAGACTCATTTTTATAAGCTACCGACTTAGTGGTCTTTCTATAAAATGAACTCTCTTGCTCTATTTTATCGATCACGAAGTTGCGCGCATTAAATGCTTTAATTACGCGCATCCCGGTAAACGTTTCATCTAATATATTTAAGATCCTACCAATAGATTCCTGGCTTTGTACTGCCTGCCGTTTTAATTTTTTTATGATACCTGCCAATACTCCGCCAGTAAGGGGCAAAATCAAAAGCGTAAACAACATAAGCTGAGGCGATATCTTATAGAGCATAAAGAAATAAACCAGTATAGTAATAGGTTCTTTAAACACAGCTTTTAAACTACTGATTACCGCATTCTCCATCTCATTCACATCGTTTGTAAATCGAGAGATCAAATCGCCTTTGCGCTCATTATTGAAATAACCAATATGCAACAGTGTAACTTTCTTGAAAAAATCCATCCGAATATTCTTCACTACGTCCACCCGTAATTTTGTAGCCACAACGCGTTCAAGAAATTGAAATAAACTTCCAAGTATGGTTGAGGAGACGATCAAAATACAAATAAAAAGCAGGGCATTAAGTTGCCCGTAATCTCTAACCACCAAAAGAAAATAGTGGTTAAAGGTTCCTGTGAGATAATCAGCTGTAAACGAAAAATCAGGCGCTGCGGGTATTGTTGTAATTGCAGTTGCTTGTTCAAATAATATACTGAGCATTGGAATAACTAACACAATCTTGAACGAACCAAACACAACGCCTAAGATTGAAAAAACACCAAACAGAATAAGTCGCGAATTGAGATTACGTGCATAGGACAATATTCTTTTGAATCTATTCATTAAGGGAAATTAAAATTCATAAAGTCGCTGTGGAATATTCCAGCGCAAAGCTAATGAAGTAAGTGATGTGTTTGAGTTATAGGCTGCAAGATCACTTTTGCTCTGCCGGATTGTTTGCTTGCCATCAATAAAAAGATTGTGTTTTAACATGTACGATGCCGTTACATCAGCAAACAAAATTGTATTGGCCACGCCCTGCCCTATTTTATTACCATAATCCGTTTGTCGGTTTTCATAACCCTGTAAAATATCCCCACCCCAATTCTCGTTAACACGATCACGACCCGTTTTTATATAAATCGTTTTCACCGTAAGGTTAAGTTTAGGAATTGGTTGATAACGGACAATACCCACGAGTTCATTAAAATTTGCTCCTAGCGGATGTGCTAACGACTGTCTATAATTACTGTAACTTCCATATTGTGAAAAGTGAGAATAGGTATACGGCCGCACAGCATTTACTTCTACCTGTAAATCAAGATTAGAGACGTTTAGGGCATCAATATATTTTATACCGCCTTGAATAGAATACTTGTTGGCCCACCAACCATTTCCAGCCATGATCTCTTTTAATACAAACTCATCCAGCACAAGTTGCCCGTAGAATGACACTTTCTTAAATGCATTCCATTTAAAATCCAAGCCCAGTAAGGCATTATCACTGCTACCAAATTGTTGCTCGATAGCGCGATAAAAAATAACCGGGTTAAGATAACTGAAATCAAAGGTATTGTTATTGACTGAATCTTTTGGACTGAACACTACTGATTCAAAAAGCCCGATATTTAGTTTTTTACCAATATTGAATGATGCATGGTGAAACGCCATAAACTTTTCGGGGTACCGCTTATTACCCTGAGTGCGCGCATCGGCAGCCATGCGGTTAAGTTGAAAGAGATAATTTATTTTCCAAACTTTTACATTGGTGCGTAAAAAAAGATTAGGTGTTGAATGATCTGAAAAAATCAGCGACCGATATCCATTGCCAATAAAGGTGCGGTCGTTACCAAATTGCATATAGATATGCTTGGATAAATTGAAATCGATGTAAGCGCGGGCCTGGAAAAAATCAACGCCATTGTCCTTAAATGTTTTCCAAAATCCTTCATGCGGAATAACCCGGTTTCGATCTACCTCTTCCTGCACGTACATAGGAAGAATGGATTGATTCTCGCCAATAAATGTATAGAAGCCCACTTTCCGATCTATCATTCCACGGATTTCAATTCCACGGGTATTTATATAGATCGGATCGTTTCTCCTACTGTCCATACCGGCACCAACATAAAGCACGGGGTTTACATGCAAATCGAACTCAGGAATATCCACATACGCGAGGTCGGATTTTTTCTTGTAGAATGATTTTAATATTGGCTTGGTGCTGGTATTAGTCTCTGCACGACTCCACTCCCAGCTATCATTTTGCAGGAAGGCAAAATTATACAAATCACTTTTAGATTTAAATATCTCTACATCTTGTGCCAGGGAATCAATATATCTAACAATCGCATCGCGCTTGTAGGGCTTCACAGACGTAAAAAACCCGGAAACAATTTTACCTGATTTAATCTCATAGCGATCAATCCAATGATAGTAGTCTTCATTGAGTGTGGCATTGGTGCTTTGGGCGTTTAAGCCGCTTACACATCCAACCAAAATAATAATTAATCCACTTCTTATCATTTTTTATACTTCGCTATAAAGTCTGTTGCCTGAATCGCTATGCCAGGAAATTCCCTAATAATTTTTGAATCAAATGTGACCAAGCGTATTTCATGTTCTTTTGCCAAAGCAACAAATTCGCAATCATAAGCACTACATGTCGACAATGAAATTAATTCCAAAACTGCATATTGCGATACCGTAAACTCGCGGTCTTCAATGGTTCGCTTGGCAAAATCAATGGCATCAATTGCGTCCTGATAGGTTATTATCTTTCTGCGAAGATAATGTGAAACAACATTTACAAACTCACTGCGCCATAAAACCGGACAAGCCCATTCAGGATCCAACTCATGAACTTCGCTGGCCAACTCTGAATAAATGGTGTCGAAATAGAGATAAGAAATCAGGTTGGTATCGGCAATAATCATTTGCGCCCGAAGTTTATTGCCTCCTCAATTTCAGCAGGGGAAAGTCTGACTTTGATCCGCTTGCGAAATTCTCTTGCTTGAGTTCGGATTTTTTCAGGATCAATGCGCTCGGAGCCTACTGATTTTTGAATTCTAAATATTAACTCATTATTTAGACTCCGCTGATGGCTCTTAGCCAATAACTTAACGATCTTATAAAGTTCGTCAGGCATATTTTTAATGGTGACATTTGCCATAATATTCCATTTTGGTTGCAAAATACAACCTTGGCATTTTCTTCGCAAATTCGAGAGTTAAGCCTTGCAGATCGCTCGCATTTTCCTACTTTTGCAGTCCTTAAGATAAAAAATATGAAAAAAGGCATTCACCCTGAGTATAAAGATGTGGTTTTCTGGGATACTACGAGCGATTTCAAGTTTTTAAGCCGCTCTACTTCAGTTCCTAAAGAAACCACTACCTGGACTGATGGAAAAGATTATCCTGTTATTAAAGTGGAAGTTAGCTCAGCTTCGCATCCATTCTATACAGGTAAGAAAATGTTCCTTGATACGGCTGGCCGTGTTGAGAAATTCCAAAAGAAATACGGAAAGAAAGAAGCCGCTAAATAATATTATTTACGCGAGATATTAAAAGCCCCGATCAGGGGCTTTTTTTTTAATGAAAAGCGTTTGAAATAATTAACTTTGGAGAGACTTCTTAACAATTTTTAAAATGAATTCAACCCAACTTCATTTTGAGTTAAGTCAGATAATTGATTAGATAAAAGAAAGCCAAATATTAAAGAATTTGGCACATAACTGGCGATGGAATGTTGTTAACGAAATCAACGATTAATTAAAAAAAAGTATTCTACACAAACGAAATCAGCCAAAAAATACCTGATGAACATTGTCCTTTTCGATAATCCTACCATACGCCAAAACCTGTTGCCGTTTACGTTCACGCGACCGGTGGCCAGTATTCGGGTGGGCATTCTTACAATCGCAGAAAAATGGGAGAAGTATTTAGGCCTCAAAGCTTCTTGGTCAACAGAATCTTATCTCTCAAAAAAATTTCCGTTGCATCATGAAGCTGACAACTACTGGATTAATGGCGCGGTTTGCCCGGATGCTGAATTGGTTTCAGCGATCAGGAAATTAAATTCTGGTGATGCGCTTTCATTGAATAACATGATTGTGGCCGTGCGTACTCCCGATGACGATCCCGATAGCTATCGGGACGAAGTTATTACCGGGTTAATTACAGAGTTTACTAAACCAGTAACACTCATCGATCAGGTTTGGAAAATTTATCAATTCAATGGCGCTCAAATCCGGGCCGACTTTGAGTTAATCACAAAAGGTCGAAAGTCAATAAAGATTCAAGATCCACATACACGAATTTATAATAGCGATCAGGTATTTATTGAGGAAGGGGCTCAAGTAAAAGCCGCTATCCTCAATGCAGAGAACGGTCCGATTTATCTTGGAAAGAATTCTTTCGTGCATGAAGGTGCTATTATTCGCGGACCTTTTGCGTTGTGCGAAGATTCGCAAGTAAACATGGGCGCAAAAGTTAGAGGTGATACTACGGTTGGGCCGCATAGCAAAATTGGTGGCGAAGTAAGTAACTCGGTTATTTTTGGTTACAGCAATAAATCGCACGATGGCTTTCTTGGTAATTCAGTAATTGGCGAGTGGTGCAACATCGGGGCCGATACAAACACCTCGAACTTGAAGAATAATTACGAGAACATCAAGTTGTGGAGTTATGCGAAGGGTGGGTTCAACGACACCGGATTGATGTTCTGCGGATTGATGTTTGGCGATCACAGTAAATGCGGCATCAACACCATGTTTAACTCGGGCACGGTAGTGGGTGTAAACGCCAGTATCTTTGGTGATGGTTATCCGCGAAATTTCATTCCCTCTTTTGCATGGGGTGGCGCAGCGGGTTTCACAACGTATCAATTGAACAAAGCATTAGACACTGCGCAAAAAGCAATGGCGCGAAGAAACGTTGAGTTAACAGAAATTGACAAAGAGATTTTTAAAACTGTTTTTGATGAATCTTCAAACTATCGGGTTTGGGAAAAGAAATAAAATAATTTTGATTTGAGAACGGGCTCTAAATGATAATTTTATCGATTGTAATGAGTGTTGTTTTGTTGGGGCTTGGGATAATCCATTTCAATTGGGTAATCGGAGGAACCTATGGATTTGATAAATCATTGCCAACGAAAGCAAATGGAGAGAAAGTGCTAAATCCGAAAAGAATTGACTGTGCAATCGTTGCGCTTGGATTAACAGCGTTCGGCCTTTTCTACTTTTTTCAGTCTGGTGTAATTGAATTTGAAGGGGCAACATGGATATTTAAATATGGCGGTTGGATAATTCCAGCTATGTTTCTACTGCGTGCCATCGGAGAATTTAAATATGTAGGCTTCTTTAAAAGTATAAAAGCCACAGAGTTCGCAAGACTAGACTCTAAGTTGTTTTCACCTCTTTGCTTGATAGTTGGAATTATAGGGCTAACCATTCAACTCGTAAAATAAACTCAGAATACATTGTGAGATTCACTGACATTCCCGGGCTTTTAGAAACAAAAGAAAAATTGGTTGATGCTGTTAAGCAAAACCACATTGCGCACGCGCAACTTTTTGTTGGAAAGCCAGGGGCATTAAATTTTCCGATTGCATTAGCCTTTGCAAATTTTTTACACTGTCAAAATAAAAACGAAGGCGACTCATGCGGCACGTGCTCTGCCTGCAGCAAAAGTTTAAAATATATTCACCCCGATACAAGTTTTGTTTTCCCGTTAGGGAATATTAAAAATGATAAAGATGAAGACCGCTTTAAGGCGGAAATAACAAAAACCTGGCGTGCCTTTTTATTAGAACACCCTTTCGGGGATTTGAGTGACTGGACGAATTATTACGGTGGTGAAGACAAGCAAGCTTTGATTTCGCGTGAAGCAGGACGCGACATTATTAAAACTCTTTCTTTAAAACCATTTGAAAGTAAATACAAGGTGATGATTATCTGGCAACCGGAACTCATGCACCCTTCCGCAGCCAATGGTATTTTAAAAATTCTGGAGGAACCACCACCGAATACGTTTTTCATTCTGGTAAGCAATGCTGCTGAAAGACTTTTACCTACAATTCTTTCACGCACGCAATCGGTGCAGGTGCCACAGCTTGAAGATGAAGATTTACAAGCTTACCTGAACAAGAACTACGATGTTGAGTCCAAAAAGCTTCAGGAGATCACTCAACTGGCCGAAGGTAATTTAGGCTTGGCTATAAAATTAATCGACAGCGAAGAGGATCACTTTCAAGATCGCTTTGCAGAATGGATGCGCTGGTGCTATAAGCGTGATTATTCAAACCTCGTTACTTTTTCTGAAGACTTTCATCAGTTGGACAAACTGAGTCAGAAAAATCTATTTCAATACGGTTTGAGTATGATGCGGGAAACGTTGCTGCATTATGCCGGAGCTGATGCCATTAGTCGCATAAAAACGGGTGAAGTAAAATTTGTTAAAGACTTTAGCAAAATTATGAACGTTGAAAAAGTTGAAAAAGTAAATACACTTTTCAATGATGCCCATTATCACTTGGAACGCAACGGCAGCGCCAAAATGATTTTCTTAGATTTATCACTTCAAGTAGCTAAAACCATTAACCCATAAAATTTCAAACTTCTATTAACCTATGAAACGAATTATTTCTGCTCTTCCAATTGTTGCGTTCTTTTTATTAATCCAATGCTCAAAAGATAGTGGCTCTGATTATTTGGTAACCATCAAAACCAATCAGGGAGATATGGTTGCTATTTTATATGATGAAACTCCAAAACACAAGGCCAACTTCATCAAGTTAGCTAAAGAACATTATTTTGATAGTCTCCTCTTTCATCGGGTGATTGAAGGATTTATGATTCAAGGTGGCGACCCGGATTCAAAAAATGCTGCACCCGATCAGCCACTAGGCATGGGTGGCCCTGGCTACACTATCGATGCTGAAATCAACTCAAAATTCTTTCACGAAAAAGGTACGTTGTCTGCAGCGCGGTTAGGTGATCAACAGAACCCTTCCAAAGCTTCCAGTGGAAGTCAGTTTTACATAGTGCAAGGAAGAGTTACCTCGCAAGCCGAATTAGACGGTCTCAAAATTGATCAGGGAAAATTAAATACTTGTTTCCAACAAATGATGCAGAACCCATCGAATCAACCTTTGATTGATACACTCAATCAAATCTACATGTCGGGTGATATGCAGGCATATCAGCAAAAAATTTACAGTCTGGTGCCACGCCTGGAAAAAGAGACAGGCATTAAGATCTATAAAGAAGTGTCAGAAGAAAAAATAAAAGCTTATAGTACGGTAGGTGGTGCGCCACATTTGGACGGAGAATATTCCGTGTTTGGAAAAGTCATTAACGGGCTGGATGTGATTGATAAAATTGCGCGTCTACAAAAAGGAGCTAATGACCGCCCTATGGAAGACATTCGCATGGTGGTAACCGTTGAAGAAATGCCGCGCAAAGAAATTGAATCAAAGTATGGGTATAAATATCCAACCCAGAAATGAAAATACTTGTAACCGGTGCCAATGGATTATTGGGCTATAAATTAATTCAGTTACTCAGCACAAAATCCGATATCACGACAGTTGCCACGGCAAGGAAAAAAGTTAATGATCTCCCACAAGGTGTTGATTTTTTTGAATTAGATATAACCAATCACGATCAAACTATTGAAGTTCTTTTAGCAACTAAGCCTGATGTAGTAATCAGTGCCGCAGCCATGACGCAGGTTGATCAGTGCGAAACTGAGCGCGAGCAATGTTGGATGGCAAATGTAGTGGGTATTGAAAATCTGGTTGAAGGGTGTGAAAAAATTAATTGTCATTTAGTACACGTCTCTACCGATTTTATTTTCGATGGGTCATTTGGTCCGCTCGATGAAACAGCAATTCCTAACCCGGTCAATTTTTATGGCGAAAGTAAATTAGCTGGCGAGCAAGTCATAAAAAAAAGTAAACTTAACTGGGCTATTCTTCGCACGGTGCTTGTGTTTGGCATTACGCCCGACCTAAGTAGAAGCAACATTGTACTTTGGGTAAAGAAAAGTCTGGAGGATGGAAAAACAATTAATGTAGTGAATGATCAATGGCGCACGCCTACGCTTGCCGAAGACTTAGCGGTGGGTTGTTACCTGGCTGCTTCCCAAAAAGCAACAGGCATCTATCATATTTCTGGTGAAGAACTGATGACTCCGTTTGACATCGCTCAACATACCGCTGAATTTTTCAAATTAGATAAATCACTTATTAAAGCGGCTGACTCAAGTACTTTTAAACAACCAGCAGCTCGCCCTCCTAAAACGGGTTTTATTATAACCAAGGCAAAAACCGAATTGGGGTATCAACCCCATAGCTTTTCAGAAGGGTTACAAGTATTAAAATCACAACTCAACAGGTAATTGCGCCATTACTGAAGTAAGTATTTATAAGTCGGTTTTATTTGCTAAACTTGAAACCGTAACAAATACTTAACACACTATTTATGGCAGATTCCAGGGGTCAATTCGGTTCAAAGTTTGGGTTCATTATGGCTGCAGCAGGTTCTGCAGTTGGCCTCGGCAACATCTGGCGTTTTCCTTATGTAGTAGGCCAAAACGGTGGCGGAGCTTTTGTGTTTGTCTATGTGCTTTGTGTTATTCTAATTGGACTTCCGCTTATCTATAATGAAGTTGCGCTCGGTCGCATCACCGGAAGAAATACGATCGGTGCTTTCAAAGGAACAGGAGGCAACAAGTTTTGGGTATTCATGGGTGCGGTACTCGCGCTTTGTGTTAGTTTTTTTGTACTCAGTTATTATGGTGTAATAGCCGGCTGGACTATCGGTTATATTGTTAGTGAGTTCACCAATTTTATCAAAGATTTTGAAACATTCAAAAGTGCGCCAGTCTATGTAATTCCTTTCTTTGCCGTATTTATGGTTGTAACCGTAGCCATTGTGCTGGGGGGCGTTGCCGGGGGTATTGAAAAGGCATCTAAAATTCTAATGCCCGTTTTATTTATACTGGTATTTCTGGTGATGATACGAAGCCTTACCCTTGATGGTGCTATGGAGGGTGTTAAATATTACCTTACTCCGGATTTCACAAAAATAAATGGCGGAGTTATTCTCTCGGCATTGGGTCAGGCTTTCTTCTCTCTCTCCGTAGGTTGGGGCATTTTAATTACGTATGGATCATACCTTCCCAAAGATCAAAATATTGTAAGCAGTGGCGCGTGGATTGGTTTCATGGATACGGCAGTTGCATTATTAGCAGGACTCATGATTTTCCCAGCCGTATTCGCATTTGGAAAAAACCCCGAAGAAGGAACTGCGCTTGTCTTTAAGGTTCTCCCCGATATTTTTAATTCAATGCCAACCGGTGGTCGCATTGTAGGTGCTTCATTCTTTTTGTTGTTGTGCGTTGCTGCGCTTACTTCATCTATTTCTATGATCGAAGTTCCAGCTTCTTATCTTATCGATGAAAAGAAATGGAGCCGCAAAAAATCAGCGTGGACAGTAGGTATCCTTGCATTCCTTGTCGGGATTCCTTCGGCACTTTCCGGTGGCGCTTCCGAAATGCTTACCACCATGTCACTTAATTTGTTTGGATCTGTAAAGGTGGGGTTCCTGGATATTATGGATGCACTATTCGGTGGTTTATTCATTGTTATTGTTGCCTTGATGACGTGTGTTTATACCGGTTGGATTATGGACATCAATAAATTAGTGAAAGAAATTTCAAACGGTGCACCCGGATTCGAGAAACCTTTTATTGGAAAACTTACGCCCGCAGCATTCTGGGTTTTCTTTATCCGCTTTGTTTGTCCGATGGTTATTGGGTTGGTGTTGTTAAGTACAGTTGGGATTATTTAGATCTGAACAACTTATAGAATCAATACATTAAGTATTCTCGAAGTTGTTCACTTCAAGCTCAACACATATTCTTCATCCAAGGTGTCAGCTACATTAATAACTGTTCCATCCCGATCAATGGTATAGTATTTTGGAACCGCTACAATATTCAGGTAGTGCCACAATTCAGGATTGATATGGTCGGAACCTCCAAATACCATTGGCCAATCGTAGTTATTCTTTTCGATGAATTTCTTCATTTTGTCGGGCGACCTATCAAGCGATATTGAGTAAAACTCAATATTCGGATTTTTCCTTCTCAGCGCAGGTATCTTTGGAATTTCCTTCAGACACGGACTGCACCACGTTGCCCATAACTCTACTATTACTATTTTATCGTTTAGTGTGGAAAGCTTAACATTCAACCCATCTTTATCAGGAAGTTGAAAGTCTCTGATCCCTTTATCTAAAAACCTGTGCTCTACAAAATGTTTACTCCCTGCTGCAAATTGCTTTACCCTCTCATTAAGCCCATTCTCTGCCAACGAGTCCACCAGATTAATTAAAATAGCTTTATCAACAATCTTAAAGTCGTAGGCTTCCTTATAAAATTTGATTAATTCCATCTGCGCATTTTCTCCCACATAACACTTTGCTATATCTGAGATAATGGCTTCTGTCCCCTTGGTCTCATCTTTAGATTTCTTTACGTACTTAATTACGTAATCCCAGTCATATATAATCTCCTTGTCAGGAACTTGCCCATAAATAATTGTTGAAGTCAACATGAATATCAGGAACTGTTTCATAGGTTTTTAATTTGAGGTTCAACGCATAAAATCGTTGAATAAAGGTGCGGAAATATTCTCCTACCTCGACACTCATTTTTTACACTTAAGCGAGTATGCAGGCTGTTCAAGTCAATAACTTTGAAGGCCTTATAGGCCTTCTACCATTCTACTGCATAAAATTCTTACTAAAAATTTTCAGTGGGCTTGTAACATTCTACTGTTCCTTGTCTCTAAAGGGAAATTATCAACTATTTAAATCGTGAAAAATGAAAAAATTAATCATCAGCATGTTGTTCATTGCTTTATCCAAAGCAGTGGTAGTAGGGCAAATCAATCCATATCCATTCGAAGTTCAGATTTCAGGGCAGGGAAATCAGGCTATTATTTTTATTCCTGGTTTTGCTTCGGCAGGCGAAGTGTGGGACGAAACTAAGTTGATGTACGAAAGTCACTACAGATGTTACACACTAACTATGGCGGGATTTGCCGGTGTTGCACCACAACCGAATCCGTCTATATCAAAATGGGAGCACGCGATAGCTGACTACATTAAAAAAAATAATCTTAAAAAACCTATCGTTGTAGGTCATAGCATGGGTGGCGTATTAGCCATGGCATTAGCAGCAGATTATCCGGATTTGCTTTCAAAAGTGGTAGTAGTAGATGGCTTACCGTGTTTAACCGCCATGATGAATCCATCCTTTATTGCGAAAGAAGAAAACGACTGTACTGAAATGATAACGCAAATGGCTTCGGTAAGCGATGAACAATTTTTTGAAATGCAAACAATATCGATCAAATATATGCTGGCTGACACGTCTCGTCAAAAGGAGGCTATCAATTGGTCTATTCAATCGGATCGAAATACATTTGCCAAAATCTATTGTGATTTTACCAACACGGACTTACGCGTAAAAATTGCGAATATCAAATGCCCCAGTTTAATTTTATTAGAGCCACACTTCCTTAACTTTCAATCAGCCATCAACGAACAATTTAAAAATATGAAACAACCAAATATTCTGTTTGCAACCAAAGGTCTCCACTTCATAATGTATGATGACAAAATGTGGTATGATCAGCAATTGACTAACTTTATTAATCCTAAAGGCACGTTGTGAAATTTAATGAACTATATGCTTCCTATTGGCAGAAAGTTTTTCGATTGTGCATGGGCTATGTAAACAATACTGATTGGGCAAAAGATATTGCGCAAGATACTTTCGTGGTGATCTGGAGAGAGTTGCCAAAATTCAGAAATGAAGCTTCAATAGGAACATGGATTTACAGAATTGCAACGAACCAATGCCTCCGCCAAGTAGAGAAAGAAAAGAGACTACCTAAGGTAGCGGTGAATACGAATATAGCTGAGCCTGAACTACCCGATCTTGAAAAAAGAACTTCGCTACTGTATCAATATATAGTTGAACTACCTGAAATTGAACGAATCATTATTTCACTTGAACTGGAAGATGTAAAACAGGCGGAGATCGCAAGCATTGTTGGTATTTCTGAAGCAAACGTTCGGGTGAAAATTCATCGGATAAAAGAAAAATTAACAAACAAATTCGAAAAGTATGAACACTAGAATCGACATTAGAGAATTGTGGAGCAACAAAAGTGTATCGGCACCAGCTGAAAAAGAAATTCGTGCGAAGGCCGAAAAACTAACGAAAAGTATTCGCAATAAAACTCTACTGGGGTTAGGCGCATTATTGATTACTATCATTTTCATTTTATATGTTTGGTTTAGTACCGATTTTCAAATGCTTTCTACACGAATCGGAATAACGGTTATAATCTTCGGCATTGGATTAGGGGTTGTTCATTTTATAAAAACGGTGTTTTTACTCATTGAAAATACCGCGGTTGATAATAGTACCTATATAAAGTACATGATGAAGTTAAAGAAGCAGCAGGATTTTATGCAGACTAAATTAATGAATAGTTATTTTGCTTCGCTTTCGGTAGGACTGCTTTTGTATATGTATGAACCCACTGTGCGCATGACACTGGTGGCAAAACTTATTACGTACACCGTAACTTTTGCGTGGATTGGATTTAATTGGTTCTATCTGCGTCCAAAAATTGTTAAGAAGCAACGTGCCAAAATGAATGCTGCAATTGAATCTCTGCAAGGTATCTCCACTGATTTAATAAAAACTTAATAGTAATTTATTGTCTCAACCGCGAAGTTCAAGACGTAAGTCCGCTGGGAATACACATCTTTTTATGTGGCGAGAGTTCTGTGCATGCACCATAGCGGGGCTTGATGTTGTGTTTTAGTTTTTTAATTTCGTTTGCCCACGCGGGGCAGTCTCTCGGCAGGTTGGCCTTAACATTCCGAATCGCTTCATTGATAGTTGCTCCTAAACCAGCTTCGACTATTCACTCACATTGTTAGCAACAAGCAAAGAAATTCAATATAATTGGGTAACAATAGAAATTGGAAGTAAAAATATACATACCGCATCCAGCTTTGCAGGCTCATGTCTTGAACATATCAACCGTGAACGCCATATTGCCAGAAGGAATTAAAGAAGTGATAACTCCTTATCCCCCTACTCCTTTTCAATCGTTGATTTTCTATTGCAATAATTCGGTTTCGATGAACAGGGTTGGAGAAATGGATTTTAATAAGCAACCGCTGGCGGTATTAGTAGGTCCACAGCTTACACGCGTAAACGTTAAAGTGCATAAGCAGATAACTGCCATTGGTGTAGACTTTCTTCCCGGAGGCATGTTTAGGATGTTGGGTATTCCTATGCATGAATTCTTTGATGGCGGATTTGATGCTCTTGATTTCTTCGGCTCAGAGATTAGGATTATTAATGACCAATTACAGCAGGTATCAAATTTGGTTGAAGGGAAGAACATCGTAGAAAAATTTCTCTTAAAACAAGTGGCGAGCGTCAAGGAAATATTGCCTATTGATTCTGCTATGCGCATGCTGTTAAGCAATAATGGCAATATGACTATGGAAAAGGCAGCTTCACTTTCTTGTCTGAGTTTGAAACAATTTGAAAGAAAGTGCCAGGAAAGAATTGGAATGAATCCTAAATTGTATGCGCGCATTTTAAGATTTTCAAATGCGTATAGGTTACACGAAGCTTCTCCGCAGCTCAGCTGGATAGAAATAGCCTACGCGTTTTCGAAGCACCTAACTTTCGGTTGAGAACAAAGTTTGATACGAGCCCAAACCCTTGAATTTATGACTATTTCGCCTATTTTTTATATACATTGTTGTATGCAGTTGTAACTACAATAGGTTAATCAATACAATTCTTGTTATAAAAATCAACTACCTGCCAAACATCTTTCATTTGTTTTTGATTAATTGCTTCTATTATTCTTGAGCAGTTTGAAAAATAATCCAATAATACTTTTCTTTTTAATCTAATCACTCCTTGATCAGCTCTAATGAAAAAAGGGTCTTCTTCTTTTTTTAGTAAAGCCATAGACCACAATGCTGTCTCTCCTTGTTCAATCCATTCTAATTCGTAGTGGTTAAGATTTCCTTTGCTTACAACTTTCAAGAAATACTGTTCGCCATTATTATGGTCAATATTATATTTAGGGTTGACTAAACTAAATCTTTGAGACGTTTGGCTTAGCCAAAAGCTTTCATAGGTAATGTTAGTTACTCTAAAGGAAGCAACATTTTTCCTCTTGTATTTTTTTCCTTTTCCGTCACTGGTTGTTAGCCTTATTTTTTTATAAAATTCTCGAGGTATTCCTTCATCTATGTATTGCACTTTACCATGTAAAGTATCTCCAACATATAGTACTATATAATCAAGTTTTTCGTTTCCTTGGGCAAATACGGATGTTTGTAATGAAAACATTGTTAAAGTAATCAAGATATACAAAGTAGTAGCGGAATTTAATGTTTGAGATTTGTTCATAATTCAATATTATCAGTATAGCTTTTTACTTTCTAATTTTATCATTAAGGTTTTTAACTATTTAGGGAATAACTATTTGTTTTTGTAGTCGTAATTTTTAACGTTCTAATAATTGCAGGTAAAGTGTTGTCTTTAATTGGCCACAGTCGATTGACCCAAGGGAGTTTCACCCTTAGGTTCTCACGGAACTGCGCGTGAAAGTCTCCCTTCATACGGCTCTTCCTGTTAATCACAAATGTATTCAATACACCATGGATACACCAATTTTTTTTGGTTGTGATTTTGTCTCATAGTAATCGATCATCCCAAAATTCTTGGTTGTCAAAAATTATAAAACTAACTGGCTCTTCAATGGCTATTTCTCGTTTGTTGATGAGTTTGACCTATACACCTTCGCGTAACACGAACAATGACGGGTAAGAATGTTGGTCAGCGACCAACATTAACCGGGGGGGGGGCAGTCAACGTCTAGTTATGAGTCGTTGCTTTGGTTTTTAAAAATAATTAAAAAGCAATGACTTATCGTTTTTGTTGTAGTGTGCACCCTTTACTCAATTGTCAAGGATATCCTTCTTCCAAGGCCCAGTTCAATTAATTTAAACAAAGTCGATAATTGGATGTCACTATGTCCATTCTCAATTCTTGAAATGAAACTCTTCTTTGTTCCCGTTTTATCTGCTAACTCGTCTTGTGTCATGTTAGCAAGTCGTCTTTCTTCTCTAATTATTTCTCCAATTGCAAAAGATTTGGCTTTGATTTCAAAATCAGTCCGTTTTTTTGTTCCAATTTTTCCATGCCGGCTTTCAATTAGTTGATCAAAAGTCGTTAAAGTCTTCTTTCTTTTATTTTTTTTTATTTCCATGTCTTTTTGATTTAACCCTTTCAATAAAATATTCAGTCTTAATCTTTAATGCTTTCTCAATTTCTCCTGTTGGTGTCTTCTGCGATTTTTTTGAAACCCGTTAAACAACACAATCAAATTCCCCTCGTCAAAACAAGCAAAATACGGTAGATATTCCCCTGAAATTCAATTCTTACTTCATAAAGTCCATCAGTCCCTGTCATGTGTTTAAAAAACTTAACTGGGATTCTTTCCGCGACTGAGATTACAAACAAAACATGTTCAATTTTGTCTTTAACCTTCGAGGTCTGGTTGTTATAGAAGTCAATAAAATAGTTCTTAAAGAATATAATTTGACGGATTTTTTCCACTTGGCAAAGTTAACTTAAAAGTTAACAAAGTCAAATCTCCAAGAAATGATAATTACTTGTTTAAGGAGTGTTGGTCAGCGACTAACATTAACTAGGTATTCATATAACCAATTTGGCCATTTCATTTTTTCGTTCTTGAATGACTACTACTAGTTTGTTGGTGGGCTTGCACTATATGCCTTCGCGCAAACACCAACAATGGCGAAGGTAATTGGGGTTCTTTATGCTCAATAACTATTTCACGCAACGCTTTCTCAAACTCCTTAATAACTACATAGCTGGAAATATTACTGCTCATGGCACGGATTACCTTCTCATCATTTAAGTTCACCACTTCTCCAAAAGCCTTGCGTTCAAAAAAATCTCGCACCTTAGGAGCTAACAAATCAAATTGAGAAGGCAGCTTTATATTCTGTGCTATCTGACGAGCGTAGTAACCAATAACTTCTTCTAGCTTTTGAGCAGGCGGGATTGTGTAGTTCCTTTCAAATAACTTTTCATCCGTGAGAATGTCTCTTCCTTCGTAAATAAAATGATTAAATTCATGAGGAATTCCTTCCTGAACCATATTTATTACGTCAAAATTATTGCCTAGTAGGTCAAAAATAAAAGCATCATTTTCCATTCCGCCAAATCCGATTCCTTCAACAGGAGCAAGGATTATGCTTAACCTTATATTTTTTGGTGTTCGCCCAGTTAATTTTTTCATTCCCTCTAGACTGGCTTGAAGAGTTGAATCAAACTTAATATCTAACAAAGTATTAACTCTTGATTCAATGGAATCCTTATTCTCATGAAAAATTTCTTTGTTCCATTTAACCATTCCTTGCGTAGTTGTAAACATTTCATGGTCAAACAAAACTCCATATAATTCCTTTCATATTTTTGGTTGTGAGTTATAAACTTTATTAATTATCAATGTGCCATCAAATAAATTGTTTTTGCGTGCAAGAATCTGATATTTAAATAGATTGTAAATTATTATATCATCTATTTTAATGCTGTCAGGTACTTTATCGTCTTTATCAAAAATCGACAATTCATTCGAACTTTTTTCCTTATTCCTTTTGTTACAGCTAAGAGATAAAATGAAAAGAAAAATTATTAATGTCATTCCTATTTTTTTTATAGTTGCCGCTACGTTTATGTTTATGACGGCTGCGGTTTTCGAAGTGCGTCACTCTCATAAGTTGCTAAACGAAGTTAAGGAAACAAAACTTCAAACGAACACTGAACCCCAAGCCGGCATAAACATTTTGTTGGCGGTAGTTGCATTACTCTAAAATTTTATAGAAACTCCTCCATCTCTTTGTGTTTTCTAAATTCTCTGTCCGAATAATGTTGTAAGATAGTCTAAGTGACTGCTTCGTCTTTGTTCCTTCCTTTAAACCAGGTATCCAATTTAAATCTGTCGATGCAATTAATTTTGTAATCTCGTCTTTAAACGATTTATTCTTTACGTTGGCATCAATTGTGATGTTCTCCGTCCGTCCTTGTTCGTCAATAAAGAACATGATAATAGCCTTTGTCGAGTCTTCTTTGTTGTTACTTATGGAATTAATCAAATTTCTATTTGGTAGCAGAAATTCAGACAAGCGAGACTGTCCACCAATAAATAATGGTTTCCTGTCCGTATTGTAAATGAGAGTATCTGTTAGCGAATTGTCATATAAGAGCTTGGATGTTGAAAAATTATATTTCTGGTCAATATTACCATTAGAGTAAAACGATGTCCATTCTCCAACCCTTTTATCATTTAGGTACATTCCTGCCTGTTTAAGCTTTTCCGTCTTTTGCTCGATATTAACAGAAACTGATTTTGATTGTCCCTCTGTATTGACTTTCTCCATGTTGGCAATACTGGCTGCCGTATCAAGATAATACGAGACCCAGACACCGTTTTTTTTGCCGTTAACATAATTCCCCCTTTCTCTTATCTTATTCCATGTCTTTTTTGAAAATTCATTATAGAATGCCGTCCATTGTCCGTGTTTTTCACCGTTTGAGTAATTACATGTTTCAATCATAACAATCTGTCCAAATGGAGCTCTGTACTTTGCGTAAGTACCGTGTTTTATTTTCTTATCGCTCTTTAGCACGTAATACTCTTCTTGAAATCCGCCACCATCCTTTAAAACAAACTTTGTCTCTTGTCCAAAGCTGTTTGAATACACGAATATTAAAACTATAATTAAAGGTCTCATATTTCTTTATGCAATTACCGCCAGCGTTTAGCTATGAAACGTATGCGTTTAAATACCCACATCTTTGTCCCACGTTGCTAACGAAATTTACCAGCACACACTTTAAGAACCTACAATACAGCATATGTTTTATAGCTTTTGTTGGTGGCTGGCTTTCTTGCAGATTACTTTGTCGTCAAATGAATAATCACCACAAAAATCATTGGCCAACCCACCCACATCAATATTAGAAAAACAGAAAAGAAAATATCTGTCCGCTTATAATGATTGTTGTCGCAAGGGAGTCCGAGTCCTTTCATGTCCTTAGCTCCAATGGCATGTAGATGAAAAGAACGCTTGTTTAATTTCCAACATATCATATCGAATAATTCATAGAGGAGTCCTACTACAATGGGACCGGTCAGTAGTCCGAAGGTCAAACTATTTTCTACCGGATTCTTTCCAGACAAAAGGAAATAAATCACTCCAACGACCGGGGTCCAAGTCAGAATTTGTCTTACATGTTTCGTCAGTCCATACGTCTTCGAATAAACAATTGCTCCTGAAATTAAGTAGGTTATTCCGAGTAAAATCTTTACCTCAAGTGTCATCGTTTCTAACGCAATCATCTTATGTGTAATCTATTTTGAAAGCTTGCCACCAACATCCGAATATATGCAATTGTTGTTATTCCCTTTATGTCAATTACACATTATGTGCATATAGCCGCTCTGTTTGGCTGGCTATATGCACCTATTCAACACAGCTATCAATCCAACCCACCTTTGCGAGTGGGGCTCCGTTTCTCAGGCCATTTGCCCGGCTCACCGGTGCGTAGGTTTACAGGCAACACACTTTTTTCCGTTGAAGTTTTCTGCGGATCTTCACAGGCCATGTACACTAAAATGGCAGTCAACATCGCATTGTTGCGCACATCATCAAAAACAATTTTATCATACGTATCGCGGTTGGTGTGCCAGGTGTAGTTACCATACGACCAGCTCAACGAGCTTAATGAAAAACCTGGAGCACCGGCAGCTACAAACGAAGCAAAGTCGGAACCACCACCACCCGGTGAACCCGGAAAATTTGTTTCAATTCCCTTCTTAATATCAGCAGGCACCGCAGCCAACCATCGCGTTAGATAATCATAGGCATGCAAGTATCCCTGACCACTAATGTTCACCACGCGGCCCGTTCCATTGTCTTGATTGAACAATGCTTGCAGGTTAGATACAATTTCGGGATGATCTTCTACAAATGCGCGCGAACCATTCAGCCCTTGTTCTTCACTGCCCCAATGCCCTACCAATATGGTTCGCTTTGGGTTTGGATAAACTTTTTTCAAAATGCGCATGGCTTCCATCATCACTAAGGTACCAGTACCATTATCAGTAGCTCCGGTGCCACCATCCCACGAATCGAAATGCGCGGAGAGCATCACATATTCATTTGGGTTTGTACCTTTTATCTCTGCTAAAGTATTGTATGTTGGTACTACACCTTTTTCTTTGGAGTCGGCACGTACGCTAATTTTTACATTGCTTCCAGATTCAGAGAGTCGGTAAAGTAATCCATAGTCTTCCAATGCGATATCAACAGTTGGAACTTTCTTTGTATAGGCACTAAAAATTTTATTAACGCCAAACCCACGCGACCAGTTAGACATTACAATCCCCGCTGCGCCAGCTTTCTCCAACGCAACCGGCAAGGTGCGACTTGTGTAACCTGTCTTATTAATTCTTGCACTCCACGCTTCGGTTTGTTTGGTACGCTCAGCTTTCATTTTCTCAAACGATTCCTTCGTTCCAAACTCTTCCCAGTTATAATCGGGGCGGCCTGTTGGTTGGTTCATAGAAATTAAAACAAACTTTCCTTTTGCAGTTGGCAACCATGCTACAAAAGCAAGTGAGTCGGCAACCTCGGGTACCAAAATCACATCACCTGTTATTGTCTTTCCATTAGTGCTTGGGCTCCAGGCCAGTTGTGTTCCTTCTAACGATTTAATCCAAGGTGCTACCATATCAATGTGCGAGATGCCGCGTTCCCAACCGCGCCATTCACCCCACTTTTCGTTGCGGGCAGGTATGCCCCAACTTGTATATTTAGCTACTGCCCAATCATTAGCTTGTTGCATTTTAGGCGAGCCAACCAATCGCGGACCAATGCCATCCATTAATTCATGTCCTAACTTTTCGAGCTGCGAATTTTCTGTAGCTTCTTTAACAATCGCGTCTACTACCGCATTCTTCTGTGCAAGGGATGGTACAGAAAGCAGAAGGATAAAAATCAGTTTAGTAATGTTCTTCATAGTTTGTTTATTTTGGTGTGAACTCTTTGTTGTTCTTGGTGCTTTCGTGCTTTAGTGGTTCAAAAAAGTTTTTATGAGATTTCAAACTACGAAGGCTTTAAGTACACGAGGCAAATTGCAAATGCCCACTCAACATGAGTTCAAGTTCAAGTTCAAGTTCAAGTAGTCTAAAATACAACATGTAAAACACAATTCAGTAGTTTTTCCAGATGCGGAAATTATTCCGTGCGTGTGGTGTTAAGTGTTCGATAACTGAGCTATGATCTCCTGAGTATGTTCACCAAAATGTGGTGGCGGTAGCAGATTAACTTCGGTGAATGGGGCAGAATTTTTTCCTACATAGGTGCGCACGCCTGTAAGCGAGTCGGCTTTAATAAGAAGATCCTTGGCTGTGTTCATAGCAAATACTTCTTTCACATTCTGAATAATGCCAGCCGGAATTTTAAATCGATGAATTTGTTTTAACAACTCCGATGACTCCATTTTAATTATTGCGGCTGATAAAAGAATATTCAATTCAGTCCTACTTGAAACACGCATTCTATTTGTCGAAAAATTCTTCATGTCGATGGCATGCTCGGGAAGAATGCTAATCAGATTATTGAATTGCTTATCGTTACCAACCGCTAGCAAAATTCGCTTGCCATCTTTCGTTACAAATGAATCGCCATACGGTGCGATGTTTGGATGTGCCGATCCTTGCCTTGCGGGAAGTTGATTTGCCACTAGCCAATTGGTTGCCTGATTAGTGAGCGATGCAATAGCTGTTTGAATCAAGGAAACTTCAACGAAATTGCCCGCTCCGGTTCGTTCTTTTTTTAATAACGCAAGCAACAATCCTTCTTTCAGTTGATGACCTGCCAACACATCAATCAAAGCAACCGGCATTTTGGTAGGATTGCCATGAGCCTCGCCATTCAAATCCATAAACCCACTCTCCGCCTGAATCACGGCATCATACCCTACCCGATCAGTATCTGTTCCATAGCCTGTAATTTGTCCGTAGATTAGTTTTTCGTTCGTGGTTCTTAGTTGATCGTACGAGACTCCTAACTTCTCAGCATCACCGGGTTTATAACTTGCAATGATGAGATCGCTTTGGCTTGCCAGCTTTTGCACTTGCAATTTTCCCTCTGGTGAATTTAAATCAAGGGCGACTGATTTCTTTCCCCAATTGACCGAACAAAAATAAGCAGAGCGATCATCCGTTTGCTCGCTACTTCCGCGCCAGGTTCGGGTAACATCGCCTCCGGTATTCAGGTTTTCAATTTTAATCACTTCCGCGCCCAGTTCGGCAAAAAACTGTCCTACGCTTGGGCCAGCCAAAACAGATGCTAATTCAAGGACTTTAAGATTTTGAAACATGTAATCGATTGTTAGTGTTAAGTTAATAATTAATTGACGGATAAAAGTCTTTTCAGTTTCAGCCTGCTTCTTTATTTGTAACCTGCCAATTGATTAGGTAGCTATTACAAAAACCAACAATCCCGAAGGGATTTAAGAATAATAACACTCGATGAAATCGGGTGTTTATAAGAAAATATAAAGCAGAACCACTGTGTGGTTCAAATAACAAAATACTTCGCCAAGTTGAACCCCTTCAGGGTTTTGAGTTGCCAATCATTAATAACACCGCATTTCATACGGTGTTATTGATGATTAAATCCCTTCGGGATTTGAACCCTCTATGTTGAAAGCGCCACTTGATGATTAATAGGACACTAGTAAGTAAAAGGCATCTCTAATACCCTTGCCTCCAATACCCTGCCCATCGGTCAGCAGGCTCACTGCTTGTTCTTCATCCCGATAGCTATCGGGGAAGAAGTTGCACGAAGCTTGAAATAACGCCATTTGGGGCAACTAATTTAGAATCATTTATCGCATTTTTGCGTTTTGCTTAGACAATTTAAAAACCATGAGGATTCTAGCTCTTTTAATCATTGCCACCACACTTATTACTTGTACAACCAAAACTGAATTAAAAACCGGGGTTTGGCGCGGAGTTGTGGAAATGCAGGGTCAGCAGCTTCCTTTTGGCTTAGAGATATATAAAAATGACAGCGTATACACTGCAGCTGTCATTAATGCCGGGGAAAAAATTCTATTGGATGATGTGAGCGTTATCGGTGATTCTGTAAAAATCGTCATGCATATTTTCGATTCACAATTAAAAGCAAAGATTGAAGATGATAAACTTGTGGGTAGCTTTATAAAAAATTATGATTCTACCGAAACGCTTCCCTTTGCTGCCACCTTTGGCGATACCTATCGGTTTGTAAAAACAGAAGCAACCGCTTCGTTTGATTTTTCAGGAAAGTATGCGCTTCAATTTAAAAGTCCTACCGAAACCTATCCTTCGGTTGGCATCTTTAAGCAAACCGGAAATACAGTAGAAGGAACATTTCTCACTCCAACAGGAGATTATCGCTACCTGCAAGGCAACGTGGTTGGCAATGAATTAATGTTAAGCACCTTTGATGGAAATCATTCTTTTGTATTTAAGGCAAAAGTTGAAGGCGACTCATTAAAAGGTAATTTCTATTCAGGTAATAACTCGTTAGAATCCTTTAAAGGAGTTCGTGATGAAAATGCCGAAATGCCCAATGCCGAATCGCTTACTTATTTAAAAGAAGGCTATAAAACTCTTGACTTCAGTTTTCCCGATCAGTCGGGAAATAAAATTAGTTTGTCGGATGAGCGATTTAAAAACAAAGTGGTGATCCTTCAAATCTTCGGAACGTGGTGCCCAAATTGTATGGATGAGACAAAATTTCTATCTCCGTGGTACGATGCCAACAAAGATCGGGGTGTTGAAATTTTAGGCTTGGCCTATGAACGCAAACCCGATTTTGATTATGCCAGCAAACGAGTTTCCATTATGAAAGAGAAACTGCACGTGAACTACGATTTTGTGATTGCAGGTGTTAACGACAAAGTTAAAGCCGCTGAAACATTGCCTGCTTTGAATCACGTAATCTCCTTTCCTACTACAATCTTTATTGGTAAAGATGGAAATGTGAAACACATCCATACAGGCTTCTCAGGACCAGGCACAGGAATTTATTACGATCAGTTTAAAGACCGATTTAATCAGATTATTAACAAGCTTTTGAACGAGGATTTGGCGTTGAATAAAAAATGAAAAAACGGGTTGTTGTTGGGTTATCAGGGGGTGTAGACTCAAGTGTTACAGCGTATCTGCTTAAAGAGCAGGGCTATGAAGTCATTGGCATGTTTATGAAAAACTGGCATGACGACTCCGTGACTATTAGTAATGAGTGCCCCTGGCTGGACGACAGCAACGATGCAATGATAGTTGCGCAACACTTGGGTATTCCTTTTCAAGCCATTGACTTAAGTACTGAATATAAAGAGCGTATTGTGGATTACATGTTTGCTGAATACAAGGTTGGCCGAACACCTAATCCGGATATACTTTGTAATCGTGAAATCAAGTTTGATGTTTTTTTAGATGCTGCCATAAAACTGGGTGCTGATTATGTTGCCACAGGACATTATTGCCGAAAAGGAGAAATTGAAAAAGACGGCAAACAAATTTTTAAACTGCTTGCGGGGAAAGATCCTAATAAAGATCAAAGCTATTTTCTCTGTCAGCTTACGCAGCAACAATTATCGAAAGCATTATTTCCAATTGGCGAACTATTAAAGTTTGAAGTAAGAGCCATTGCAAAAGAAGCAGGCTTAGTTACTGCTGAGAAAAAGGATTCGCAAGGGTTATGCTTTGTTGGGAAGGTACATTTACCAGATTTTTTACAACAACGACTAGAACCAAAAAAAGGAAAAGTAATTGAAATTCAGTTTGATTCAGCAACGTTTAAAAATGGATTCGAAGCAAGTGATCTTGCTTCAATTACCAAGCCTTATGAACTTACTCCAGAACTTGGTGAGGTAGTTGGCGAACACAATGGCGCTCATTACTATACTATTGGTCAGCGTAGAGGATTGAACATTGGCGGTTATGAAAAACCGCTGTTTGTCATTGGCATCGATACGAATTTAAATTTAATTTATACCGGTAGTGGTGATGATCATCCGGGGCTTTACCGTAAAGGCCTGTTTGTTTCTAACACCGATGAACATTGGATTCGCGAAGATCTGAAATTGAAAGTTGGAGAATCAAAATCTTACCAAGCCAGAATTCGTTATCGTCAACCGCTGGAGAATTGTATGCTTCACAAAAAAGAAGTTGGACTATATTTAATCTTCGATAGGCCACAGCGCGGAGTAACACCCGGTCAGTTTGTTGCCTGGTATCAGGGAGATGAATTGATTGGATCGGGGGTGATTAATTGATTCCAATTTTTAAAAGCTCTTCGAAAAGCACTTGCCTCAGAATAGCCAAGCATCTCCGCGATTGTCTCTATTTTATGATCTGAATGATGAATTAGTTTAAGCGCCATATCTTTTCTAAGTCTGCCTGAAAGTTTTCGATAGGTTTCCCCTTCTGCTTTTAATTTTCGTTGAAATGTTCGAACAGTCATATTCATTCTTGCTGCAATAACTTCCATCGGAGGAATCTGAGTCCGGAACTCTTTAATCAAACAAGTGCACACACTATCAGAAAATCTATCCATCTTCAAAAATGACTCAACGCGCTCAGTTAAGAGTTGATCAAAAAGTGCCTGCAATGATTTATCATAACCAATTACAGTCGTGTTTAAATCACTACAACTGAAAACTAATTCGCTTCTGGTTGCAGAAAATTTAAGAAAAGATTTAAATATTCGTTCATACTCTTGAGTGTCCTTTGGTTTTGAAAATTGAAAGGCAGTTCGAACCGGAAAAATACTTTTACCCACAAGCAACTTAAAAACATTCAGCGTTCCGGCCATTGCTTGCTCAACAGCTTGTCGGGCAGATTTTTCAGATACTCTCATCCACGCCTCAGTGGGTTGAAACGTGAGAATAAATTCATTGCCTGTTTCTTCCCAGCCGTAATAAAACATATCTGTTGCTACTTTACCGTAATGACAAACACTTTGAAATGCAGAGATCAATGTTGGACTGCTTTGCATCAAATGACCAATCAAACCTAGAATAGACGGGTTGGTAGTTTCACCCAAATGAAGGCCTAGTGATTTATCATCTGTCTCGCTCAAAGCCACTTCCCAAGACTTATAAGCTCGCTCAAAGTCAAGGTACTTTTCTGAGTCATTCAATTCATCCAACGAGATTTCAAGTTTTTGGCACATCTCTGAAAGGCTCGCACCTCTGGTGGTTGCGCCATACAAAATATCCCGAATGATAGGCATGTGGGCGTACATCTGTCGTAATCTGTCCTGATTATGTCACAATTTATCACTTCCCACATGTAAAGCCCAACATACCTTTGAATCAAAAAAAGTATGATTACAAAACGAGTAACACAAGTTTTTCTGGGCCTAATGGGCCTGGCATTTTGCAAGGTTGGATTAGAAGCGCTTGCGTCACCGCAGGCAGTTTTATCAAATGTTGGTATTACCCTTGATAACATAAGCGCACTAAGTTCTATGCGTGCGGTTTATGGTGGAATGCATTTAGTCTTTGGAATTTTTTGCCTCAGGGGAATCTTTAAAAATATTCAAAGTCCTCTTCAGTTAGTAGCCTTGTACACAGCAGGATTTGTAGTTGGTAGGGTATCAGGAATTATTCTGGACGGAGCCCCAAATTCCTTTGTTATGACCTGGCTATTTACCGAGGCTTTCTCTTTGGTAGTTTCTGTATCGCTATTGTATCTCTTACAGAAAAAAGCAGCCCCAAAATCTGCTATACTTCTTTAAACCCAGAGATACCACCTGAAACAATAAACTTCATAGCAGCCGAACCTGAAATGTTGAGTGGTTTCACATTCTCTTTGGGAGCAAGAAAGTGATTTCCGGAAAAGGCATAGCTATGTGGAAAGTAAACGGCAACCATATCGGCTAGGCCTAATTCGGTAAGGTCTTCCTGAGTTACAAACCCGATTTGATGCAATCCATTCTCCTTATTAATTGTTACCAAAACTGGTTTATTAAACTTGCGCTTGTCCCCTACAAAGGCTCCGATCAAATCTTTAACAGAAGAATAAATTAGTTTAACTAAAGGAATTTTGTTTATCAAATGATCCATCCAATTGGTAACAGCATTCAGCGCAAAGGTTGATGTGATGTATCCAAAAAGAATAATCACGCCAAAAATGATTAGGAAGCCAAGACCTGGGTAGGGAAGGTTAAGCAAACCATCGAGCCAGGAGAAGGAAAGAAAAATAAAGTAACCCGTTGCAACTAATGGAACAATGAATAACATTCCACTAAAAAAGTACTGGGCAAGTCTTCTAACTGTGTTTCTCATGGTGTAAAAGTAAAAAGGCTTCCGATTTAAAACCGGAAGCCTTTGTTTATTTCATTTAGACTTTTAAATGGTAAATCCGAGGAAGCTCAGAAACCCGAGCGACATCAGCCCTACCAGAATAAAGGTAATACCTAACCCTCTCAGTGGGCCAGGGACATTTGAGTACTTCATTTTTTCGCGTATTCCGGCAAGTGCCACAATCGCCAACATCCATCCAATGCCGGACCCTAGGCCATACACACTTGCTTCTGCTAAATCGTAGGGTCTTCCTACCATAAATAAAGATCCACCTAAAATAGCACAGTTCACTGCGATAAGCGGAAGAAAGATTCCAAGGGAACCATAAAGTGCCGGAGAAAATTTTTCGATCACCATTTCTGTTAATTGCACCATGGCAGCAATTACTGCAATAAACACCACGAATTGGAGGAACGATAAATCAATCGAGGAAAAATCGGCACTTACCCAACTTAATGCACCTTGCGTTAGAATATAATTTTGAATCAGCCAGTTGATTGGCACGGTTACCCCGAGCACAAATATCACCGCCATGCCCAGGCCAAAGGCTGTCTTTACTTTTTTAGATACCGCCAAATAGGAACACATACCCAAGAAGTATGCAAAGATCATATTTTCAACAAAAATTGATCGTACTCCTATGCTGATAAGATTTTCCATCGCTACTTAACTATTAATGTGATTCCCTATAACCGTTTAAACTGCGCTGCACCCATATCACCACCCCCACAATCACACAGGCACCTGCCGGTAGCAGCATCAACCCATTGCCGACATAATGAATACCTAATTCCTCAAATACTTTGAAGCCAAAGATTGAACCGGAACCTAAAAATTCTCTGAAGAATGCAACGATGAGCAGAATTACCCCATATCCCAATCCGTTTCCAAGTCCATCCAATAAAGAAGGTCCCGGCTTATTAGCCATCGCAAAAGCCTCGAGCCGTCCCATCACAATACAATTCGTAATAATCAATCCAACAAACACAGACAATTGCTTCCATATCTCGTAAACGTATGCTTTCAGCACCTGATCTACCAACACCACCCAAAGTGCTACTACTGCCAATTGCACAATAATTCTGATCCTGCTTGGAATAGCATTTCTAAGCAACGAAATAATTACGTTAGAACTTGCGGTAACTACTAATAAGGCCAGGGCCATTACCGCAGCCGGTTTCATCTGCGCAGTAACGGCCAGCGCAGAGCAGATACCCAATACCTGTACGGTAATCGGGTTATCGATATCCAACGGATTTGAAATCAACTTTCTGTTCTTCTTTGAAAAAAGAGGTTCAGATTTTTTCTCAACAACTTCTGCTACGGCTGTGCTCATAAGCTATTTTGTGAAAGGTTTGATTTATTTTTTTCGAGATAGTTCTTATAACAATTCAAATAGTCAATCAACATATTATTGACACCTTTTGCGGTGAGGGTGGCTCCACTCATGCCATCCACTTTATGCAAATCATTCGAGTAGTCAATTCCTTCGCCCTTCATCATGATCACCGCCTTTAATACGTCATCGTCATAAATTGATTTTCCTTTATAGCGTGACTGAATTTCCTCTGATTCGATGCGCGCACCTAAACCTGGGGTCTCACCTTTGTGCTGGAATTTTACTCCTTGAATAGTGCTCAAATCTTCTTCCAGGGCTATAAAACCCCAGATATCGTTCCACAATCCGAATCCATATACAGGCAACACTGCATTACGCACCTTCTCCGGATTCGATTCATCCATAATCTCGTATATGGGAAGCGACCGCTCCTCGGGCTTCTTTTTGTATTCTTTTGCAATCTCTACATCAGAAGCTTTTACCCCTTCTTTTACTTTGCCTTCAAAGTCGATAACACGTTCTTTTACTTTGGCCGCATAGATGGAATCAATGTTGTCCTCTTTTTTCAATGTCATTACGGTAGCAAGCACATTTTGCTTCCGTTCCAACTCCACATTTGCATCCTGCAGCGGTTTTAAGGTCTGCGAGGCAAAAGCCAGCAACCCACCGCACACAATAGCGACAGCGGAAGCAAATAATACAATATATAAATTAGACTGTCGCACGTTGTAATCTTCGTTTTTTGTTTGCACCTACTACAAAATAATCAATCAGCGGAGCGAATACATTCATTAGTAAAATCGCCAACATAATTCCCTCTGGGTAAGCCGGATTAAATACCCGTATCAACACGGTAAATATACCAATTAACAATCCGTATACCCATTTTCCAGCTTCTGTTTGTGTGGCCGTAACCGGATCAGTTGCCATAAACACTGCCCCGAAAGCAAGCCCGCCAATTACTAAATGATATTGAGCTGGCATTTCCATGTAAGCATTACCACCAATTAAATTTAAAAACAACCCCATAGCATAGGCACCACCAAATACGCTTACTATAAGCTTCCAGCTACCAGCACCTGTAGCAATCAAAACAAATGCTCCAATCAAACACATAAGTGTGGATGTTTCACCAATGCTTCCAGGAATTAATCCTAAAAATAAATTGGAAAACGAAAAGACCCCTTCATTCCAACCGGCACCAAACGAACTGAATGAGGATAATACATTTGTTCCTGCAGTTACTGAATCCCCAGCTATTGATAGTGCAGTTGCGCCTGAATAACCCGCCACCGCTTGACTATCTCCTAAATAAGTCCACACACCTCCAGAAATATCAGTTGGATAAGCAAAATATAAAAATGCTCGTGCCGTAAGTGCAATATTCACTACGTTCATTCCGGTACCGCCAAATGCTTCCTTTCCAATTACCACCGCAAAAGCCGTAGCAACACCTACTTGCCACAATGGAATATCGGGCGGCATTACTAAAGGTATCAACATACCTGTAACTAAAAATCCTTCGTTAACCGGATGCTTGCGTAAAATCGCAAACACGAATTCGATACCTAAGCCAACACCATAAGAAACAACAACAATTGGTAGCACCTGAATTGAACCAACCAAAATTTTATCGCCTAATGTTGCTCCTGCCTGGCCAATCGCTAAAAAATGTTGATGACCAACATTCCAGATTCCAAACAGTAAACATGGAACCATGGCCACGATTACTGTCATCATCAATCGCTTCAAATCAATGGCGTCTCTTATTTGAACTCCCTTTGAGTCGTTAGTAGTATTTGGCGCAAATAGAAATGTATCTAACGCCTCGTAGGCATAATAATATTTCTCCAGCTTTCCGCCTTTTTCAAAACTGTGCTTTACTTTATCAAGCTGATTTCTCAAAAAATTCATCGCGCACTATTAACTGTTTCGAACTAGTTCAAGTCCATCTCTTAAAATCTCCTGAACTTTATGTTTAGATACATCTACAAATTCACATAAAGCAAAATCTTCCTCAATTACTTCATAGATTCCTAACGCTTCCATCTCATCGATGTCCTCGGCCAAAATACTTTTTATTAATTGAGTTGGTAAAACATCCATAGGAGTTACTTGTTCAAAAACTCCAGTTTGAACGAAGGCTCTTGGCTCGCCATGTGTATTGGTATCTACCACACGCTCTTTGTTTGGCGATAAAAACGAAAACAAACCTAAAGAACGATGGAAGCTAACTTTGCGTGCGCCTGGTGTTATCCATCCAATAAACTCATAATAATCGCCTTCTGGCAGAATTGAAATCTGATGATCGAAATATCCCACATATCCTTCCTTCCCAATGGTTGTTCCGGTTAGTGGATTTCCTGAAATAACCCGAACATGATCGTTGTTCAGATTATTCTCTATAAACTTCTTTACAGAAGCACCGGTATAAGTCTTATAATATTGTGGATTCTTAACTTCAGATCCAACAAGGGCAACAATACGTGAAGCATCGTAAATACCATTGGCAAAAAGCTTTCCTATCTGAATAACGCCCAGTGGATTAATGGTCCAAACAATATCTCCTTTATTAATAGGATCGAGATGATGAATCTGCACGCCCACACAGCCTACCGGGTGTTGACCTGAAAATTTATTGACCTCAGCATTCTTAACTTGAGAAAATACGGTGGATATTTCATTGGAAGCATGCGTATTAATATGCACTGCCCCCGATGTTAACTTTTTAAGAACATCAACGCCAATTTGAAAATACTGATCCTGACCCTTGAACAAAATGTTGTAATCTGGCGCCAATGGGTGCGAATCGAATGCCGAGATATGAATTGCTTTCGGTGTACCAGCCGGGTCGGCTATTACACCATAAGGTCGTTGAATTAACGAAGGCCAGATTCCTGAATTCAGTAACTGCTCCTTTACAGCAGCAACAGAAAGGTTAGCAATCTCAGAAACTGAATACTTTTTGAATTGTAGATGTTCAATTGTTTTATCAGAGAGAATTTTTATTTCAAGAAGTTTGCGTTTTTCACCACGCTTCACTTCAACAACTTCACCACTAACAGGCGAGGTGTAAATTACATTATCATGCTTTTTATCGTGAAAAAGTGGAGAGCCCGCTTTCACTGTATCACCAACATTTACAACCGGCTTAGGAATGTATAACCCCTGAAAATCAGTTGGTTTAATTACAAAAGTTTCTGGTTGCTCCATTTCTACAACTTTCGGAGCCGCTTTGCCCTTAAGATTGATGGTGAAACCTTTCTTTAGTCGGATGAATTTGCCCATGCTTAAAATGGTACTAAAATTAGTTTAGAAGTGAGCAAAAATAGCAATTAAATTCTTCCAACAAAGGTAGTATTGGCAAAGAATTGCCATTGAAAAGAAAGGTTTTACAGCTTGTTTAACTCTTTAGTTTCTTGGCTGCAATCATATTACTCAAAGCCATTCGAATAACTTCATCAACTTGCTCGTCAACCGTTATGTGTGTGGTGTCTATTTCAAGCGCATCAACTGCTTTCACCAATGGACTTTCAGCCCGGGTGCTATCGATTTCATCGCGGTTTTGAAGGTTTTCAATAATGGAATCGATATCTACCAAGTCATCGCGCTCTAAAAGTTCCTTTTGTCGTCTAAAGGCGCGAACCAAGATATCAGCGGTTAGAAATACTTTTAGCTCAGCTTCTGGAAAAACCACCGATCCAATATCCCGGCCATCCATCACCACTCCTCTATGCTTTCCTAACTTACGTTGCTGCTCAACCATAGCAACGCGCACCGCTTTAATGGCGCTAACTTGGCTCACATTTTCCGAAGTTCTCATTCTTCGAATGTCCCGTTCCACATTAATACCATTAAGGAAGGTCTCAGTTATTCCCTTTGAATTGACCATAAAGGCTATCTTAATTTCGTTAAGCGCCTTACTTACTTCCTTAGGATTGCTTATGGCCACATGATGTTCCAGAAAGTAAAATGTAACCGCCCGATACATAGCGCCCGAGTCAATATACTTGTAGTTTAAATGCTTCGCAACCTCTAAAGCTGTGGTACTTTTGCCGCAAGCTGAAAATCCATCAATGGCGATGATAATTTTTCTCATGGTTAGCAGTCTTTAAGTGGGCAGGGCATTGGTTTGCTAGGATCGGGCTTTTTATACTTGGGTTTGTACGATTTTCGCTGCGTGCTTGCGCAACTCATTAATAACACGACAAGTAATAGAGAGAAAATTTTTGCCTTCATCGAATTTCCTTTTGATCCAGATCAAATTTATAGCAAGACATTCGTCAGCCCAAGGTATTTTCGATAAAAAAACATAGTCTTGAGTCCATAGTCTTAAGTCCGGAGCAAAGAACGCCTACTATGGACTAAAGACTTAATGGTTTGGACTTTATTTGTAGCTTAGCATTATTAAAATAAATCATGTATGGAAGCGAATTCAGAAGGAAAAGGAGAAAAGTTTTTTAAAGAGTTTGGTAAGAAGCTCGATCAGTTTCTGGTTGAGTTAAAAGATGCCGGAGCGCGTGCCGAAGTGGACATGCAGAAAAAATATGACGAACTGAAAGTTGCTGCCGAGAAAATTAAGAAAGAAGCAGAAAACAAAGAGCGTTGGAAAGAAGTAGAAGCAAGCTTAAAGAAAGCAGGCGAAGAATTAAATAATGCAGTGAAGTCGGCTTTTAAGAAGCCTTGAATAAGTAGTCCATAGTATAGAGTAAATAGTCCAGAGTCTTAAGTCCATAGTAACTTGATCCAAGTACCGAATACTTACTCAAGACTATAGACTCAAGACTATCGACTAATCACACTTTCATCAACTTCCACTTGCCTCTTCTAAAAATTACTATCCCGGCAATAGCCATAAGCGACTCCGCCAGGGCAATCGAAATAAAAACTCCTCTTGCGCCCCAGCCAAATTGTATTGCCACCATGTATGCGAAGGGTATTTGGAAAACCCAGAATCCAATTACGTTCAAAATGGTAGGCGTGTAGGTATCTCCTGCTCCATTCAGGCCTTGAATGACTACCATACCATAGCCATAGAAAATATAGCCGAGGCTCACATATCGCAGAGCTTGCACTCCGTAGTCGAGAACTTCTTGCTGATTACTAAAAATACCAACGACCGCAGGTGCTGCGGTAAGAAAAATAACCATAACCAACACCATAAAAAAAGCATTGTAGTAAGCGGCTCGCCATACAGAAGTTTCGGCACGCTCCGGTTGATGCGCACCAAGATTTTGACCAACCAACGTTGCAGCCGCATTTGCTAAACCCCACGAAGGTAAAAGCGTGAAAATAAAAATCCGGATAGCAATGGTATAACCCGCCACCGCATTATCGCCAAAGCGCGACATCAAGGTCATTAAAAAAATCCAACTTGCTGATCCAATAATAAATTGGAGAATACTTCCACCAGAAACCTTTACAACATTGGCGATTATATCCCAACGAAGACCTAGCTTTTTCAAATCGATTTTAATTATACTAAAACCACTCAGTAGATAGTATAGCTGATACACAATGCCAATGCCTCGGCCAATGTTGGTTGCAATAGCTGCACCCTCTACACCCATGGCTGGGATTGGTCCTAATCCAAAAATAAAAATCGGATCAAGAATCATGTTGAGTGTATTGGCGATCAGCAACGCTCGCATAGCAATGGCTGCATTGCCTGCGCCACGAAAAATTGCATTGATCAGAAATAAAAGTGTTACCGTATAGTTTCCTGCAAACATCCAAAGTGCATAGGAAGAACTGGTGTCAAGTAACTCTTGTGATGCGCCCATCAAGGCCAGAATTTCTTTGTAGTAGAAAATCCCAACAGTACTAATTATGAAAGATATGCCCAAGGCGATGTAGATAGCTTGAATAGCAGCCATACTGGCTCCCTTCGAATCCTTTTCACCAGTTCTGCGGGCAATGATGGCTGTTGCACCCATACTTAGCCCCATAGCCAACGAGTACAAAATACTTAATACAGATTCTGTATAACCAACTACGGCAACCGCATTGCTGTTGTTAAGCTGACTTACAAAATAGATATCCACAACTGCGAAAATGGATTCCATACCCATTTCAACAATCATAGGTACGGATAATAAAAATATAGCGCGGTTGATGCTGCCTTCTGTGAAGTTCTCTTCGGAACCCAGAAGTGCTTTTTTAAATAGCTGAAAGAATAAAGCGATTTTAGTAAAAACTGCTTTCATGTTTAAATAGAAATAAAGTTAATGAAATGACCCTGTTATCCCGATTGATACCGGGGAGACTATTGGCGAGTAACCAGCATTCAACTGCATCCTGATAGAAATCGAGGACGTCTGCGCGGTTGAATTAAAATAACAAGATCATAGTTCGTACTAATTTGAGTGGTTAAATATCACGGAAATAGTTGAATTATTTTTTAGCTATGGCCGATTTATTTGACATGCTTGATAGAAAGTTGATTGAGCGCTGATTTTTTGAATGCCCGGCCGAACGGTAACCCCTTCTTATTGATTTCAATTCCTTCACCGGAAATTGTATTAACCCATTTCAAATTAACTATAAACGATCGATGAATTCTAACGAAAGGCGGATTTGGTAGTTTTTCTTCAAATGCGGAAATATTCTCACGTGTGATAAGAACGTACTCTTTTAAATGAACTTTCACGTAGTTATCCAAGCTTTCAAGGTATAAAATTTCATCTTCATCAATTTTATGAATCTTCCTGTCGGCCTTAATATGAACAAACCTATGATCTTGGTGATTGCCTGTCATAACGCTGCCCCCTACTCGGCTATCAAAGAATTTGTTTACCGATTTTAGAAATCGTTCAAAAGAAACTGGTTTTAATAAATAATCAATTACTTCATGATCGAACGCCTCGGGAGCATAATTACGAAAGGCTGTAACGAGAATAATTGCAGGCTTGCTTTTAAGTGTGCTTATAAATTGAAATCCATTCATTTCGGGCATTTGAATATCCAGAAAGATCAGATCAACAGATTTTGTTCTCAGCAAGTTTGATGCCTCAATGGCATTTCCACAATTAGCAACGAGTTCTAACTTTTCAACCTTGGAAGCATGAGCCGCAATCAGTTTGCGCGCTAAAGGCTCATCATCAATTATTATAAACTTAGTTTTCATGTTTTTAGCAAGGTCAGGCTAACGGAAAATTCAGTACCACTTTCATCCTTAACGTCCAAGGTATAATTACCGTTATACAGATAATCAAGCTGGCTTCTCAAATATGTTAATCCAATACCCGAACCCAAATTTCGTGGTCGAGAACTATTCCGCATTGAAATCACAACTGAATTCTTCTCGCACTTTACTTGAATCTTTATCCAGGCTTTACCAGCAATGGGCATTACGCCATGTTTAAAAGCATTTTCAATAAGGGTAATTAAAATCATAGGCCCAATTTCATGACTCTCTAAATCTCCTGTATAGTTCGTATCGATTGAAACCCTATCTTCATAGCGCAGTAACTCTAGGGCAATGTAATTATCTATTTGTTTTAATTCACTTTTCAATGGTACTAAAACAGACTTACCTGAATGCAATACATAGTCGAGAATTTCACTAAGCGCCAAAATTGCTTGGGGTGCTTTATCCGATTTTTCTGTAGAGAGATAATAGAGGTTATTTAGAGTATTGAAAAGAAAGTGCGGATTGAGTTGAGTCTTCAAAAACTTTAATTCCGTTTCCACTTTATCGCGCATTAGTTTTTGATAGTCTTCTTTGGATTGGCGCCAATGAAGAATCATTTTAATACCTACGCCTAAAAATACAACCATCAAGAGGGAGGTTAATAAGAATATGAGATCGAACGAGGCCGGACTCATTGCCTGAGTGCGCAGGCCAGCCATCACAATAAATGTGAGCATTGCTATCATCATCTCTAAGACAAGGCATGCTATTAAAGCATAAATAGAATACAATAAGAAAAAACCAAACTTTTCTTTCATTAAGAATTTTGGAACTAGATAATAGTTGAAAAAATAAGTTGACCCGATTGTGACAGGCATTAATAAACCCACGAAAAATAAAGTTTGCAGGTAGTTACTGTTCCTTCGACTAAAAAAAATCACATAGAATACAAATACACACAGCCAAAACAAAATATGAATTAACCACCTCTTTTGATCGAAAACATGATCCATAAATCTTGAAAGTCGACTCATAATAGTGGCATAATTAATAAATAATTACGAGTGCTAATCTGGCAGGAAACTAAACATTGAAAAACAAATGGGTTTCGACTTCATTAAAGAGCTTTTCGCCAGATCCCATGCAAATATTTGAGTTTCGCAGGTAACGAAGCACTTTGGTCAATAAAAAATACTTAGAATATAATAATGTAATAACCTTGCTCAAATAAACACAAAAACTAAACTTTAAAATTATGTTAGCAGCTACACTATTTGAATTACACAACTGGGGAGGGATCCCATTCATGATCCCAATCGATCTTATTGCAATCTTTAATTTAGTCATTATTGGCTATGTTCTTTTCAGACTTATTTCAACGCAAAGTTTGCTCAGCAAACCGTTAGAATTGCTAAAACACCTTGGGGGATTTGCTATGGCTTGGGGAGCTTTTGGTACACTTGTAGGACTATTTGCTGCCTTCAATTCATTAGAAGCATTGGCAGAACCGCTTCCCGTTAATGTTATTTATGGCGGGCTGAAAGTTAGCCTTATCACCTTTCTTTATGGTACCCTTGTTTACCTCATCTCTTTGCTTGCTTATATTATATTTAAAGCGACAGAAAAGATTAGTCAGTAAAGCATTTTATGCCATGGTAATTCTCTGTATATTCAATATAGCAATTCTATTTATTACTTTTTCATACAGGAAGAAGCTAAAGTTGAATAACTTTAGCGATCATATTATAATTTTAGAAATAGCCAGCACAGTATTGAATTTACTAATAGTATTATTTGTTCTTTTTGATTTCATGGAGCACAATAAAGATCTCTTCCTGAAAAGATTAATTAGTCAGAGTTCACAACTAATTTGGATGATCATATTCACTGCGATGGCGATCATTCATACAGTCGTGTGCATCAAGATTTTTATCGTGAGCAAAAAACTGAATACCAATAAAAAAGGGAGCTAATCCCTCCCTTTTAATTATCTCTTATTTTCGGAAAATTCTCATCGCTGCGCATTCAAGCATTCTAATCGAAAAAATCATTAACGCCTGAACAGTTGAATTAAGGTAACGAGGTGGTGGTGCGTAACAATTTGAATAACTAAATGTCAAGAAATAATTCAATGCTGTGTTCAAGTAAAGCGATTTATTTCCGGTGTCTGTCAGTAATCCTTTTCCGGAAATACTTTAGTCAAATCAATCTTTAATTCTGGCAAAGTAGCCGGAGAAATTTTATCCGCGCGAACGTACGGTCTTAGTATGCCCTCATATTTTCTTTTCTCGTTGAGCATATAAACCATTACTGTTTGATCATTCGGATAAACAACCCAATATTCCTTTACGCCCGATTTCTCATAGACATCAAATTTCTCGCGTAAATCCTTTGATGAGTTTCGAGGCGAAAGGATTTCAATAATCCAATCGGGCGCACCCAAACAACCCCGCTCATCAATTTTTGAGGGGTCGCAGATTACACATAGATCGGGTTGAACCACGGTAGTAATCGATTTATCCGACTTACTTTTCTTTGAGGATAATAATCGTACATCGAAGGGTGCTGAAAATAATTGGCATTTGCTTTTGGATAAAAAATTACCAATTGCAAGAAACATTTTACCGGAAATCTTCTGATGAACGCTGCCCTGTCTTCCGCACTGGGACACCCATTTTAAAAATTGAATAGTTTTGCTAAAACTCGCTGCTCCTCATTAAGCAATAGGACTCGGTTTAGTATTTCGTT